>Ga0272444_10003823_pt1 | contig 13456 bp, 8 predicted proteins | sample SSMForm13_FD_201033 | JGI IMG/M metagenome (GOLD analysis project Ga0272444, IMG submission 201033) | Marine sediment archaeal communities from Little Sippewissett salt marsh, Falmouth, MA, United States - SSM-Form-13 | ecosystem: Environmental > Aquatic > Marine > Wetlands > Sediment ...
ACCATCATCGAGGTCGGTTGTGTCGGGATGTGTTACCTCGAGCCCATCGTCGATATCAAGAGCCCCCAAGGTGGGCGAATATCCTATCCCAATGTCACGCCAGACGTTGTCCCGCGCCTCGTGACGGAGCACGTTGCACGTGGCGCAATTTGTGAGGACTTGGCGATTGGCACGGTCGGTGAGCCCAGAGTTGATGGCGTGCCCGATCTGCTCGAGCATCCAATGCTTGAGCCGCAGGTGAGGCGAGTCCTGAGAAATTGCGGGCTTATTGATCCAACTAATATCGATCATTATATCGCACACGGCGGCTATTTGGGGATTAAGAGAGCTCTGGAAGTTGGCCCTGCGGCCACGATTGACGAGGTTCGGCGTTCGGGCCTTCGTGGCAGAGGTGGGGCGGGCTTTCCGACGTTCAAGAAGTGGCAGCTGTGCCGTCAGAGCTCGGAGGAGCCCAAATACTTGATCTGCAACGCGGATGAAGGTGATCCGGGCGCCTTTATGAACAGGTCGTTGATTGAAGGGGACCCTCATTGTGTCCTTGAGGGGATGCTCATAGCGGGCTTGGCAATCGGCGCCTCCGAGGGGATCATATATGTGAGGGCAGAGTATCCGCTGGCCATCGAGCGGCTGAATCACGCGATCAAGCAGATGCGAGAGCGTGGCCTCTTGGGCCAGGGTATAATGGACACGGACTTCTCATTTGAGATCACGCTAAAGGAGGGCGCCGGAGCGTTCGTTTGTGGCGAGGAGACAGCGCTGATTGCGTCCCTGGAGGGTCGGCGTGGTATGCCCAAGCCGAGACCTCCTTTTCCCGCCGTCTCGGGCCTCTGGTGCAAGCCAACTATCATCAACAACGTTGAGACGCTGGGGAACCTACCGCAGCTTCTGGTGAACGGCGCCGAGTGGTTTGCGGAGGTTGGGACCGAGAAGAGCAAGGGCACGAAGACCTTTGCGCTCGCGGGCAAGATCAGTCGAACGGGTTTAATCGAGGTCGCGCTGGGCACTAGCATCAAGGACATAATCTTCTCCATCGGAGGCGGTGTACCAGACGACAAGAAGCTCAGGGCGGTTCAGACGGGGGGCCCTTCGGGAGGGTGTATCCCGGCCGACATGCTGGACCTCCCCGTTGATTACGAGGCGCTGGCTGAGGCTGGTTCAATCATGGGTTCAGGCGGATTGATCGTGATGGACGAGGACACATGCGTCGTCGATATCGCCCATTATTTCATATCATTCACACAGCAGGAATCGTGTGGCAAGTGTCCGCCGTGTCGAATTGGAACTCGCAGGATGTTGAGTCTTCTGAAGAAGATCAAGTCGGGTAAGGGGACAATGGGGGACCTCGCGCTTCTCGAGGAATTGGCGTGGACCGTCAAGAATGCATCGCTGTGCGGATTGGGCCAAACTGCCCCCAATCCTGTTCTGACGACGCTTCGGTATTTCCGTGACGAGTATATCGAACACATCAGAAACAAGAGATGCCCCGCCGGAGTGTGCCGCAAACCGAGGCGCAAAAACGCTCAGACAGGGGAGAAAACCTAGTCGATGTCAGACCGCAATAGAAGCGTCACAAATAGCTCCGCATCGCTCACCATAGACGGCAAAAAGGTCGAATTCGCGCCAGGGATGAGTGTTCTCGAAGTTGCGGACACCGCCGGAATCTATATCCCAACGCTCTGCAGACATCCCGCGCTTCCTGCATTCGGGGCGTGCAGGCTCTGCATAGTGGAGATTGAGGGTATGCGTGGATTTCCGGCATCTTGCAGCACACCCGCGCGTGACGGAATGGTCGTTAGGACCGACACTGAAAAGATTGTTGGGCTTCGTCGCGCCGTTTTGGAGCTCATTCTCTCTGAGCATCCCACGGGCTGCCTCTTCTGCGACAGGAAGCAGGAATGTGAGGACTTCAGGGGACCCGGACACCTGACAAAGGCCGGAAAAGTCACCGGATGTATGTTGTGCCCGAATAAGGAGCGATGTGAGCTGCGCGAGCTCGTTGAGAAAATCGGCTTAGATTCAGTCAGGTTTGAGCCCTTATATCATGACTTGCCACTTGAGAGGCTCGACCCGTTCTTCGATCGCGATTACAACCTCTGCGTTCTATGTGGACGGTGCGTTCGCGTTTGTCAGGAGATAAGGGGGGCATGCACGTTGGATTTCGTAAACCGTGGGCCTGAAACGAGAGTTGGGACCGCGTTCGGCCGGCTGCATCTGGACATGGATTGTCAGTTCTGCGGCGCGTGTGTTGACGTGTGCCCGACCGGAGCGCTTGCCGACCGCACAAGCAAATGGGAGCCCCAAGCAGAGAAAACGGTTGAGACTACCTGCATCCTCTGCACGGTCGGGTGCAGCATCGAGATATCCGCTTCCCGAGGTCGTGTGCTGAACTCAACGGCTGCGCGAAACAGTGGCGTCAACGGCGATCAGACATGCGTTTTGGGCAGATTCGGTGTTGCTGAGCTCGTTAACTCCAGCGCCCGGGTTACGACGCCACTTGTCAAGAAGCTCGGTCATCTTCTCAGGACGCCTTGGGATGAGGCCCTGTCCCTGGCAGCGGACGGTCTCTCGAGATTCAGCTCGTCCGAGACTGCGCTTCTGTATCCAGGGCTTTTGACGGATGAAGAAGCAAATGCGTGCAGGGGTTTTGCGAAATTCGTGCTCAAGACCGATAATTTCCCGCATCGCTCTCCGCCGGATAAGTGGGGCTCATTTGATGCGAGTCTTGCTGACGCTTCAGAGGGCACTTGCATTCTGCTCCTCGGCGCGGACCTAATCCAGACGCACCCGATTCTGGGCCATAACGTCAAGCAGGCTGTGGACAGGGGCGCGAAGCTAGTAATCATCGATACGATTCCGACGTTCCTTGACAGGTTCGCATCGGCAAGAGTGACAGCGATACCCGGCGATTTTTCGTGGGCTGTTGCTGGTCTAATATGGGCTCTTGTGGAAAGGCATCCTGTCGCGAGGGATGCTGAGCTCGATGAGTTCAGGCAGCTTCCAGAGTGGGCCTTCAAACTTCTGTTTGAGGAGATAGTCTCGCACACCAAGGCCGACAAGGAGATGCTTAAGCAAGCTGCTGATCTATTACATGCGGCGTCTTCGACTCTGGTGCTTGTTGGTCGTGAGATTGGCGCAGAGAACACACACAAGCATTTCAAAGGGCTTCTTTCGGACCTTCGTGTCTTACTCAGTTCAGGGACGCAACGTTGCGAGGTCTGCTTTGCGGGAACGACTAAGGACTTCGACGCTCATTGGCTCAAAGTCATGCAGAACATCGAGGCAAAGCGCGTCAAGGCGCTTGTGATGGTAGGCGATCTCGTTCCCAGGTTGAGTCCCGAATGGCCTAATCCGCTTCAAGACCTCGACTACCTCGTAGTTATCGATACCCACAATGGCTCATACACACCATACGCGAATATAGTTCTGCCCTCGGCCACGTTCGCCGAAAAGGAAGGAACGTTCACTGCGGTGGATGGCGCATCACACGAGCTGAAGCGCGCCGTCAATCCCAAAGGGCAATCGAGACCCGAATGCGAGATTCTCTCTCTTCTGGCGGAGGCAATGGGCAGAAAGGACTTCGGACTCAAGGGCCTTAAGTCAGGAACCAAGCAGCGCGCAGGAGATCCGGACGCTGTTGAGAGGGATTCAAGCCTATCTGAGAAGCCAATGGCGCCCGAGCTGTCCCGAGAAGAAGTCAAGTGTTCAACCGAATGGCCCCTGCTGCTGATCAACCGCCACAACTCCTATCTTCTCCACGGGCACCGGCTGAGCAGGCTTGTCCAGGGGATTCGCTCAGTGTGCATGAGTGACTTAGTGAGGCTGTCGCCGAGAACCGCCGATGTATTGGGTTTGGAGGATGGCGAGGAGGTCGATTTGGTCTCTGAGAAAGGACGGGCAAGGCTCTTGGTTGAGGTGGATGAGCAGATTCGCGAGGGGATTTTGGTCTCCAGGTTGACGGCCAAGGACCCGCGGTTGCTGTCCTTGATGGGCAAAGAGCAGGCCAGTTTCCTAACCAACAACGCGGCAGTGAGAATTGAAAAGATCGAAGGGCGTGACGATGTATAGCATTGTCGAGAAGACCGAGACGGCGCCGAACACCATCCTCATAAAGGTCAAGGCGCCAGCGATTGCGAACAAGGCGCAGCCGGGGCAGTTCATAGTCATAATGGTTGACGAGCGCTCAGAACGGACACCATATACGCTCTCTGATTGGAGCAAAAAAGACGGCACAATAACGTTCGTTGTGAACGAGGTTGGCAGGTCCACCGGCAAGCTCGTTAGCCGCGAGGAGGGTGACAATCTCTACTCAGTTGTGGGTCCATTGGGCATCCCCCCGAAGATTCACGAGGTGGGAACGGTTGTCTGCGCTGGTGGTTGCTTCGGCATTGCCGCGATACTGCCTTTGGCAAGAGCCTTTAAGAATGCAGGTAACCGCGTCATCTCTATCATTGAGGCGAGGGCCTGTTACCTTCTGTATTTGGAAAGGGAGCTGAAAAAAGCGTCGGACGAATTGATTATTGCGACCGGAGATGGTTCACGCGGCATGAGAGGCTTTGCCCCTGACGTGATCAAAACGCTTATAGAAAGAGGTGAGCGGCTCGACCAGGTAATTGCTCTGGGCTGCACGTTTATGCTGAAACTCGTCTGTGAGGCGACGAGAGAAGCCGGGGTCAAGACGCTGGTTGATCTATGTCCGATAATCGTGGATGCGACGGGCATGTGCGGCTGCTGCCGGGTCGAGGTGGGCGGCGAGACGAAGTTTGCCTGTGTTGACGGCCCCTTCTTCGATGGCCACAAGGTTGACTGGGATGTTCTCGGATTTCGCAAGGCCGCTTATGTGAGACAGGAAGTGGACTCAGTTCAATCATCGAAGGTTGGAGTGAAGCGATGACCGATGTGATTCCTACACCTCCAAAACCAGTTCGCAAAAGAGTGCAGATGCCGGAGCAGCTCCCCGAGGTCCGCATCCACAATTTCAACGAAGTGTCGCTGGGTTACACCCAGGAACAGGCGGTGAGAGAGGCCAGACGTTGCCTGCAATGTAAGAAGGCGCCTTGTGTTTCGGGGTGTCCAGTTGGCATCGATATCCCAGGTTTCGTTGGAGCAATAGCAGATGGAAATCTCAGGCGCGCGATTGCGATTGTCAAACGAAGCAACCTTCTGCCGGCTATCTGTGGCAGAGTCTGTCCCCAATCGAGGCAGTGTCAGGCGCAATGTGTGCTGGGCAAGAAGGGCTCTCCGGTTAGCATCGGCAATCTGGAGGGTTTTATCGCCGATTGGGAAAGGAAAGAGGGTGGGGTCAAACTGCCCGCAATCGCGCCCTCAACCGGCAAGAAAGTCGCCGTCGTCGGAAGCGGTCCGGGAGGACTGACGGTTGCAGCGGACTGCGTGCAACTTGGCCACAAGGTAACTGTGTTTGAGGCGCTGCACAAGCTCGGAGGCGTGCTGGTCTATGGGATACCCGAATTCAGGTTGCCCAAGGCTATTCTGGACGAGGAGGTCGATGTTCTGGCCTCAATGGGCGTTGAGTTCAGGATGGATGCTTTGATCGGCGCAGTTCTTTCTGTCAAGGAACTGCAGGAGCAATATGATGCGGTTTATTTGGGCCTCGGCGCTGGATTACCCTATTTTCTAGGTATCCCCGGGGAGAACCTGGCCGGTGTCTATTCCGCGAATGAATACCTGACCCGAAGCAACCTCATGAAGGCATACCTATTCCCGGAGTATGACACGCCGATAAGACGAGGCACAAACGTCGCGGTTGTGGGAGGCGGGAACGTCGCGATGGATTCTGCGAGGATAGCCGTGCGCCTCGGCGCCGAGCACGTGTATCTGGTCTATAGAAGGAGCAGGGAGGAGATGCCGGCGAGGAGGGAGGAGATTGAACACGCCATTCAAGAGGGCGTTGATTGCCAGCTTCTCAGGAATCCAACCCGGATCATCGGTGACGGACACGGCAACGTTGCGGGCCTGGAGATCGTTAAGATGGAACTTGGCGAACCAGATGCATCCGGCAGGCGGAGACCCATTCCCATCGAGGGGAGTGAATACCAGATCGAGGTGGACGTTGTGGTTCCCGCGATAGGCAATGGCGCCAACCCTCTCCTGACCAAGTCAACGCGCGGCCTTAAGCTCAACAAGTGGGGCTATATCGTCGCCGACCCGGAGACGGGCGCGACAAGCATGAAAGGCGTCTTCGCCGGTGGTGACATCGTGCGAGGCGCTGCTACGGTTATCTTGGCCATGGGCGACGGCCGCGTTGCGTCCCGCGCCATCCACGAATACGTGACCGCGAATCGCCACGATTAGAACTGGCTCAGGCCGGAGCGGCCTGCGCTTTTCCGGCTACAGACAGCTATGCCACAGACCGAAGTCTGCTTCGATCCAGGCTAGTCTTAGAGAAGCAGATTTATTTATAGCTGTCCATTTTCACTAGAGGCCTTTTATATCCTCCAGCTTAGGGAACTTGAGGGGGCGCTCTCTCATTTCTTGGAGCATCTTCAAACCCTCATCGTCCCCGAGGCGCTCCGGCATTTCCTGGTATTCGTCTATGTCCAGGATCACCGACGCCGGCTCACCATCTTACAGAATCACATCAAGCTCTCTCTTCTGAGCCGTTCATCGCCGCTTCACATCTGGAGTTAAGGTGCGGCGACGCGGAACCAGAATGAAAATCGGCCAACACCATCGCTCAAGGAACGGTGGCGCTGGAAACTCCTCTACGGGAAGATGCGTCTCTGACGGATCGCGTTGGCAACTCTTCGAATGGCGATCATGTATGCGGCCATCCTCATATTTACTTTGTCCTTCTCTGAGTGTTCCCAGATATGGTTGAAGGCCGAAATCATCAGACGTTCTAGGTGCCCGTTGATTTGGTCGATGTCCCAGAAGAATGCTTGAATATCCTGCACCCATTCGAAGTATGAGACTATGACGCCGCCGGCGTTTGCGAGAATGTCGGGGACTATCGTGGTACCTTTCTCATGTAGTATTCTCTCGCCATCCCTGCTAATAGGACCATTTGCGCCCGCAACCACGAACTTGGCCCTTACATCGCCCGCGTTTTTCTTGACTATCTGTCTTTCCAAAGCGCAGGGCATAAGAACATCTACGTCGAGAGTGAGCAGCTCCTCATTTGAGATTCTGCTTGTTCCCTTGCGGTTGTAGCCTTCCAGGAGTTTGAATGGGTGCTTGTTGGCGTGTTCGATCATGTCCTTTATGTCTAGACCCTTGGGATCGTAGTATGCTCCGGTCACATCGCTAACCGCGATGATCTTGCACCCCTTCTCAGCCAGAAGGTCTGCCGCAACCGACCCAACGTTGCCAAAGCCTTGCACAGCGACGGTTGTCGCTGAGACGTCTTTTCTGAACTTCTTGAGAAGCTCCAGAGTGCAGATCATGGCGCCTCGGCCGGTTGCCTCGCGCCTTCCCAACGAACCACCGAGGCTTACGGGCTTTCCGGTAACCATGTCCAGCACCGTCTGGCCCTGAAATATGCTGACCGTATCCATCATCCAGCCCATTGTGTCCTCGTTCGTGCCGACGTCGGGCGCTGGGATATCCTTCTGCCGACCGATGATTGGCATAATCATGACCGTGTAGCGCCTGGTTAGGCGAACCAGTTCCCTTTCTGACAGTTTGGTTGGGTCGCATCGAACGGCGCCTTTGGCCCCACCATAAGGGATATTGACGAGCGCGCACTTCCAGGTCATTAGCATTGCTAGTGCCTGGACCTCATCCATCGACACATCAGGATGGAACCTGACCCCGCCTTTACATGGGCCTCTCGAACTGCAATGTTGAACTCGATACCCTGTGAAGACCTCTACATGTCCATCGTCCATTCTCACAGGTATGGCAACCTTTAGCTCACGCTCCGGTTGCTTCATTCTCACATAGCAGTCATGGTCCAGATTTACCTTCTCTGCCGCTTCGTCGAAATGCTCCAGTACAATCTCAGAAAAGGTCTTGGACATTGAATTCTCCTTAGTTGCTCTTACGTCTCCGGTTTAGCCCGGATGGCTTATGATTTGGGAACCCCTAAGTAGGGATTTGAGTGCTAATCTGCCTGCCAAAAGTTAATCTCGGATGATCACAATAGTTGATATAATCGATTCCCAACACTAAACAACCATCCGACGAAGAAGTCTAGCAAAACCACTCGTGAAAAGTCAAGAATGGGCTATTGCGCAATTCCCTCATGGATAACGCTTGAACAGCTGACAGAGAATGTATATACACAATAACCCGTCGGATCAAACTGGGGAAGGCTAACTCAAATACGAGGAGTAAATGATGACTAAACTGACAATTGATGACCTCAAGAGGATGAGGGACGAAGCCAAGCGGACAGTCCTCTTGAGGGAAGGGACAGCAAGAGCCAAGATAACCGTGTTTATGGGCACTTGTGGAATAACCGCAGGCGCCAGAGAGATCATGGACGAGGTCCTACGCCTGATTGAGAAACATGGCGTAGATGACGTGATAGCAACATCTTCTGCGTGCGCAGGTCTGTGCAGTAGAGAACCGATGCTAGCAGTCGAGTATCGATTCAGCCCTCCTGTCAAATACGTTGATCTCGACCGGGATAAGGTAAAGAAGATATTCGAGAGCCACATCCTAAAGGGCCATCCAGTGCCTGAATACGCACTTGGCGTTGGCTCTGAGACAATGGGCTGATAACGGAACACGCATGCAATTCGACGCAATCATCTAGCATCTAGAAAAAGGGAACTAACATTGAAAGCTCAAAGAACACATATTCTTGTATGCACCGGGACAGGTTGCGTCTCGGCCGGCGCCTTCGACATCATGGAGGCGTTCCAGAAGGAGATCAAGAAGCACGGCCTCGAGGATGAGATTGATGTTGTCCCAACAGGCTGTAACGGATTCTGCGAGAATGGGCCCTTGGCGCTTTTTGAGCCAGACGGGATATTTTATCAGCGTCTGAAAGTTCAGGATATCCCATTCCTCGTGGAGGAGCATTGCCTGAAAGGCCGTCCGGTGCCAATACTGATGTATGTCCCGCACCGGGAAAAACTGCCGATACCGGCTATGAAGAACATCGACTTCTTCAAATACCAAAAGCTCGTCGCCTTGCGCAATAGAGGCAGAATCAATCCCGAGAAGATCGAGGATTACATCGCGTTTGATGGCTACATAGGTCTTGCTAAGGCGCTTACGGAGATGACGCCCGATGAGATAATCGAAGAGGTCAGCAAATCCGGTCTCAGGGGACGTGGCGGGGCTGGTTTCCCGACCGGCAGGAAATGGCAGATATGCCAGGAGCAACCACGCACGCCCAAATACATCATCTGCAACGCGGATGAGGGCGATCCGGGAGCGTTTATGGACAGAAGCGTGCTCGAGGCGGACCCCCACGCCGTGATCGAGGGAATGACGATTGGGGCCAGAGCAATTGGCGCCGAGAAGGGCTTCGTTTACGTCAGAACGGAGTACCCTCTGGCTGTTGAACGCATGAAGAAGGCAATCAAGGCGGCTGAAGACATGGGACTTCTGGGTGAGGACATCCTGGGAACTGGCTTCAACTTCAAATTATCGGTCGTCAGGGGTGCCGGGGCCTTTGTTTGCGGCGAGGAATCGGCGCTCATCCGTTCTGTTGAGGGGAAAGTAGGAAGACCGAGGCAGCGTCCTCCGTTTCCTGCTCAAAAGGGGCTCTGGGGAAAGCCGACCAATATCAACAATGTTGAGACGTGGGTGAATGTCCCACAGATCATACGCAAGGGTAGCGAGTGGTTCGCCTCGCTTGGTACTGAGAATAGCAAGGGAACCAAGATATTCTCGCTGGTCGGCAAGATAGTTAACACCGGTCTGGTTGAGGTGCCTATGGGCATCAAGATCAGAGACGTCGTGTTTGGCATTGGTGGAGGCATACTGGGAGATAGGAAGTTCAAGGCCATCCAGACTGGTGGCCCCTCAGGCGGATGCCTACCCGAGGAACTGCTCGACCTGCCGATCGACTTCCAGAGCCTCCAAAGCGTTGGCTCCATGATGGGCTCCGGAGGTCTCATCGTGATGGACGAGAAAACCTGCATGGTTGACGTCGCCCGCTATTTCACCAATTTCCTCGCTGAAGAGTCGTGTGGCAAGTGCTTCACATGCAGGAAAGGGCTTGAGCGCATGCTGGAGATTCTCACCAATATATGCGAAGGCAGGGGCAAGGAAGGCGACGTCGAGCTCCTTACCGAGTTGGGCCTGATGGTCAAAGAGACCTCAATGTGTGGACTCGGTCAGACGGCCGCAAACCCGACGCTCTCGACCATACGCTACTTCAGGAATGAATACGATGCTCATATAAGAGACAAGACATGCCCTGCAGGCTTCTGCAAGGGTATTATCACCTATAGCATTCTCGAGGAGAAGTGTGTCGGCTGCGGCGCGTGTAAACGAGTCTGTCCGGCTAAGGCGGTCCTTGGTGACAAGAAGGAGCCTCACAAGATCAATGGCGAGGCTTGCATAAAATGCGGCGCCTGTGTTGAGGCCTGCAAATTCGACGCAATCAACGTTGGTTAAATAAGGAGAAGATGATGCCTAAATTGACAATTGATGGCCTTGAAGTGGAAGTGGAGGAGGGAACCACTCTGCTTGAGGCGATCAGGTTCCTTGGCATTGAGGTGCCAACGCTGTGCCACAACGAAGGGCTGACCCCCTACGGCGCCTGCCGCCTTTGCATTGTGGAGATCGGCAAGCCACCGCGGTCACAGATAGTGACTTCATGCACCTATCCTGCTGTCGATGGTCTGGTCGTTCGCTCAAACTCCGAGCGGGTCATGAACCACAGAAAGCTCATCATCGAGCTGATGATCGCTACCGTGCCGAGCTCAAAGACGATTCAGGACCTCGCCGCGAAATTCGGGGTAACGCAATGCCGATTCACGCCTGAGAATAAGGAGTGCATCCATTGTGGGCTGTGCGTGAGAATGTGCAGCGAGCAGATGATGGCAGGGGCCATAGACTTTGCCCAAAGAGGCAAGGACATGGTCATAACGACCCCGTTCGATAAAACGTCCGAAGTCTGCCGCCTCTGCGGCGGATGTATGTATATCTGCCCGTGCTGTGAACTTCGATGCCAGGGACCGGATGCCGAGACAACCGTTTGCAGCGGATGTCTGAACCTCGAGGCGCCTTGTCTTGATACTTATGACGACAAAATGTGCTTTCTCGATCCGTGTGCCGCGTGCGAGCTTTCAGGTCCTTTCAGATCGGACAAGCAAAAGAAAACAGAAGCCAAGACATCTCAGACGAATAATTAGAGAGCAAGAGTCTCTTTGCAGGAAATCCTTAGGAGGAGCAAATGACCTTAACCAGATTGAATGCTACTGCCGCTACCCTTACGAAAAACAGAACGGAGGGTTCGGTCAGTCCTTTTAGCGGAATGTGCGTAACCTGCGTTGATGGTTGCGTTGGGATGTGCGAGATCGGCAAGTCCGCCTATCGAGGGCACGAGGTAATCTACCCTCAGCCTTTCGGCATAATCACGACAGCCGCCGAGAAGGACTATCCCGTCGATTATTCCTACCTCAACATCATGGGCACGGCCGTTGGAGCCGTCGGGATAGAGGCCGACAGCGATAAGGCCATCTTTCCAAACGTTACCCTGGAGACCCAAGTCGGCAACAAGAACCCGCTCAAGCTGAAGCTGCCGTTCGTCATACCGGGGCTTGGCTCAACGAACATCGCGAAGGTCAACTGGGAAGGTATAGCAATCGGCTCCGCGCTGGCCGGTACGATCATCACCATCGGAGAGAACGTCGTCGGCATGGATGTCCAATCAAACATCAAGACCGGCAAAGTCGTCAAAGCTCCGGACCTGGAGTGGAGAATCAAGACGTTCTTTGATTGGCAACGTGAAGGTTACGGCGACATAGTTCTTCAGGCAAACGTCGAGGACACGAGGCTTGGCGTGCAGGAGTTCGCGCTGAAGAAATGCGGTGTGCAGACGGTGGAGCTCAAGTGGGGACAGGGCGCAAAGGACATCGGTGGCGAGGTGAAGATCAAATCCCTCGAGAAGGCTCAGCTCCTGTACAAGCGGGGTTACATTGTTCTGCCGAACCCAACCGACCCGGTTATCATTGAGGCCTTCAAGCGCGGCTCATTCCGTGAGTTTGAGCGGCATTCGCGACTTGGCATGGTCGAGCAGGATAGCTTCATGAAGAGAGTTGAGGAGCTAAGGGCAGCCGGAGCGAGACGCATATTCTTGAAGACCGGCGCCTATCGTCCGGCCGACCTAGCGAGGGCTATTAAGTTCGCATCCCTTGCAGAGATCGATATGGTTACGATTGACGGCGCGGGTGGCGGCACGGGAATGAGCCCCTGGCGCATGATGAATGAGTGGGGTGTTCCGTCGCTGGAGATTCACTCTCTGACCCACGAATACTGCGATAGACTGGCCAAGAAAGGCGAATACGTTCCAGATATAGCGCTCGCGGGCGGCTTCACCTTCGAGGACCAGATATTCAAGGCGCTTGCTCTCTGCGCGCCTTACACGAAGCTCGTTGGCATGGCCCGTTCACCGTTGGCGGCCGCCATGGTCGGAAAGACGATCGGAAAAAGGCTGGACCAGGGAGACATGCCGGTGTTCATCGAGCGCTTTGGTGTGTCAAAGGACGAGATATTCGTTACGGCCCCCGATCTGAAGGAAGAATGGGGAGACAAGTTCAACGACATCCCGACAGGGGCAATTGGCGTCTATACATACTACGAGAGGCTGGCTCAGGGAATGCGTCAGCTGATGTGTGGCGCAAGGAAGTTCAAGCTCAAGCACGTGAACCGCGACGACCTCGCAAGTCTAACAAAAGATTGCGAGGCGATCACTGGCATCCCATACATCATGGACCTCGACAAAGAAGAGGTCGATAAGATACTCGACGCGTAAACGTAGCGTCTATCAGATTGCAAAACCGAAGCGCCTCGTGCCCATCCGGGCCGAGGCGCTTTTTGCTTTTTGGGGAGAAGGATGTTCATTTATTGCGCACATTACAGTGGCGTGAAAAATGCACCTTTCATGCGAGGCAGACCTGCCATCTGATGAGGCGTCCCTGAAAGGGGCGAATTTGAATAGCCCCGTGTGAAACGCGGGGTATAAAGGCGTCAATTCCTCCTAGTTCCTTCCCGCACCCGCCAATCCCAACGCGATTGGCGGGTGCGGGAAATACTATGTACTAGGCGCGCCTCGAATCCGTAGGCTTGCCAAAGGCCGCGCCTACGGCTATTCACATGATGCCCCGTCGGGGCATTGAGAGTCATCCCCACAAAGCTGAATGTTCCGTTCCTTGACACGAAGATACAAGTGATATAGGTTGATGACAGAATCAAAATGGAGATTGATCGAGATGACTGGCGAACAAAGAGAAGCATCAGGAGATTCGATGCTATCTTAAGATGAAATTGGATTCCCTATTTGATGGTAACGAAGTTCTTAAGTTCACCAGAGTAC
>Ga0272444_10003824_pt1 | contig 13456 bp, 12 predicted proteins | sample SSMForm13_FD_201033 | JGI IMG/M metagenome (GOLD analysis project Ga0272444, IMG submission 201033) | Marine sediment archaeal communities from Little Sippewissett salt marsh, Falmouth, MA, United States - SSM-Form-13 | ecosystem: Environmental > Aquatic > Marine > Wetlands > Sediment ...
TGCAAGAACCATGCCTGTCATATTTAGAACATTTTAACATAACCTATACAACTAAATATCAGTTTAACATCATTCATTGAGGGACAAAACTACATTATCGTAGCCTCGTAAACGCATTCTATACAAAATCGTAGAACTGTGTCCCGAGCCTGATCCGCTGGCGTGCCTCAAAGGCTGCAGGTTGCCCGCCTCATTTTCATGAACAAGGCGACCCCTCTACGGGGCGCGTCTCCTAACACAACCCTAACTTGACATCGTTCAACAGGCTTGGGTATTGAACAGGCAGAGAAAAGAGAATGGCGTTTCATTTCGTCCGGACGTGTGGGTGCAGAAATCCATAAAACGTCACCAGGGGAGGAATATGAATTGGAGGAAATCAGCGTAGAGCTGTTGGGAGAAGAGCAAGACCTGGTGCATATCAAGCTGAGGGGAAGACTGGATACGGCCGGCACGGGAGAAATTGACACGAAATTCACGGCCATGATCTCACCGAGAGGCAAACACGCACTGGTGGATATCTCAGAGGTGTCATTTCTGGCTTCCATGGGGATCCGAATGCTGGTCAGTGTGGCAAGGACACTGGGGAGGCGCCAGAAGAGAATCATCTTATACGGACCCCCGTCCATGGTTACCCAAAGCATCGAGAATTCGGGTCTCAAGGAGACGCTGTCGCTGATGGGTTCCGAAGTGGAAGCCAGAGCGAATCTGTGATGTGCGAACCGTCTTCGCTTTATCTAAACGTGGCTGTCGACGAAAAGGCGCTTCGCCAACAGAGTAAGCGCCTGAGGCAGTTTTTGGACCGGCATGAGGTGGCCCCAAAGGTCATTTACAATGCGGAACTTGTTCTGGAAGAGATGGTGGGAAATGTGATCCGGCACGGGGACGCAACGGAAAATATCCGTTTTATTGTGCAAATGGAAGGGAACGGAATCCTGATCACCATTATCGACAATGGCGTTCCCTTTGATCCCAGCGGCATGTCTCAACCAGAAATTCCTGACGCTGCTGCCAACGCCCCTGTGGGCGGCCTCGGCATCCACATGGTCCGATGCGCCGTTGATCAGATGGTTTATCAACGTTTGGAGCGGGAAAATCGCCTGGAAATCCGGATGGGTATGGACGCGCCCCCAGCGTGAAGGGAATCCCCCAGATTTCCGGTTTCCAATCATCACAAAAATCATCAAAAGGAGCGAAATCGATGCACTACATGAGACAAATCTACCGGCCTTTATGCATTGTTTTATTTTTGGGATGCTTGGCTTCCGTCTGTTTCTTTCAAACGGGACCGGCATGGGCCACAACCCGGGCCGGGGCCCTCTCCATGTGGCAGGGAGATGTGAAGGAGCCGTTGGTGGACTTTATTTTTGATGTGTCCACTCCGGGCAATCCTGACTTCATACCGACCGAAGACCGCCTGGCGGTTTTCGATATGGACGGAACCCTCCTCTCTGAAAAGCCCAATTACTTTGTATACGACGTCGCCATCCATTATCTGAACGAACACGGTGACGAGATCTCCGAAAAAGGCCCAGAGTACAAGGCCCTGTGCGACGCTGCCAGGAATCATGACTACCCCTACTTCTGGAAGCATCTGGCGGATGCCTTCGCACTCCCCTTTGAAGGCAAGACCTACACCTTTTATCGGGATTACTGCCGTCAGGTGTTTGAAACCGCCATCAATCCGGAGAAGAAACGGCCCCTGAAGGACATGGTGATTGCCCCCATGATCCAATTGATCGATCTCCTCCAGGAGCGGGAGTTCAAGGTCTTTGTGGTCTCAGGTTCCCTGCAGTTCTGCATCATGGCTATTTCTGAGAAATACCTCCATGTGGACAAGAGTCACTGTATCGGCTCCATGGTGGTGGCAACACTGGAAAAGGATGGAAAAAGGACGGTTTTTAAGCGGGGAAAGCTGAGCCCGCCCCCGAATCTCAAGGAAGGCAAGGCCATGCGGATCATGATGCGAACCGGCCAGGCCCCGGTGCTGGCCATGGGCAATTCCGGCGGAGATGCCTGGATGCTCGGATTTACTGCGACATCGCCTTACCGGACCTTCACCGGGATCATCGATCACGACGATCCCCGGGAGTTCATTTATCACAAGGACAAGCTCTTGAAACTGGCTAAGGAAGCAGGCTGGGCCATTATCAGTATGAAAGAAAACTTCAAGACCATCTATGGGGATAAATGATCCAGATAATCGGAACCAAGCGAAGTCCCTAACGCGGCCTTTCCACCGCAACCAATCCCGCCCAGGCGGGACTCACCACGAAGCTCATGAAAGGCACGAATAAGACCCTAGAAGACAGGATTTCGTGTTTCTTCGTGCTCTTCGTGGTAAACTGTACGTATCAAGTTTCCAGTTTCGCCTCTCGATCCATCACATGTTTTCATGTTTTTGCTGATAGGAAACCGGAAGATACGCAATTGGCGAATGGATAACGTCGGAACATGACCGTCAGACTCCCCAATTTTTTGCTGGTGGGTGCCGCCAAATGCGGGACCACATCCATTGCCAGCTATCTGTCACATCACCCGGATATCTATATGAGCCCCATCAAGGAGCCCAAGTTTTTCACCGCCCAGTTCCTGCCATTCCCGCTGCGCGGTCCGGGCGATTCCTTTGTGGAAAATTTTACAGTCAAGACCTTTGATGCTTATCAAAGGCTTTTTCGACAGGTCAAGAACGAAAAGGCCATTGGCGATGCCAGCGTTGACAATCTCTATTTCTACAGAAAAGTTATTCCTTTGATCAAGAGATACCTGGGTGATATTCGCATCCTCATCGTGCTTCGCAATCCGGTTGAACGCGCCTTTTCGGCCTACAAGAACCTATTGCGGGATTCAAGGGAAACGCTCAGCTTTGAAGATGCCTTAGAGCGGGAAGGCGTCAGGCGGCGCAAAGGATATGAGTATCTGTGGCGATACCTTGACGTGGGGTTGTATTACCATCAGGTGAAGGCCTATCTGGAAAGTTTCTCGCGGGTGAAGGTGCTTATTCTGGAGCAGTTTGAAAACGGTTCCTTCGACATACTCAGACACATTTTCGCGTTTCTCGAGGTGGACGCATCTTTCAGACCGAGGCGATCCAACCATCTCAACCTTTCCGGCAAACCGCGCCTCCCATGGGTGCAACGGCCCTTCAACCCCACCGGTTTCAAGGGCAAGGCCTACAAGCAACTTGCCATGAACGGTTTTGATGTGGACAAACTGATGCGATGGGTGGAGCCGGTTCGCAGTGCAAACATAGCGCCCATTACCATGAATCCCCAAACGCGTCAGCGCTTGTACGAAAAGTACGAAGTGGATATGAAGAACCTATCAGACCTGTTGCAGACGGACTTGACGGGCTGGTTCCAGTCAAATGATCCCGCGACAGGGACAGGATAATGCACTCAAGAGAACCGATATCCTTCCTAATGCCGCTCTGGCGAACGCCGCAGCTCCTGCCCCGAATTCTAAGAGCGGTGGTTACGAAACATGTTCGCGCACCGCGGGAACTGCGTCGAGGAGACGGGCAATCACGCCTCCCGATTCAGTTGATCGGCATGAAGATTACCAACGCCTGCAATCTTCGCTGCAAAACGTGCGCCCAGTGGGGTGAGACAGGATACAATTTCAATCGAACGGGCAGCGAATTGAGGACCGTGGTTCCTGTGGAGAAATACACGGAAATGTCCGATCAATTGGCCAAGTCACGACCCTTCTACTATATATGGGGCGGTGAGCCGTTCTTATACCCGGACATCCTTGAACTGACCGGAAAGATCAAGGAAAACCGATCTCCCCTTGCGGTGGTCACCAACGCCACATTTCTGAAAGAAAATGCCCGTGCGGTAGTGGATCAGGGGTGGGATGCGCTGATGTTTTCCGTGGATGGACCCGAGCATTTGCACGATGAGATACGGGGTCGGAAAGGGACGTTTCAGAAAATGGCCGCCGGCGTCCGAGCAGTCAAGAACTACCGACGCATGACCGGCAGATCCCTTCCCTGGCTGATGCCCCTGATTACGGTAAGCACCTGGAATGCCGGAAAACTTGACGAAATCCTTGAAGTCGCATCGGAACTGGGAACGGATTGCGCCGTGGTTTACTACAGCTGGTTCACCAACGAGGCCATCGGGAAGGCCCATACGAAGATCTTTGAAAAAAAGCTGGGTGTCACGCCGACGGCCTGGCGCGGCTATCTCTTCAACCACGACGTGGACACCGATGCGTTGCAAGGCAGCCTATCCCGAATTCGGGCCCGGCGGTATCCGTTTCCGATCCTTTATATCCCTGATCTACGCTACGATCAGCTCAGACGCTATTATCGCAAGCCCGGCGATTTTCTGGGCTACGGTCCCTGCATTTCTCCATGGACAACCGTGGAAATCATGCCCAACGGTGATGTGGCGCCCTGTCGGGATTATCCCGATTTTGTGACGGGCAATATCTTGGACACGCCCCTGCAAGACATCTGGAACGGCGAGCGCTATGCGATGTTCAGGAAGGCACTTACCGGCAATGGAGGCACGTTTCCCATTTGTGCACGGTGCTGCGGCCTCATGGGATGGTAAAAGGAGTTCCCATGATGCCTTTGTGGATTGTCATCATCCTCATCGGTGCGGCGGCATTGTTGGAGATTGTGTGTATTGTCCGGGCCCTCTGGTATATGAAGGTAACCTTCCCGAGGAAACTGCGGCCTCACTTCCTTCATAAGCGGGAACAGCTGAGAAATCCCGAACCGAGGGTTTCCCTTTTTGTTCCGTGCAAGGGCGTTTCTCCGGACATGAAGGGCAATATCCATGCCATGCTCCAGCAGGACTATCCGGGCTACGACATGTTCTGCATCACGGAAAGCGAACATGATCCGGCTGCACCGATTCTTAAAGACATGGCATCGAGAAACGACCGGCTCCATCATGTGGTTGCCGGACGGGCAAGACGCTGCTGTCAGAAAAACCACAACCTCTTGAAAGGCATCGGTTATGCCCTAAAAAACGGCCGGGCCGGAGACATCTATGTCTTTGCGGACATGGATATCCGCCCCGGCAAAGACTGGCTCAGCCATATCACACTGCCACTCGCGGATCCCAGCGTGTTTGCGGTCAGCGGATTCCGATCTCTGATCCCGAGGAACGACCGATTTTCCGAACACTTACATGCCACGTTCAGTGCGCTGCAGGCCATGGCCATGACCGAAACGACCTACGCGGCCATGTGGGGCGGATCCATGGCCCTTTGGCGAGACGCTTTTGATCATTACGCTGTGGCCGAAAAATGGTCGACCGCCATGGTGGATGACATGTCACTCACCTGGATCATTCGAAGGCACCACCTAAAGCGCGTTTTTTCACCCGACTGCCTGGTACATTCCCAGGAGACGTATCCGGAGTTGAATCGGGTCATGGACTGGCTGGTTCGTCAGACTCAGTACGCGGCCATATACCTCCGTCCCTATACGGCCCTCGGTCTCGCTATGAACAGCGTGCTGGCCTTGAGTATGCTCATGTGCCCCATGGTACTGGGCCTGGTATTCCTTGGTGAGGTGTCCACCCGTTTTGGCATCTATGCCGTTTCAATATATCTTCTCACGGCCACGGCCATCTGCCTCCTCAGCACCTTTGCCCAACAGAAGGGAATCCGATTCCGATGGTTTCTCTACGCGCCCTGTCTTATCCTGTTGGGGACTCTATGCGGTTGGATCGGCTTCTTTTCCAAACGGTTGCGCTGGGCCAACATCCGCTACCGGTTCAACGCGAGCGGCGAGGTCCTGACGGTTGAGCAGATGGCCCTGTCTGAAAAGGAATAAGGCAGCCAAGGCGGAGGCGGTGTTTTTGTCACCAGGGGTTTCGGCCAAGGGGAAAAGCAGGCCCGGTCCTTTTCAGCGGTTATGCCTTCAAAATGACCCGGTCTCACCGTCCATAATAGTCCCGGTACCACATCAAAAAGGCCCGGATACCTGCTCGTAAGGGGGTGGAGGGGCTAAATCCCAGGCATTCCCTGGACCGCTGGATGTCGGCCACGGTCTCGGGCACATCGCCCGGCTGGAGGGGCATCATTTCTTTTTCAGCCTCCTGTCCCAATTCCTCCTCGATCACCCGGATAAAGTCCATCAACCCCACGGAATCGGAATTACCCAGGTTAAACAGGTCATAGGGAACGGGTCGATCCAGGGCGCGGACGGTCCCATCGACAATATCATCGATGTAGGTAAAATCGCGCCGCATGTGGCCGTGGTTATAGACCGTGATGGGTCGGTTGTTTAAGATGGCATCCGTGAACAGGAATAGGGCCATGTCCGGTCTCCCCCAGGGGCCGTACACCGTGAAATACCTGAGACCGGTACAGGGGATATCAAAGAGATGACTGTAGGCGTGGGCCATAAGTTCGTTGGACTTCTTGGTGGCGGCATACAAAGAGATGGGGTGATCCACCCTGTCTTCAATACGATAGGGAATCTTCTTGTTCTTCCCGTACACCGAAGAAGAAGAGGCATAAACGAGATTGTCCACCCGGTACTTCCGTGCCAGCTCCAGGATGTTCAGAAAACCTTGCAGATTGCTTTTTTGATAGGAAAAGGGGTCCTTCAAGGAATGCCTCACCCCGGCCTGGGCCGCCAGGTTGCAGATTTTCGTCACCCGGTGCTTCTTGAAAATATCCTTCAGGGCCTCATAATCCTGAATATCTGCCGAGAAGAATCTGAAACTGTCGTACGGCTTCAGTATCTCGAGTCTGGCCCGTTTCAGGTTGACATCATAATAGGGGTTCAAATTGTCAACACCCAACACGGCATGTCCGTTCTCGAGGAGTTGTTTTGACAGATGAAACCCGATGAATCCAGCTGATCCCGTCACCAGTATGGTGTGTTGCGTACCCGTCACCCCATGGCCTCCCGTGGATTAAGATGTCTACTTGGGGATGTCTATCAGAAAGGCGGAAGAAAATCCATTGATTTGTAACACGTCAGTTTTCTAATAAGACGTATCCCCCTCCGTTCACCGGGGGTCTATTTCTCCCGCCCAAGCGGGACAAAAACCTATATCTTTTCTTGGGAACGGCCGCCTGACTTTAAGGATTCGTCTATACCGAGCCCTCTCCGAGCTGGAGCTTTATGAGCCGGAAGCCAAGAACCCCCGTTCATATGACGTGGGTACCTGCTGCCTTTCCATGACAGGTATCGAGAGCCCATGGGCGGCCCTCGAACACTGCGTACGAATAGGGTTGTCCCGTCTCGGGCGGGAGAAAGAGGCCCCCGCTTTCCAAATGGTTAAAGGCCTGGAGCGTTACACCGACTTCAATCGCTTATTTACATGAACACAAAAAAAGAGATCGCATCCGGAAGCCATTGGCCCCTGATACGATCTCTCGGCTGGGTGGTTTCTGTTGTTCAGGCCGCGACGGACGTCATTACATCATGCCGCCCATTCCGCCCATTCCGCCTCCGGGAGGCATCGGCGGCATATCCGGCTTGTCTTCGGGCTTTTCAGCAATCATTGCTTCGGTGGTCAGAAGCAGTGAAGAGACCGATGCCGCATTCTGCAGGGCAAAACGCGTCACCTTGGTGGGATCGATGATACCGGCCTTGAGCAGGTCTTCGTATTCATTGCTTTCGGCGTTGTATCCAAAAGCGCCCTTTTCGTTCTTGACTTTTTCCACGACCACGGAACCCTCGGCCCCGGCGTTGTTGACGATCTGACGGATCGGCTCCTCCAAAGACCTCATGACGAGATTGACGCCGGTCTGCTGTTCACCGTCCAGTTTCAACTTGGCAATCGCCGGGAGCACGCGAATCAGGGCCACACCACCCCCGGGAACGATGCCTTCTTCCACCGCCGCCCGGGTGGCGTTCAGGGCATCCTCTACCCTCGCCTTCTTCTCTTTCATCTCGATCTCCGTGGCAGCGCCCACATTGATGACCGCCACACCGCCGATCAGCTTGGCCAGCCGTTCCTGCAGTTTTTCCCGGTCGTAATCCGAAGTGGTCTCATCGATCTGAGCACGGATCTGCTTGACCCGCCCTTCGAGATCGCTCCGGTTGCCGCCGCCGTCCACGATGGTGGTGTTATCCTTGTCGATTCGGATCGTCTTGGCTGAACCGAGATCATTGAGGGTCACATTCTCCAGTTTCAGACCGAGATCCTCTGAAATGACCCTGCCACCGCTCAAAATGGCGATGTCTTCCAGCATGGCCTTTCTTCGATCACCGAATCCGGGGGCCTTGACAGCCGCCACCTGGAGGGTCCCTCTCAGCCGGTTGACCACCAATGTGGCAAGGGCCTCCCCTTCCACATCTTCCGCGATGATAACCAGGGGTTTGCCCATCTTGGCGATCTGCTCGAGGATCGGGACCAGATCTTTCATGGAACTGATCTTTTTCTCGTGTAACAGGATGTAGGCCTCAGCCAGGGTGGCCTCCATCTTCTCGGGGTCTGTTACGAAGTAGGGGGACAGATACCCACGGTCAAACTGCATTCCCTCAACCACCTCAAGGGTGGTCTCCATGCTCTTGGCTTCCTCCACCGTAATGACGCCCTCTTTGCCGACCTTGTTCATGGCCTCGGCAATGATATTTCCGATGGTGCTGTCGTTGTTCGCGGAAATGGTACCGACCTGAGAGATTTCTTCCTGGTCCTTGGTGGGTTTGGAGATCTTTTTGAGTTCGTCAACGGCCACTTCCACGGCCTTTTCGATTCCCCGTTTGATGGCCATGGGGTTGACCCCTGCGGCCACCAGTTTGGAGCCCTCTCTGTACATGGACTGGGCAAGCACCGTAGCGGTGGTGGTGCCGTCACCGGCCACATCGGATGTCTTGGAGGCCACCTCCTTGACCATCTGAGCGCCCATGTTTTCAAATTTGTCTTCCAGTTCGATTTCCTTGGCAACGGTGACACCGTCCTTGGTAATGTTGGGGGCGCCAAACGACTTGTCCAAGATCACATTTCTCCCCTTGGGTCCCAGGGTGACCTTGACTGCGTTGGCAAGGGTGTCAATCCCTTTGAGAATCGATTCCCTGGCCTTGATATCATATTTAATGTCTTTCGCCATTCTGCATTTCCTCCTTAAGAAAGATAATTTACTGTGCTATTTGCGGACTGTCGTCGATTCAAAGGGTTTTACTCGACAATGGCAATGATGTCGTCCTCTCTCATGATCAGGTGCTCTTCGCCGTCGATCTGAATCTCGGTACCGGCGTACTTTCCAAACAGGACCTTGTCCCCTGCCTTCACCTCCAGGGCGATCTTTTTGCCGTCATCTCCCACCTTGCCTTCACCCACTGCAACGACCTTGCCCTCAACCGGTTTTTCTTTGGCCGTATCGGGAATGATGATGCCGCCCTTGGTCTTTTCTTCCTCTTCCACTCGTTTGACAATCACGCGATCATGTAATGGTTTTACTTTCATTTTGTCTTTCTCCTCCCAGAATTGATAAAGTTGTTACACAAACCCACATTCAGATACCTTTGAAAAACTGATTTTCACCTCCCTCTGTAATGGCTAACCCAAATTGATAAACAAAATATGTTTTCTATCGCGTTTACCCTTGATATGGGAATGGAAAACGCGTTTGCGAAAATCGATCTCGCGACCCACGTCGCGACATCACTTTTCAGCGCATCACGCGTCGGGAATCAAGGAGTAAAAGGCCCGCGAGAAACCTAACCTAAAGAACCACCGGAACGGCGGCATTCACAATCCCAAAAAACATAATATCGACCCATAAAATGTCAAGAGGCGGGAACCAAAAAAGGGTTGAGGGGCGGTAGGAATAAAGAGTTGTTATGTTCAAGCGTTACGCTTGATTTAGGCGCCATGTCAGGGTCTCTCGAATCCTAGCTTTCAGGCCGGTTTCAGGGCGCCGTCCCAGAATATGTCGGACCTCGGCCAGGTCTTGTGTGACACCGGCTCCCTGTTCCTGAGCGGTAGATAGACCTCGGAGGTGGGATATTCGGAGGCCTCGCCACATATGGCCCCACCTGAGGATATGAAAATGACCTTTTGAACGCCGGACTTCCGAGAGGCCTCCAGCAGGTTCAGGAGGCCCTTGATATTGACATCCGCATCAAAAAGGGGATCGCCACAGAGTCGGGTATGCTCATCTGGGCTGCGTGATGATTCAGCACATCCGGTCTTTCGCCCTCGATCAATTCCGACACGTCGGACGAGCGGATATCCATCTCATAAAACTGCGCTTGGGGGTTGACGTTGGCGCGCTTTCCAGTGTAAAGGTTGTCCACGATCAAAACTTGGTGCCCGGCCGCAATATAGCCGTCCACCATATTGGACCCGATAAAACCGGCTCCGCCGGTGACTATTATTTTCACGAAAATACCTCATTAAGATGGGATCGTGCCACCTGGCCCGAGAAGGCCTGGCCCGAAGGTATCGCAGGGGGTCTCATAAAGGTCAACCCCTCAAATGGTAACCGTTCAGACCTTTAGAAATGCTGAGGCGCAAAAGCCATGACAGAACACCTTAACACGATCCTTGACCGGATCGGGGGAACCCCTCTGGTTCCCCTAAGCGCCTTGAATCCCAACCCGAATGTCCGGATTTTGGCCAAGTTAGAGAGCTTTAATCCGGGGGGATCCATTAAGGATCGGCCTGCCTTGAGTATGATCGAGGCCGCTGAAAAGACCGGTGAACTAACCCGATCGAAGATCATACTGGAGGCAACCAGTGGAAATACCGGCATCGGCCTGGCCCTTGTGGCTGCTGTGAAGGGATATCGGATTCTGCTGACCATGTCTGAGGCCGTGAGCGAGGAGCGGGTCAAGACCCTGAGGGCCCTGGGGGCCGATATCCAATTTACGCCCCCTCACCTCGGGACGGACGGGGCCATTGAGCACGTATACCAGTTGTTGCGCGAAAACCCGGATATCTACTGGCTGGCCGATCAATTTAACAATGAGGCCAACTGGATGGCCCATTACCATGGCACGGCCATGGAGATCTGGGATCAGACCGGCGGCCAACTCGACGCCGTGGTGGCCACCATGGGTACCACCGGGACCTTGATGGGGATATCCCGGCGATTTCGCGAACTGGATCCTACCATTCAAATCATCGGCGTTGAGCCGTATCTGGGTCATAAAATCCAGGGACTCAAGAATATGAAGGAGTCCTACCGACCGGGTATTTTTGAAAAAGGCCGGACCGACCGGATCATCAATATTGACGATGAAGAGGCCTTTGAAACCGCGCGTCTTTTGGCACGAAAGGAAGGCCTGTTCGTGGGAATGAGTTCAGGGGCGGCCGTGGCCGTGGCCCTGAAGGTCGCCGGTGAAATGACGTCAGGCCGCATCGCTGTAATCCTTCCGGATGGCGGTGAAAGGTATTTGAGCACGCCGCTGTTTACCGCCAGGAAGAAGTCCGGCCTCCGTTTGTACAATACCCTGACCCGCAGGAAGGAGGCGTTCGTGCCTCAGGAAGAGAACCGTATCTCCATTTATGCCTGCGGCCCGACCCTCTGCCAGGTGATTGACCTGATCCAGTGCAGACGGCTCCTCTTTTCGGATCTGATGCGTCGGTACCTGGAATTCAAGGGCTACGAAATCACGCACGTCATGAACGTGACCGATCTGGATGACCGCACCATTGAGGGCGCTGAAGCGGCCGGTGTTTCATTGAGGGAGTTTACAGACGGGTTTTATGACTCGCTCATGGAAGACCTGGATCGCCTCGGCATTCAGCGCGCCACCGCATATCCCAGGCCCAGCGAGCACGTGGACGACATGATCGAGCTGACCCAGAAGCTCCTTGAAAAGGGGTATGCCTATGAAAAGCTGCGCTCCATCTATTTTGATATATCCCGGTTCGGGGATTACGGGAACCTGTCACGGATCAACCTCGACAAGATCCGGCTCGGCAAGACCGTTGATCTGGACCAATACGAAAAGGAAAATCCCCGGGATTTTACCCTTTTAAAGCGCTCCACCCTGAGTGAGCTGAAGAGGGGCCTGTTTTTCAAAACCAAATGGGGGAACGTCAGGCCGGGCTGGCATATAGAGTGCGCGGCCATGGCCCTGAAGTATCTCGGTCCGACCCACGACATTCATACCAGCGGCGTGGCCCTGATCTTCCCTCATCACGAAAATGCCATTGCCATCAGTCAGGCGGTTACGGATAAGCCCCTCGCCAATTACTGGGTCCACAACGAACCGGTTATGGCGGACGCCAGTTCACCCAACGCGGCCACAGAGAACGGCTCCCTGACATTGAGAGACCTCTTGAGTCAGGGGTATACCGGACGGGAGGTTCGGTACTGGCTCCTCAGCAGGCACTACCGGAAGCCGATTTTTTTCTCCCGCGTCAAACTGTCGGCTGCCAGGAACACCCTATCGCATCTCGACACCTTTGTTCAGAAGCTGCATCGGACCCGGACCGGACCCGCGGATCCGGATATGGATCAGACGATCTATGCCCTGCGGCAGAAGTTCGTTGACTCAATGGACGACGATTTCAATATCGCGCCCGCCTTCGCCGCCCTCTTCCAGTTCACCCGAACCGTCAATATCCAGATGGACAAGAGCGGCCTCGACCCTTCGGACCGGGAGAAGGTACTGACCGCTCTGGACCGGGTCAACTCGGTGCTGGGCATCCTGAAACTGGAGCCGCCCGCCGCGGATAACATCGTGGAGGATTTGATTAAAAAACGGGAGGTCGCCAGAAAGCAAAAAAAATGGGATGTTGCCGACGCGTTGCGACAGGAACTCAAAGACATGGGTATCGAGGTCATCGATATGCCGGAAGGCCCCATCTGGAAACGGGGGGAGTGATTATTGATATGCCTATTTATGAATATGAATCCTTAAACGCCCGCACCGGGTGCGAAACCTGCGAAAGGCGGTTTGAGGTGATTCAGGAGATGGATGAGGCGCCCCTCTCCACCTGCCCTTCCTGTGGCCAACCGGTGAGAAAGGTTATATCTTGGTGTCGTGCGGCCATCATGGAGACATCCGATGAACACGTACGAGTGAACAAGGAGGTTTCCGAATATGAAAGGCAGGGGATGTGGAGCCATGCCGCCGAGCTGGCAGATACCCATTCGGAAAAGTCTGGAGACACCGATATGAAAATGAGGGCCCTTGATAACTACAAAAAGGCCGGGTATGATCTAAGCACGCTGGAGAAGCATGCCAAGACAGAGAGCGACTGAAGGAGGCGTAACCGTTTACACCTTAACTAAATGTCCAAGGCCCGATAACGTACGATATATTTTGTCAGAAAGCTAACGTGTTACAAGGAGGATTGTTTCTGATGCAATCAAAATGGAACGGTTTATTCTGTGTGGCGGCACTACTCTTGGGCACGTCTTTCATGTGGACCGCTCTTCCGCTGTTGGCATTGGGAGAAACCCCCAGGAAGGACCTCCCCCCCCGGGCCATCTCCGTATCCCCTGAATACACAGGGGTGACGGTGCCCCAGGGAGAGGATGTCAGCATCGATCTAATGGTCTCCAATAACGGCAGGGA
>Ga0272444_10003826_pt1 | contig 13451 bp, 6 predicted proteins | sample SSMForm13_FD_201033 | JGI IMG/M metagenome (GOLD analysis project Ga0272444, IMG submission 201033) | Marine sediment archaeal communities from Little Sippewissett salt marsh, Falmouth, MA, United States - SSM-Form-13 | ecosystem: Environmental > Aquatic > Marine > Wetlands > Sediment ...
GTTGACGAATCGGCCGATGGGCACTGTCTGGTCGAACGTCCACCTGATACCGTGCCGCGAGACGGTGTCGGTGAGTTCCATCTCGCCGATCGCGGGCGTCTTCGGCGGATGGTCTGCGGCGTAGATGGCCGGCGTCGCCGCCGCACACCCCGCAGCCAGCGAGATGAGCAGGACAGCCGAAACCAGATAACCGGCACACGTGCCACACCTTGTCTGTGTCATGGCTCTTCTCCTGAGTCCGGGGCGCCCCGCAGCTTGAAACCCCGGTTGATTGCCCCAGGTACGCCCGAAACGGCGTCACCCGACAGACGCGCCGGTTGCGGCGGCCGCGCGGGCCGTGTAGGATGAAACGTCCTGAGGCGGGGCGAATCGACAAAGGAGGCCCGCAGTGCACGGTGTGACAGACGACGAGGTCCGGCGACTCGTGCCGGCGGTGGACTACAGCGAGGCCCTGACAATCACCGCGTCGGAAGCGGACGTCCGCGAGGCCTGCCGCGCGGCAAAGCGGTACGGATGCCGCGCCGTCGTGGCGTTCCCACAGTACCTGCCGGTAATGGTTGAGGAGTTGACCGACTCCGGCGTCCTGGCGCAGATTCCGGTGGGGTTCCCGTGCGGGGGGCACACGACGCGTGTCAAGTCCGCCGAGGCCGAGGAGGGCCTGAAGGCCGGGGCGACGGACCTCGACATGATGATGAACCTGGGCGCGTTCAAGGCAGGCGACTACCGGCGAGTGTCGGATGACATCGCCGCGGTGATGGCCGTCGCAAGGCCCTTCGGTGTACCTTTCAAGGTGATCATCGAAACCGGCGCGCTCACGGACGACGAAAAGGTGACGGCATCCAAGTTGGTCCTCAACTCCGGGGCCGATTTCGTCAAGACCTGCACGGGGTTCGGACCGGGCCGGGCGACGGTGCACGACATCGCCCTGCTGCGCGAGACGGTCGGCGACCGCGCCGGCATCAAGGCCTCGGGCGGCGTGGCGTCGATCGAAGACGGCGTGGCGTTCATGCGCGCCGGGGCGACGGTCGTCGCGATGCGCCGCATGCTGATCGACCAGCTCGAAGCGATGGCGTGGCCCCAGAGGCTGGCCTGATCGCCGCGACACATCCGCCTCAGGCAAGCGCTGCTCTGCGTCCCGACTGCAATCACTTCCCGGCGAGCTTGTTCTCGACCTGTCCCGCCTGGGCGAAGAGTTCCCGCGTGCGCTCCTGCCAGCCGGCACCCACGTACCAGCAGTGCCCGGCCGCGCCGCCGGTCCGGTACTTGCTTACGGCCTGAGTCGCATAGCCGGACGGGCGGCCAGTCAGTTGCATGCCGCTGCAGGCGCGCCACATGTCGCGGACGCGGTCGTCGAGCACGTCCTGACACCGCTTGGCCAAGTCGGGACCGAGCTTGGCCTTCAACGCATCGTCCGTCAGGGCCCGCTCAATGGCAATTCGGGCCTCGCAGTGCTGGACGCCCTGACGGAAGACTTCGTAGCGCGTGCTGGCCACGGGCCCCTTGGGTCCCGGGGCCAGCAGGTGGCTGTGCAGGTCCAGGCTGTGCCACCGGCTCTGAAGCTGCTCGGCCCAGACATAGCCTTTGCGCTGTCCTCGCTTGTCCTTGACGGTGGGCCAGAAGTCAGCGCCGATGCGCCCCACGCCGCGCTGCTGGCCCGTGATGTTCAACTCGGCGAAGTGAACGAGCGTCGACGCCGGCCAGTGGTTGATCGCCGAGAACCGCTTGTACTGGCAGATCAACTCCGGGCGTTTCCAGCCGTAGGTGCGGCCCTCGGAGGGATCGGTCGGGTACTCGCAGTTCCACACGCAGGCGATGTAGGCGACGTCGGCCGTGCCGTACATCGTGGGGCGAACCCGCGACCCGCCGTGCGTATGCATCACCCATGGCAGGTTGCCGGAGATGTCCTGGAGAACGGCCAGCTCGTCCTTCTTCGGCCAACGGTCGGACGCCATGCCGAGCACCATGGCTTTTTCCAGGCCGCGCGCCGCCATACGCTTGCGCAGCTCGGCGAAGAGCGGCTTCCACATGGCCTTGGCGGCGGGGTCCTCGTAGCGAGGCAGATAGACGGTCGCGGTCTCGCCCGTGGCGGGGTTCAGCGCCGTCACCGCCGGGCCCTTGCCCCGAAGGTCCCACCGGGCGGCCGCCCACGACTTCTCCTTGCGCACGTACGAGCTGTCTTTCTCGTTGATCACCACCGGGCCGCTCGGCGTGTCCAGGTAGACCTCCCACGCGGTGAAGACCACGAACTTGGGCCGGCCCATGTGCTTCTCGGCCAGGTCCAGGTATTTGTCCATCGCGGAGAAGTCGTGGTCATACCCGCCGTCGTCCTTCTTGATCCAGCGGACCATCGACTCCCGGTTGCCGTAGTTCGTGTGGCAGATGAGGGGCACGTAGACCACGCGGCTGCCGGCCTCGCCGATGAAGTCCATGGCCTTGGCGATCATCTCCCAGTGCCTGTCCGACCAGAACGGCACGCCGTACTCGGCCACCAACGTGTCGGGCGACTGGACCAGCTCGACCCAGGTCCGGTAGTCCGCGGTGTCCGGCAGCGCCCAGTCGGCGACGTCCAGGCTTACGGGGGCGGTGAGCGGCTGGTGACCGGCGACCTCGACGGTGAGCTTGCCCTGGTAGGCGCCGGGCCGGGCGTCCTTGGGCACCCTCACCGTGACCCAGATAGGCACGACGGTTCCGCCGGCGCCGGCGGGGAACTCCGCCGGCGGCGATTCCACGAGGCTGCCCAGTACCGCGGCGCTGCGGGGATGGGCTCCGCTGTAGGCCGACGACCGGCCCCACGGGGTGGCGTATCGGAGGCGCACCTGCGACGCCGGGATGGCTGAATCGCCCTGCTTCAGGTCGCTCGCCGTGACCTTGAGGCCTGCGATGGGCCCGGACGAACCGAGCACGACCTTGCCGGAGAACCAGCCGTTGCGGGCCCCCTGCAGGGCGATCGGGCGGAGCGGGTCGCACCGGTCGCCGACGTCCGAGCTGTAGTCCTCGGCCAGGAAGTCGCTGTTCCAGAGCTGCAATCCCTCGGGCCGCGCCGTGTTGGGCACCAGGCCGTCCGCCGCCCCCGCGGTGAGCCGGACGCTTCGCAGTTCACACGTGCTCCAACTGAGGTCGTACGGCGTTCCGCGGTCCTTCACGGCTCTCTCACGGCGGGCCGTACCTTTCTTCTCGTCCACAGTCCTGTGATACGGCGCGCGAACGATCTGGATGGCCAGCACGTTGACGCCTTTGCGCAGACGGTCGGCGGGAACGGCCACGTCAGCAAGCGTGCGCTCACGGAGTTCCAGGGCTTTGGGGTGCCTCGATATCGTCCACCCGCTCGGCAGGAGCTTTCCGTCGTCATCGACGAATGCCTCCTTGGGATAACCGTCGGCGAGGTCGGCCTTGCCGCCGCCCTTGCCGAGGTGCGCCCGGGCCACTTCCTGCCCGTTGAGCGTGACAATCACGCCACCGTAGTAGCCGAGCGAGAGCTTGAGGTCCTTGACGTTCGCCGGGTCGGTCACCTCGAACCGAGCGCGCATGCACAGCCGCGCCAGGTAGGGCGTCCGTGCCGACGCCCGCGCCGAGCCGCGCAGCCAGAGGCTGTCGTCGAAACCGGGCTGCGTCCAGTCGGCAGGCGGGGCCGCGGTCTCACGGTTCAGCCAAATGACGTCGGTCATCACCGGCCGGGGTCCGTCGTCGAGCGCGATGACCGGCGGCTTCAGCGTCTGGTGCATCCGCCAGACGCCCATTGTGTCCAGCACCACCACGGGCTGAGCGGTGGTCTGCCCGTCGGCCGCGACGGCGACCAGCATCGCCGTCGAGACGACCACGGCCCCCAGCGCGACAGTTCGAATCGTTCCGCTCATAGTGAACCCCTTCTCAGTTGTGTGACGGCAACGAGGTCACCTGGCGCTCAGGGCCTTTTCGACCTCGCCTGCCACGGTGTAGAGCTGTGCGGTTCGGCCCTGCCAGTCGCTCTGGAGGAACCACGTGTTGCCCGCCTCGCCGTTCCACTTTTTCCACATGCCGTACATGTCCCTGTAGCGCTCGACAAGGCCGTGCTGGAGGTCGGCCTCGGGCGCGCCCCGGGCTTTCCACATGGCGACGTGGCGCTCATCAAGCACGTTCTGCGCCCGGCTGGCCAGTTGGGGGCCGAGCTTCGCCTTCAGGGCGTCGTCCGTCAGGGCGGTCTCGATAGCAATGCGGGCCTCGCACTCCTGGAGGCCCTCGCGGAACACCTCGAGGCGCGCCGTGCCCGCCGGCCCGTCGGGGCCCGGCCCGAGAAGCCAGCCCCCGATGTTCAGGCTGTGCCAATAGCTCTGGGGATAACGTTCCGCGACAGTTCCTCTCCTTCGGTCCCTCTTGTCCTTCATGGCAAACCAGAAATCGGCGCCGATGTGCGCCAGGCCGCGCTGGTTGCCCGTGATGTTGCACTCGGCCTCGTGCCGCAGCTTGCTGTGCGTGGCGTTGTTGAAGTAGCTGAACCGCCAGTACTGCCCGTGAAGCGCGGGTTTCTTCCACCCGTAGGAGCGGCCCTTGGCCGGGTTGAGCGTGTACTGGAAATCCAGGGCCACGGCCGTATAGCCGATCGAGGCCAGTCCGTACAGCTCTCCCTTGGCGGCGTCTTTCGGGCGGAACAGCCACCGGGCGTGGTGCGAGCACGAGGCCCACGGCAGATCGCCCGACACGCCCTTCAGGAAGGTAACCTCTTCCCGGGTCGGCCGCAGGTCGGAGACGACGCCCAGCATCATCGCCTCCCCGAGGCCGCGCTTCTGCATCCGCTTCCGCAATTCCGTCCACAGGGGCTGCCAGAGCGCCTTGCTCGATGGGTCCGCATAGGGCGGCAGATATATCGTGCCGGTGCTGCCGGTGGCCGGGTCAAGCGTGGTGACGGCCGGCCCCTTGCCGCGCAAGGCCCATCGAGCCGCTTTCTTCGACTTCTCCATGCGGACGTACTTGCTGTCGTCCTCCTTCACCACGACCTCTTCTTTGGGCGGCTTGAGGTAAACCTCCCACGCGTAGAACACGACGATCTTCGGCTTGCCCATGTGCTTCTCGGCGAGGTCGAGGTACCGGTCCATGACCGAGAAGTCGTACTCGTACCGGCCCTCGCCCTTCGCGATCCAGCGGACCATCGACTGCTGGTTGCCGTAGTTCGTGTGGCAGATCAGCGGAACGTGCACCACGCGGCTGCCCGTCCGGCCGATAAAGTCCATGCTCCGGGCGATCATCTCCCAGTGCCTGTCTGACCAGAGCGGGATGCCGTACTCCGCCGCGAGGGTGTCCGGCGACTGGATGAGTTCGACCCACGTGCGGTATGCTCCGGTGTCGGGCAACGTCCAGTCCTGCACGTCGAGCTTGACGGGCACGGCGGCAACTTCGCGGCCCGCGACCTTGACCGAAAGGGTGCCCGTGTATGCGCCGGGGCGGGTGTCTTTCGGCACCGCCACGGTCACCCAGACCGGCACGGCGGCCTTGCCGCCTCGGCCCGGGGGGACTTCCGCCGGAGCCGAGTCGAGAAGGATGTCGCCCCCTCTGGGGCGCTGATGGCTGCCGATGCTCGTGTCCCACGGCACGCCATACCGGATGCTGATCCGCGAGGCGGGAATGGTGGCGTCCGCGCACCGGAGGTCGCCCACGGTCGCCTTGAGCCCCTGGATGGGCTGCGACGAGCTGACCATCACCTTGCCCGAGAATGACCCGTTCCGGGTGCCGCTGATGGCAATGGCCGGCGGGCCGCCACCCCCGCCCGTGTCGGCGGGGTCGTGGATGTCGCTGCCGTACACCCTGGCATCCGCGACGGCCTGGTGCTGGGCCGCTGTCGTCACGGCCAGAAGCGCCGCCAGAAGGTGCAGCATCATGGCCTTCGTCATGCCGTGTCTCCTTTCCATGGTCCTGTCCCGTGCCGCGCAAGACGCAGCCAGTCCCGTCCATCTGCCGCATACACTGCCGGCTCTACTCGCCGCCGGCGCCGCCCTTGGCCTTCTTCCACCCGTCGATGGGCGCCTCGAGCGTCGGCCGGTACTTCTTCCACATCTCGGTGACGAACTTCTCCCAGGCCTGTCCCTGGTGGAACCACTTGGACTTCTCGTTCACCAGGGCCTTCTGCGGGAAGTGCTCGTTGATGATGTGCCGGAACTCCTTGTCGTCCTCGTACATCCAGCGGTCGACGTAGTCGAAGAACGGGGCGTGGTTCCAGTGCTTTTCGCCGTGGAGCATGCGGATGACCAGGGCCTGGCCGGGCCAGGAGCTGGAGGAGTTGGCCCGCCGGTAGGCCTCGCTCTGCATGTTCTTCATGCCGTTCTTGTCCCACTGGGACGGATGCAGGTGCTCGTAGGGCCCCCACTTGGGCCGCGGGACCTTCTTCTCGGCATGAGGATGCATGCCCGAATGGCCCGCGAAGCAGACCTTGGCCCCGGTCCAGCAGTCGCCGTACATGGTCTGGTTGTCCTCGCCGAAGTTGCACTTGGGGAACGCCGTGGTCGGCGCGGCCATCTGGTCGTCGCCGAGAAGGATGCCGGCAAAGACGATGGGGAACTTCCGCCCGCTGCCGTGCCCGCCCCAGCCCTGCCACCCGGGATGCCCGCCGCGCACCACGCCCCAGTAGTCGATGCCCACCTGGACGACGTTGACCAGCAGCCGCTCCTTCTCCGGAGCCGGGAAGTTGAGCATCAGCATCAGCCCGGCCATCGACTGGGCCTGGCCGACCCACTGGCCGTAGTGCGGCATGTTGTCCATCGGCTGATCGAATCCGAAGAAGCCGGTGTTGACCCACGGCCTCTGGAAGACGCGGACCCACGTGTCGAGCTTCGGCGTGCTGTCCGGACGCGGCAGTGTGCGGAGCAGTTCGCGCTTCAGGGTGCGGGCCAGGTAGACCTTGTTCGACGTGTCGCAGTACGACGGCCTGAAGGCGTCGGCGGGTTGCGGCTCGGCCATGCAGGTGAGCACCGCGGCCGTCTTGACGGGGCTGGCGTCGCCGCTGGACCGTTTGCCCCCGGCGTGATAGGGGAACTGAACCTTGTCGTTCAGCGCGCGGCTGATGGTCGAGACGAGCGAGTCTCCCGGTTTCATCTGGATGGGCGGCACCGAGAGCCGTTCACGCTTGAAATAGCTGCGGATCCCGCTGTCGTAGGCCACTTCCTGCCGCGCCGGCGGATTCAGCATCGACCCGTTGCGGACGCGGTCCGCCTCCTTGAGCTTGAGGCGGCCTTCCTTGGTCAGCCTCTTCTCGCGGCCGTCGAGTTCATCCTCGCGGACCTCGGCACCGACGCGCGGCTTGGGGTCGATCATCTTCACGGTCACCGGGCCGACCACGTACCAGTCGCCGTTGATGAACCGGCCCACCGGTACTTCCTTGTCGAAGGTCCAGGTGATGCCGTACTGCGAGACCGAGCGCCGCATCTGGAGGTCGTTGACGGCGGGCGCGGCCGGTGCGTTGGCCCTGGTGTAGACGGCCCTGTGCGCTGCCGGTGCCGGTGCCGCCTCGTCCGCAGCGACGGCCATACCCGACGCGACGGCCACCAGTATCAGGACAACCGCCATGCGCCACACATTGTCCGAATGTTTGCCAATTCCCATGATGGTCCTCCAACACCGAGTTGTGTGAGTGCCTCGTTTCTCAAGCGCTCTCTGTCAACCGCCGAGCTTGTTTTCGACCTCGCCTGCAAGCTGAAAGAGTTCCTTGCTGCGTTCCTGCCAGCCGGAGCCCTGGAACCACCCGTAGCCGGTCACGCCCGCGAAGTAGCATCCCCGCCAGGCGCCGAAGGCGTGCTGGGGCAGCGGCCCCACCTGGAGCGTACTGAAGCTCAACCACATGCTGCGATGGCGTTCATCCAGCACCTGGCGGCACCGCTCGACCAGGTCCGTGCCGAGCTGGTCGGCCATGGCCTTGTCGGAAAGGGCCTCCTCGATGAGGATTCGCGCCTCGCATTCCTGGACGCCTTCGCGCATGGCTTCGTACTTGGCGGTCGCAACCGCAGCCTCCGGCCCGGGGGCCAGCGCCGAGGTGATGAGCGTCAACTGTCGCCAACTGGACTCGGGGTACCGTTGCGAGACGTGTCCCCTCCTGCGACCGCGTGCGTCCTTGACGGCCTGCCAGAAGTCGGCCCCCACGCGCCCGATGCCGCGCGTGTTCCCGGTGATGCTGTATTCGCCGAAGTGCCGCCACCTGGAAACGACCGTGACCGGGAACCCGCCCCACCGCTCGTAAAGGGCGTTCAACGTGGGCCGGCTCCAGCCTCGGAGGCTCTTGGCAAACCCGCAGGTGACGCCGAACGCATGGGCCTGATAGCCGACGTCGGCAAGCCCGTACATGGCCTTCGGCTTGTCGTGTCTGCTGTGCGAGGAACTGACCCATGGGAAGTCGGCACCGACGTCCTGCAGGAACTGGACCTGCTCCTTGCTGGCCCAGGCATCGGTGATGGTGCCCAGCATCATGGCCCTCTCCAGGCCGCGTTTCTTCATGCGCGCCCGGAGTTGGTCGAACAGCGGTTTCCACAGGGCCTTGCTCGACGGGTCCAGGTAGGGCGGCAGGCGGCCGAGCTCGACCTTTCCCGCAGAATCGACCATGGTGACCTGCGGGCCCTGCCCAGCGAGCTTGTCGGCTTTCTGCTTCGTCTGCGATCCGACGTACGCATAGGCCACCCCGCCCGCCCGGTAGAGATAGAGGTCCCACACGCCGAACACGACGACCTTCGGCGTGCCCATGTGCGCCTCGGCCACGTCGAGGTACCTGTCCAAGACCGAGAAGTCATGCTCGTACCGGTTGTCGCCTTTGCGGACCCAGCGGACCATCGACTCGGCGTTGCCCAGGTTGGTGTGGGCAATGAGCGGCACGTACAGAATCCGGCTGCCTATCTCGTTCAGGTACTTCATCGAGTGGGCGATCAACTCGAAATGCTTGTCGGACCAGGGCTCAACGCCGTATTCCAGCGCCAGAGTGTCGGGCGACTGGATCATCTCGACCCACGTGCGGTAGTTGTCCGGATCGGGCAAGGCCCAATCCACGACCTCCATCTCCAGGGGCACCTCGGCAAGGGCCTTGCCCTGCACCTGGATGCTCACGGTGCCGGTGTACGTGCCGGCGCGGGCGTCCCTGGGAACCTTGACCGTCACCCATACCGGCACCACGGCACCGAACACCGGCGTGGGCTGCCCCGGGTCGTTCAGGTGGAACACCTCGCGGCCGTACCGGATGATCGACCTGACGTCGGGCAGTTTGCCGGTGGGCCCGCCAAGCGGCTTCTCGCGAACCGGGAATTCCTCAAGCGGCGATTTGGCAAGAGCGAAGAGCGGCGTGGTCGCGGCCGGATAGGGCGTCGTCTCAAGATTGCCCTTGTTCGTCGTGCGGCAGACGCCCCACGGAAGGGCGTAGCGGACGCGCACGCACGACGCGGGCATTGTGTTGCCGCCCGGATCCGCGAGGTCACCGGCGACCGCCTCGAGGCCCTTGATCGGCGCCGCCGACCCGACGACCACCTTGCCGGAGTAGCTCCCATTCCGGGCACCGACCAGCCGGACCGGGCGCAGGGGTTCAGCTTGGATGCCGAAGTCGAGGTCGAAGTCCGTCGCCAGCGGATCGCTGTTCCAGACTTGCAGCCCCGTCGGGCGCACGGCGTCGGGAACCAGCCCGCCGGGCCCGGCGGCCATCAGCCGCACGCGACGCAGCTCGCAGGTGTTCCAACTCATGTCGGGGGTCTTGGCCTTCGACTTGTACTGCTGCGTCACCTTGTGGGCGTCGAGGACCTTGTGATACGGAGCGCGGACCAGCTCGATGCCGATAACGTTCAGCCCCTTGCGGAGCTGCTCTCGGGGAATCCGGACCTTCAGCGTGCGAGTGCGTTTGGCCATCCGCCGCAGTGTGCCTTCCGAGACCGCGCCCTTCTTGAGCAGCGCCGCGTTGCCACGGAGACTCAGCAGCGTGCCGTCCTCGTCCACAAACACGTCCTCGGGGTAGTCGTCCGCCAACACCTCCTCCGCGTCGCCCGCTGCCACAACATGCCCTCGCGCAACCTCGTTGCCGTTCACGTACACCACGGCCCCGCCGTGGTAGTCCAGCGACAGCGACAGCCCGTTGACCTTTTCGGGATCGGTCACGGTGAACTTCCCGCGCGCGCAGAGTCGCCTCAGGTACGGTGTCCGGCAGGCGCTGGCCGCCGGTCCGCGATACCACGTGTTGTCATCGAAGTCGGGGGCCGTCCAGTCCTGCGGCGCTCCCGGCGTTCTCTTCGCCACAACCGCTTTCCATCCGTTCGCCTCGTGGCCGACCGGCGGGATCGCTCGCAAGCCGTCATCGAACCGGATGACCGGCATGCCGAGCGCATGGTGCATCCGCCAGAAACTCCCGGTGTCCAGAATGATGGCCGCCCGGGCGTCAGCCCCGGACGCCGCCCCGTCCGCCGCAAGGCACGGCCGACCGGGAAAGGAAAGCAACAGCAGTACCGCCACAACGACTGCAATCCGATGTCTCATCCCGCTCTCCTCTTCGTGCCGCCGGTTGCGCGGCGATTGCGTCGCGCCGGCACGCGGCCGGCCGTGATGTCGCACACCGGCTATGCTCCGGCCGGGGCTGGCAGCGCGGCGGGCTTCTTCTTCCGCCAGGCGTCGGGCGCCGGCTGGACCGTCGGGCGGTACTTCTTCCACATCGCCTCGTGGAACTGAATCTCAACCTGCCCCTCGTGCGCCCAGTCGGCTTGCTTGTGGCCGAGGCCGGCCATCACCTTCAGGGCCTCGGACTCGTCTTCGGTCATCCACCGGTCGACGTAGTCGAAGAAGGCGTCGTGGGCCCAGTAGGGCTCCAGCTTCATCAGCCTGGCGGCCATGGCGGTGCCGACCCACGCGCGGCTGGTGCAGCACCGGCGATAGCCTTCGCTCTGCCAGTTCTTGGCGTGCCACTTGGACGGATGCTTATGCTCATAGGGCCCCCAATCGTTGCGTCCGCGCACGCGCCCTTTGCCGGTTGCCGCATCCACGCCGCTGTGGCCCTGGAAGACGACCGGGGCACCGAGCCACGTGCGGCCGTAGCTGGTCTGTTCGTCCTCCTGGAAACTGGCCTTGGGGTAGGCCTTCGACGGCGAGGCCATCTTGTCGTCGCCCAGGAGCACGCCGGCCAGAATGATCGGGTGCTTGTGGCCGCTGTTCCACCCGCCGTAGGCCTGCCAGCCGCCGTACCCCGCCTTGAGCATGCCCCACAGGTCGATGCCGAACTGCACGTAGCCCGTCAGCAGCGGCTCCTTCTCCTCGGGCTTGAAGTCCAGGCAGAGGACCAGCGCCGTGTCGCCGCCGCGACGGGCCAGACCCTGCCCGTAGCCACCCATCTGGTACGGCGCGTGGTCCTCGTGGAAGAGGTTGTACTCGAGCCACGGCCGGTTGAATATCTTCACCAGCCTGGCGATGTCGGGGAACTGGCGGGCGTTTGCCATCTTGGGTTTCGGCAGCGTCGGCAGCAGCTCGCGCTTCAGGTGCCGCGCAAGATAGATGGTCTTCGCGGGGTCGGTGTACCCCGGGCGGAAGGCGTCGGCGGGCACCGGCTCGGCCAGGCACGTCAGGATGGCCACGGCCGCGGTCGTCGTGTAGTGCTTGCCGCGCGGCATCTTTTTCTTGCTGATGGTCGAGACCAGTGCGTCGCCCGGCTTCATTGCAATCGGGAGCCGCGACGTCAACTCCCGGGCGTAGATGCCGTGGCGGACGCGGCTGTCGAACCCGCTTTTGCGCAGCTCCGGCGGGACGTTCAGCACCGAGCCGTTGCGGCAGTACTTCGGATTCTCCCGGAGCGCCTTCCGCTCGGCCTCGTCGAGTCGCTTGCTCGCCCCGCCGAACTCCTCACGCTCCCTGGTGTCGATGTCGACGACCTTCGCGGCGTCGCCTCTTCCGACCTGTGTCCACCCGGTGCCGTCGGCCACCTCTTTGCCGAAAAGCGGCTTGGGGTCGATCATCTTCACGGTCACCGGGCCGACCACGTACCAGTCGCCGGTGATGAACTGCCCCACGCGCGCGGGCTCGGCGAAGGTCCACGTGATGCCGTACTGGCTGACCGACTCCTTGAGCGCCAGGTCCTCCAGCTTGGGCACCGCCGGCGCGTTGTCCCGGGTGTAGATCACCACGTCGTCGGCGAACGCAGCGCCGCACAGCACCACCACAGCCACCAGAACGATGATCACGTGTCGCATTGCGGTCTCCTCCTGTCACCACGGGCCTGGCCCGGTTGGTCCCATCACTTCCATGTCTGCTCGGCGGGCGGCGTCCGGGTGCCGTCTGCCGCCGGCGGTATGCTGTTGCGGTACGTCGTCCACATGTCCCTGACCCACCTCGGCCCGTGCACGTAACCGTGGCGGCCGAAGTCGCCGAACTTCTTCTGCGAGTAGTCGGCTCGGCCGGCTTCCTTCAGGGCCTCGTTCAAAGGCGTGTCGTCCTCGGTCATCCACCGGTCGACGTAGGCGAAGAAGGCATCGTGGTCCCAGTGCGTCTCGGCCTGCATGAGCCGCGCCGCCAGGGCCTGGCCCACCCAGCAGGCGCTGGTGTTCGCCCGGCGATAGCCTTCGCTCGAGGTCAGCTTGCCCGGCGCCGGCCAGTCCTTGGGATGAAACACGTCCACGAGTCCCCAGCCGCGGTCCCAGTGGCTCCTCATGCTGTCCATCAGGTACGGGCTGTGGCCCATGAAGATCGCCTTGGAGCCGCTCCAGCTGGTCTTGTAGGTCTTGCCCTTGTAGGTCACCGGGCCGAAGGCCGTCTGGTCGTCCTCGTGGAAGCGGACCTTGGGATAGTGCTTCCTGATGCTCAGCATGTCGGCATCGCCGAGCATCATGCCGGCGAAGAGGATGGGCCATTTGCGGCCGCTGTTGAGACCGCCGTGCGCCGGCCAGCTATGCCCGGCCCGGACCAGGCCCCAGAAATCGATCCCCGCCTGCGTGAAGTTCACGAGCAGCTTCTCCTTCTGCTCCGCCGTGTAAGCCGAAAGCAGCAGCAGGCTGGCCTCGCTGGTCCTCTCGGTGAACTGCTGCCCGTAGTGCGGGAGGTTCTCGACCGGGGCGGCGAAGCCCCACTGGGCGATGTCGAGCCACACCTTCTGGAACCGTGCCGCATGCTTGTCGAGCGTCTCGGGCATGCCCTTGATGCGAGGCAGCTTCAGCAGCAGATCGCGCTTCAGGTTGCGGGCCAGGTAGGTCTTGCTGTTCCGGGAATCGCAGTAGCTCGGGCGGAACGCGTCCGCCGGAAGCGCCTCGGCCACGCAGCACAGCACGGCGGCCACTTGCAGCGGGTCCACGTGCTGGCCCGAGAACTTCTTCAGCTTGCTCGTGGGGCGACTCACCGTCGAGACCAGGGCGTCGCCCGGCTTCATGGCAATGGGCAGGTGGCTCACCCGGTCCGGGTCGTAGCGGCGGCTCGCCAGCCGGCTGTCGAAGCCCGCCTTGATGCCCGTGGCGGCCGGGTTCAGCGACGAGCCGTTGCGACACTGTTTGCCGGGG
>Ga0272444_10003827_pt1 | contig 13450 bp, 7 predicted proteins | sample SSMForm13_FD_201033 | JGI IMG/M metagenome (GOLD analysis project Ga0272444, IMG submission 201033) | Marine sediment archaeal communities from Little Sippewissett salt marsh, Falmouth, MA, United States - SSM-Form-13 | ecosystem: Environmental > Aquatic > Marine > Wetlands > Sediment ...
GTTCTACTCGTCTGATGCAGCCGGCAATGAAGAAAACGTACAGACACTGCTCGTAAGAATGGATGCTACATCCCCGGTCAGCGAGGTAGCGGCCCTGCCCGCCCAGTCGGGTGCTTCGTTCGAGGTTTACTGGAGCGGCGAGGACGCCATCGGCGGCAGCGGGATTGTATCCTACGATGTCTACGTCAGCACCGATTCCGGACCATACGTAGCCTGGATGACCGATACCATGGACACCCAGGCAGACTTTGCCGCACAGGCCGGACATTCGTACGAGTTCTACTGCATCGCCCGTGACGCCGCCGGCAATGTCGAGGCAGCACCGGCAGTGTCCGATGCGCAGACTGTCGTGGCCGGGCCGCCGGTTGTCGCAGCCGTGCAGATCGATGGCGGCTCCGCCCAGAGGTCCGTGGTGCGGACCATCACGGTGACGTTCGACCAGCCCGTGACGCTTCTGGATGGGGCGATGGCGGTGGTTCGCTCGGATGGCCTGGCGATGGATCTGGTCGTTGCGAACCCGTCCGGCGACGGCGCGAGCTATGTTGTGAGCTTCAGTGGCGAGGGAACCACGCACGGCTCGCTCGACGACGGCCGATACGAACTTCGGGTGGCCGCCCAGGCCGTCGTCGGAGCCGCCGCTGCGATGGACGATGACTACGTAGAGGCGTTCCACCGCTTCTACGCAGACGGCGACGGCGATGGCGACGTGGACGCTTCTGATTACATACGGATGAAGAGGACCATCTTCCGCAACGCCGCCTCGGCGCAATACAACCAGGGATACGACTACGACGCGGATGGATTCATCGGCCTGGCGGAAATCGGCGAGTTTGGATCTCGCCTGGGCCACAACGTGGATGAAGTCGTCCACACCGCTCCCGATGCGGTGGATGTTACCGTCAACGATGGCGATGGACAGAGGTCCCAGGTCGATAGCGTGACGGTCAACTTCGACCAGGCAGTGTCGGCCCAGATCGGCGCATTCCTGCTGACTCGCGACGACGGGCACGTGGTGTCGCTGGTCGCGACGCAAGCCGCCGACGGCATGAGCGTTCGATTGACCTTCACCGGCGCGGACATCATCGGCGGTTCACTTGCCGACGGCGCCTACACGCTTTCGGTGGACCTGACGAAAATTCAGAACGCCCAGGGCGGCATGGTCGGCGGGACGGTGATGACGTGGCGGCTTGGACGGATCTTCGGCGACGTCGATGGCGACGGCGACGTGGACATGCTGGACTATGCCCCGATTCGCGGCGTGCTCGGTTCGTCGGTGGGCGATGATAACTACTCATGGCTTTACGATTTTGACGGCGATGGCGCCGTAGACTCTCTGGACCTGGATAGGCTCAGGGATCGCATCGGCCAGAGCGTGCTGCTCTGAGGAGCGAGGATGGGTTATGTTTGAAATGAAGCTCCTGAAATCTGGACTGGCGTTTTTGATTCTCGCCGGCACGGTTGCGCTGCCTGTTCGCGGTTCGGTTATCCAGTACGGAACAGAAGACCTGGTAACGAGCTATGCCCCGGCTCCTGGCGAGGTTCTGGAAATCGCAGTCTATGTGTACGAGACCTTCACTCCGGGCAGTGAGACGGCCGTGCTCGACGACGAAGGCGGGCTGCTCAGTGTCGGCCTGACTATCAGTCGCACATCCGTAGGACCGACCGATCCAGCCGGGGTTCTCGCGTCGGACGAGATCGCCCATAACGCCGACTTCAACGACGCCTACCTGCTGGACAAATCCGTCCAACTTTCCGGCGGCGTTTTCGACAGCGTTACTTTGGAAGGAGCGCGAGACATTGCCGAGCCAACCGGCATCGCGGCCGAGGTATCCTCAGCCGGCGTTCGCCGCCTGCTGCTTGGCACATTCACTTTCACCGCCGGCAGTGTGCCCAACGAGACTACTGCCTTCCGAATTCATGACAACGCAGCCGCACCAATGAATGGCACTGTTACGTGGGACTTGCCCGGCCTGGCCTTGGACGATCAACTCCAGCCATTCGATTTCACCATCACTACAATTCCCGAACCAGCGTCCCTGGCTCTACTGGCCTTGCCGACATGCATCCTGGTCGCACGTCGCCGTCGCCGAGCAAAGGCGGGATTCGCTCAGATGTGAAAGTCCTCCAGGCTATCTGCTGCCTGCTGTGGTGGGACTGGCGATGTCAATCTCGTCGTCCGGCAGGCTTCCCCGCGAGCGTCGTTCGACTGTGTGATCGTCTACCATGCGGGCAGGCTGACCCTATCGTGGATGGGCTTCGCGTATGATGGAAATTGCCGAAAAACATGACGCGGCGTATGTGGCACGATGAACGGATGTCTTGATCCAGATCAGACTGTCGAAGATTCCATCTTGACAGGGCAAGGCATCTCATGGAAGGTCGGAGGGTCCTGTAGGGTCTGAGCGATATCAAGGAGAATAATCCATGGCTTTTAGTGTATCGACGTGTTCCCGCGGCCTGCGCGCGGTTGTGGTGGTTGTGGTGGTGTTTGCGATGGCAGCCGGGGCGGGCGCCGCTTCCCGGGAGGCCCAAAGGGCGCTGCTGGTGGTGGGCATGACCGACGAGGCCTCATGGCGCGACATGGCGTATCTGGCGGCTGTGCCCGCGGCGATGCGAGTGACCGGCGATTCGCCCGCGGTGATCGGGATAGACCCTTCGGGTGCGATCGGACGCGAGGTGACGGACTACCTGGGGCGATACCGGCCTGAGGCGGTCTTTGCGATCGGGATGGCTCCTGGCGCGAAGTCGCCGGCGGATTGGGCCTGGACGGTTATCAAGGGTGACTCGGCGGAGGCTGTGTCATGCGAGTTGGCGGGGCGGTTCTGGGGCAAGTGCGCGGGGGCGGTGGTCTGTCGGCAGGATGATTACGGTTCGGCGTTGCTGGCTGCGTCTGTGGCGGCGCGACTGGGCCAGCCGCTGCTGCTATGTGGGGCCAAGGGCGTATCGGACCGCACGCGGAAGACACTCGATGCGCTGGGAGCCAAGACGGTTCTCGACATCGGCTCTCGCCCGGTCGGGTCGCTGGGCAAGGGGCGGAAGGTGGTGCCTCTCCAGGATGCCGGCGCGGCAGTCGCCTGGCTGAAGACCAACGGCCTGGGGTGCGACTATCTTGCCATTGCCAACCCGTTCGACCGAACGGGGACGCTGCAGAAGAAGCTTTCGCTGATTGCGCCGCTGGTCGCCGCGTCGAGGCGGGGCATTGTCGTGCCGCTGGACTATGAGTCGCACTGGATGACGCCCTTCGAGACGACCATCCCCGAAGGCAAGCGACCAGGGGGCCTGCCGAGCGGGTCCGAGCCGGTCCACCTCGGGACTGCGACGTTTGGAGGCAAGAAGGTTCGCTTCGCGATCGTGGGTGTCCCGGGCGACCGCGGCGAGCCCAGGCGGATTCACCTTGACATCAATGGCGATGGCAAGTTCGGCGCCGGCGGCGAGGGGCCTTTCCGCTCGTCGGATACGGTGACGGTGGGAGGGAAGGGCTATACGCTGGTGGCGTCGGGCCCGAGCAGGCGAAGGCGCAAAGCGCCCGTTACGCTCAAGACCTCCGCTCCGACGGCCCAGGAGGTCCAGGGGCGACTCAAGCGCATCTGGGCGGCGGCAGGCCGCGTGCCATCGTATCTGTGCATCGTGGGCCATCCCGATGCGGTGCCGTTCTGGCTCTGGCCGGACTCGCCCCGGGCCGAGACGTTCGTTCAGTCCGACGTCCCCTACGCCAACGCCGACGCCGACCCGTTCTTCGAGATCAACGTCGGGCGGATCATCGCCGAAAACGCACAATACGCCACGCTCCACGCATCGCGGACGGCGACCTACGACTCGCTGGCCGACCCGCGGTGGAGTAACAGCGTGGGCTTTGCTCGCTGGGAGGACTCGCTCGGCCCGCAGTTCGCCAACGTGGGCTTCTACAACCAGTACCTCCACACCAAGCACGACCGGCCCGAGGTGAAGAACGACAAACCTCTCGCGCCAGGCGCCAGGCGAGGGCGGATCAGACGGGAGGGCACATTCCACGCGTATTCTCCGCTGAAGAACGTGGCTGCGATTACCCACGGCGCTCACTCCTGGTACATGGGCCTGGGCGAAACGTACACCGTCGAGGCCGACGTCCTGCTCTCGCCCTGCGTGGTGGAGTCCGCCGGATGCGGGCCGACGGCACTGCACGTGGACAAGAAGTTCATCTCGGTGGTCTCGCGTCTTTTCCGCAACGGAGCCGTGGCGTTTCATGGTAATGCGGTCCCGTCGCCGGCACCCCACCAGGAGCTTCGATACGGGTTCTGGATGTCCGTGCTGGGCGGGGCGGACGTGGGTCGAGCCCATCGCGATACGCTCAACCGCAAGATGCTCACCGTGCTCGAGGGTAATCAACTCAAGCGCGGAGGCGTGGACATGCGTACGCTGATCGCTCGCCACCTCTATGGCGATCCGGCCTTCAAGATGGCCATTCCCGCTGCCCGACGGGTCGCCCCGGCGCGGGTGGAGATCAAGGGCGACCGCCTGACCGTGCTCGGGCCCGGTCAGTGGTACGTCGCGCAGATCCGCGTACCCGAAGACTGGAAGCGCTGGGTCGACAAGCCGCTGTACGTCCTGCGGGCACCGGGAATCTATATCCGGGCCGGCTGGTGCGAAGATGAGTACGACCGCGAGGAGGTCTATACGGACGTAGCGCTGACGACCAAACGCAAACTCAAAGCGATCACCCAGGATACGAAGTTGCCCAGCCCGCTGGGATGGCGCGACAAGTACTACGTCGACGAAAATGCCGATGGTACGCGGACGTATCGGTGGCGCGTACGGATGGCGGACTTTGACCAGACCACTGGGCGAATACGGTCGAAGGCCGATCGGATCGAGTATCGCTTGAAAGAGTGAGGTGAAAGCGCGGTGCAATTCCCGGTACACCTTGTCAAATAAGCCCATTAGTGCTTGTTTTTAAAGGCTTTGGGTTCATAGTGGCAGCGTGTTATATATTTACATAATTTTCTTGACATCAAGCCAACCCATGATATAATTCCGCTGATCGGGTTTCTGCAGGCCCTTTGTGCAGGCAAGCACAGGGGCATCGCCATTGCCCGCGTAAGACCCAATCGGAATACTTCCTTTTTTTCAGTGCCATGATAGCCTCTGCCATGCGGGCCAGGGACCAAGTCGAGTTCCGGTCCTCCGGGGTTGGTCGGCTCTGCCACGGGCGAATCCTAGCCGACCATGCGATTGCCCTGAGCGCAACCCGGCGAGTTTCGCATTGGGCATTGCATTCTTTGGGGAGGGAGGTACAGTTGCATGCGCAAGGAATCAGTAGGATTTTGAATGAGCTCTGAGCCGCAATGTTGTCGGTTTTGAGGTGTTGTTGCAGGGCTAACCTGACCCAGAGAAGCCAAGGGGACATGGTGGCCCATGCCTTGGGTATGACGCGGTGAGCGTACCCAGGAACGGTGACGTTGTTGTTTTATTAAGCCGATACTTGTGGCTGATTGGGGCATTACACAGTGAGTCGTGACCCCCCGTTTGGAGTCGGTGGAAAGCTGGTCTTCAGGGCATTGACTATAACGCGGGCGACTGGCGCCTGCGTCAAGGAAAGGACTCGAAGCCTTGCGGTCTGCGGGACTGGAGGCTTCCTTGTCAGAGGTTGCACGATGCGCCAGAAGAGCTTGCGTTTGTATCTCGGTCGGTGGCGTGTGATTTGTGCAGTGGTTGGAGTGCTGTTGCTGTCGTCGCGTGGACAGGTTGTGGCTCAGGGATCCGCCGACGAATTGGGGCGACAGATGGTGCTCAGCGACGACGGCGGCGCCATGCCTGCCCGTGTGATTGATGGCCGGCTTGTTATCTCCTGCGACCTTTCCGGTCAGGACCTGCGCGTGCCGGTCAATCTCTGGCTTGATTTCGACGGCGCCTACGGATTCCAGTTGCATGACAATGCGGCCAAGCCTCTGCCGGCGGAGACGCCTGATGGCAGGTCGCTTCCATTGACTTTGCATTTCGCCGATTTCACGTTGAAGATTCCATGGCGGGAAAAGGGTCCCAATAGGGATTTCGAGAGTTTTACCAAATACCAATCTACGGTGCTTGGCGAAAATGCGTTGGTTGGATCTCTGGGGGCACATGTTCTCAAACATTTCGACGTAATCTTTGATCTGCCGCGCGGCCAGGTTTCTCTGCAGAAGCCGGGCGGACTTGTAGGACGCACATCCGGCAAAACGGATCAGGAGATACTCACCCCGGTGACGGTGCGTGATGATCGTGTTTGGCTGCCTGTTACTCTAAACGGCGACAAGGGACACATCAATCGTGCCCTGGCAATTGGGTCGTCGCGGTACGATACGCTCATTGACAGTCGCCTGTGTAAATTGCTGCAGCGACCAGCGGGTGACGTGGGGCCGATCTGCTGCGACTCGATCGACTTCGCGTCATATGTTGCGTTCAGGCCGGCCGAAGTTGCACTGACGCATCCAGATGGCCTGGCCGGTGTGATGGGAAACAATTTGCTGGAGAACTTTCGCATTCACATCGATCGCGAATCGGGCTTGGCGACGCTGCAAAGCGCCCGCGAGCCTTCGTTTCCGGAGGAAGATCTGGCTTTCTTCAAGGCGATGGTCGCGCGGAATCCGCAATCAGTGCTGGCCTGGTTGAAGGAGTACGGCCAGTCTCGCCTGGGTCGCGAAGCCGCGGAACTTCTGCTGACATTGTATACCGCCAATGCTGCCGGCCTGGACAAGAAGCTGCAGGCCATCCAGTGGATCAACGACACCATGCCCAAGGACCTTCGCGCCTCGCGAATGCTCGATCTGATGAATGAGCTGACCGATCGGGGTGAAGTGAAACTCGGCATCGCCGCCGGCGAGCTGGGCTTGAAGGCTGGACGGGCGGGCCGTTCCCCGAAATCGAACTACGAACTTCACGCTCGCCTCGGCGAACTGCTGCTGTCGACGGATAACCGTCAGGCGTGGCGGCATCTGCTGTCGGCGGCGTTCGGCATGCCTGAAGACGGGATGACCAACCTGAACCTCGGGCGGTGCTATGAAGCCGACGATCGGCTCAAGCGCGCGTTCAGCCGGTACATTCAGGCATTGATCAAAGAAGAGAGCTCGGAACTGGCCTTGGAGGCACTTTCGCGTCTGGATGCCAAACTGCCGGCCGACCAGCGAATGTCGCTCGATATGATCGAACGTATGATTTCCGGTCGGGTTCACAATTTCTCCGCACCCGACAAGTACAAGCCTGAAGACCCCAACTCACGCTCCAACCGTACCAGCCTTGTCGAGTTTTTCACCAATGCGTACTTCGGTAACGAACATCAGCGAGCCGCCATTGGCGGTGCCTTGGCCCATCAAGGGCTGATGTCGCACTTCGATCCGAACGACTGTGTCTTCCTCTCGTATCATCTGGCCGCTCCACGGGTCGAGTCGTTGGTCACGCCGCTGGGTCAGTACATGACGCGATGGCTGATGGTAAGCGACCCGGCTGTGCAGGTGGTTGACGGCGTGCACGCGGTTCCTTGTCGGGCTCGATTCGACGAGGCCGAGAAAGTCTACCAGGCTGTTCGCCCGGCGGTGGTTTCGCAGTTGAAGCGGGCGACCAAGTATGAAGTGCAGGCAACGGGCGAGTTGAAGGGCAAGCGCCTCAAGGGCCGAGTGGTGGTCCAGGGGCCGCCCAGGAAAAAGGCCACCGCCGATCTGGTCGTGCAAGTTGTGGTTGCCGAGCGCGGCGTGGTGTTCCATGGGTCCACCGGCGTGGTCATCCACCGCATGGTGGCTCGCGGCCTGGCTACGAAAGGTCCTCTGAAAGGAATCCCTTTCAAGCCGGATGCCGAAGGGCGGTTCGCCATGGAATTTGATCGCAGCCTTGCTGATCTGGAAACGGAGAACCAGGCATACCTGGACAAGCTGGAAGGAATCCTGATCAACGACACGCCGCGTTTGGGGTTGCGGATTGAACCCAGTAGTGTGGAAGTGATCGTCATAGTGCGAGAAGTCGGCAGCGGCGCCGTTTGGCAAGCGCGTCGATGCGACCTGGCCCGACCGGAGCGAGCCAAATGAGTTCAGCCGGAATTGAAAATCTAAACCAGGCGATTGATGCGGTAGCGGAAAACGCGTCCAGCCAGATCGCTGCCGACGAACGTCAACGCGCTGTACGCGGGCAGGTTGGAACAACCATCGTGCTGCTGGCCGTGGTGCCCGTCGTGGCGGCGCTGTGGCAACTTGTCCGATGGGCAGCGGGGCTCCCGGCAGGTGTGGGTTTTTCATGGGTCTGGTGTATCGCGCTATCGGTCGCCCTGCCTGTCGCGTGGTTGGCGGTGAAGGCCTTGACCAGTCGCGCCGAGGTGGATCGCCTGCAGGCCTTGGGAGCGATGGATGCGACGCTGGGTTCCAGCGAACGCGTCGTTACCGCTGATCAGTTCCTGCAAACATCTTCGCCTGATGGGTTTATGCGTGCGGCAGTGGAAGATGCCGAGTCATGGATCGAGCAGGGACGCCAAGCCAGGTTGAAATCCCGGATTTCGACCAGGATCAGAACCGGTGCAGCTCTGCTGGCCGTGCCTGTGGCGATTCTGGCTTTGGCAGCAGCCGGCTGGCTGGCAGGGATGACTCGAACCAGTCCCGTCGAGGCCTCGACGAAGACCGCAGCCATCGTTGGCCCCGGACCGGTCGCCACGACCGCGCCGAAAGAGACGGTCAAACGTCCGTTCGCAGCAGAGAGGCCGGAAAACCCACCAACCGTGCGCAAGGCTGGGCCGCAACCCAGCAGCAGCCAGGGCAGTACGCCTGCGAACATTACGCCGGAAGGTGCCAAGGAATCCCAAGGCGAACTGACCGACGGTGAAACAAGCTCCAGCCAGCAATCGTCTAATCCGTCAAGTGCCCAGGGGGCGCCGTCGTCGCAGGGGCAGCCTTCGCTGGCCCAACCACAGACGCCTCGCAAGGCGACCCCGCCCAAACCGCGAAACAACGATCGTAAAAAGCCGGATCGTCCGCGTAAACGCTCCGAGGAGCCATCGGGCGCCACGGCCGGCCAGGGCTCGTCACGCGGTTCCAACAACAACGCCGCTTCCAGCGATTGGTCCGCTCGCAGCGAGATGTCCCGGCCTGACGACGAATCGGTTGCTGATGAAGAGGATGTTGACGACGAGGACGAAGAACAAAAATCGCGGGGGGGAGTCCAGCCAAACTTGCGCGATCGCCGCGAGCCGGTTAACCGTGATCTGCAGATCGGTTTCGGCAATGCCCCACCCAAGGCCGACTCCAATGGTCGAGGCGGCCCGAGCGGACAGAAGAAATCTCGCGGCGTTGCCTCGCTCGTCCTCGGCGTGCCGATACCCGATCGCATCACCGGGCAGCCCAATCGCGGTCGCATACGCGTTACCCAGCATCGCATCACTCCACAGGTGGAACAAGCCGATCCGGTCCTGGCTGAAGACCGTGGTCGCCGCCAGGGAAAGGTCGGCCCTGTTCACCATCCGGATTTCTCGCCGTGGCTGCAAAATCTCGTGCGCCGCTATTTCCTCCAACGGCGCCAGTCCAATTTGTCCCTGCCGGACCAACCGCAAACGTCCGGCCTAACAGAAAGTGACAGCCCCAAATCATGACTTCCACTCCAATGCTTGACGACCCCGCCGCCGTCCGCCAGGCCGCGGCTGAATTCAACCAGATCCACGATGCCGTGCGGACGGAAGTGGCCCGCATGATGGTTGGCCAGGAGCCGGTCGTCGATGGCGTTCTGGCCGCACTGTTTATCGGCGGGCATGTGCTGCTCGAAGGCGTTCCCGGCCTCGGTAAGACGCTGCTTGTCAGCTCCCTTGGCAAGGCGATTGATCTGAGCTTCAGCCGCATCCAGTTTACGCCCGACATGATGCCGGCCGACATCCGCGGCACGAATGTGCTGACCGAAAGTGAAACTGGCGGAACGAAGCTCGAGTTCCAGGCCGGTCCGCTGGTCGCCAATCTTGTCCTGGCCGATGAGATCAACCGCGCCACGCCGCGAACGCAATCGGCCCTGCTCGAATCGATGCAGGAAAAGCAGATATCCGTCGGCACTCGCACGATCATTCTCGAGGAACCCTACTGCGTGATGGCCACGCAGAACCCGGTCGAGCAGGAGGGGACCTACCCGCTGCCCGAAGCACAACTCGACCGCTTCCTGTTCAAACTGGTCGTGCCTTACCCCGCCGAGGAAGACTACCGCACGATCCTTCGCCGAACGACATCCAACGAAGCCATCGAACTCAAGGCCGTGTCCAACGCCGAAACCGTGCTGCGCATGCGGCATGTCGTGCGCGCCGTGGCGGTTCCCGAACACGTGGAATCCGAAGCGATTCGCCTCGTGATGGCTACCCAGCCCAACAGCCCGTACTCGCCGAGTATGGTCAACGAAATGGTGTCGCTGGGCGCATCGCCGCGTGGCGTGCAGTCGCTGATCCTCGCAGGCAAGGTGCGGGCGCTTCGGCAAGGCCGTTTCGCGGTCGCCGGCGAAGACCTCCGCGCCGTTGCGATGGATGTGCTTCGCCATCGTGTGCTGGTCAACTTCCACGCCCTGTCTGACGGCATTACGTCGGACGATGTGGTCAGCGAAGTGGTCCGGAAGGTTCCTTCGGTCGGCGATGGCGCCAAGAGCACGAAAAGCCCATGATTAAAGACGAGTTCAACTTGCTGGACCCTCACTTCCTGGAGCAGGCCCACGCCCTGCGCATTGTGGCACGCCGGGTGGCGCCTGCCGGACGCTGGGCCGAGCACCGCTCGCGCGATCGAGGCCAGGGACTCGAATTCCGTGACTACCGTCCGTATTCGCCGGGCGATGAACTGCGCTCGGTCGATTGGAATATCTATCGCCGCCTGGGCCGTGTGGTCACCCGCCTGTTCGAGGAAATGGAAGACCTGCCGATCTACCTGTTGCTTGATATGTCCCATAGCATGTGGGCAGAGGCGGATCGCCCGCGAGCGGTGGTTGCGATGCAGGCGGCGGTAGGACTGGCAGCCATCGGGCTCGCCCAGCACGACCGCGTCGGGGTCTTTCCTTTTGGCGATGAATTGGACGCAAGAACGCGACCGACGTCCGGGCGAGGCCGCCTTTCCACGCTTGCCCAGGTCCTGACCCGCACTGCCCAGGCGGCGAGAGACAACCCGACCGGCACGGACCTCGCAACATGTATCGCCAAGTTCCGTGGGCTCGGACTTCGAGAGGGCATGGTCGTTGTCATTTCCGACTTCTTCGATCCGCGTGGCACCGATGCCGTTCTCCGCGAATTGAAGCGAACCAGGCACCGGCCGCTGTTCGTTTCCATCAAGCGAGGCGAAGACCGCGAGCCGTCCCTGCGGGGCGACGTCCGCGTGCGAGACTGCGAGACTCGCCAGGTGCAGGATGTGTCCATCACGGACGCCATCCTGCAACGGTACCGCGATGCCTATGATCGCCACTTCGAGAAATTGCGAGGCTTCGTCCGAAAACGCTGTGGCGGCTGGCTCGATATCGATGCCGATGCAAACGTGATGGACCAGATGGCGACGCTCTTTGAAGGTGGGAGGTACGTGTCTTGAACTTCGGGCTGTTCTCCATTCCTGTTGTCGCCGCCGGTATCGCCGCATTGGCTGCCGGGCTTTGGCTGGCGCAGCGCCTGCGAGTTCGCCACCACGAGGTGCAGGTGCTCACAACCCTGTTCTGGCAGGATGCACTGAAAGAAACGCGAGCCCGCGTCTTCATGCGACGGTTCCGTCACTGGCGGGCCTGGGTACTGCTCGTGGCCATCGCATCGCTTATGTGGATGCTGCTCGGTCAACCCTACACCGAGGCCCCCGATAGCACCCGGCACGTGGTGCTGGTGGATTGGGGCATCGAGGACCCTGCCCTGCGCCAGGCGGATCTTTCGGTCGCATTGGATTTCGCCGCATCGCTGCCGATCAACAATCGCCGGATCGTCGCCGTGGGAACACACATGGAGACGCTGCTGGGGCCGGGAGAGGCGCTGCGTATGGTGGATCTGCGCAGCGAAACTGACCCTGGTCAATCTCCTCGCGGATTGGATTGGGCTATCGAATCCCTCGCCGCCAGCGCAGATCGGACTTCGCCACTGGTGATTCACGTCGTCGGCGATACGCCCGTTGATGCAATGGCCCTCAAGGCACTCGAAGAAAGCATCGGCGCCGCCGATGGCGATCTCCCGAGTTTACGTGTGTGCCGAATTGTACGGGAACCTGCCCCGCTCGCGCCCCGACTGGCGACGCTGGGTGTTTCGGATTCCGCCGATGGCGCCTGGGGTGTGGTCGATGTCTGGCTGGCGTTTGCCGACGCCAACGACGCGCCTCCCATCACCGCCGAACGTATAACCGTTACCGGTGACGATATTCAGGCCGATCAGGCGATGACTGTACGCGAGGACGGCACGTTCGAATTACGCGGCCTGCCGGCCAACGGGGCGACAATCGGCATCGCCCTGGATGGTAAATCCGTTGGCGCCATTACTCTGCCACGACGCGATCCGATTCGTGTGCAGTTGGACGCCGATGTCCCTGAATCGCTCAGGCAGTTGATTACGCTGGACGCCGCCTGCGAAATTGTCACCGCCGATGCCGACCTGCGAATCGGCTCAACGCAAACGGCGGATCTGCGTTTGACGTCGGATGATGAACCGGCGTTCGTTATCCGCACCGATGAGGAAGACGCCCAGGCCGCGCTGACGCGTCTTGTGGATGAACTGGCGCTGCGGCAGGTCGATGCGACCGGAATTGCCGAGAAGGCAGGCCGCGTCGTTGACGTGAAGGTTCTCAGTGACCAGACGCGGTCACTGGCAATCTGGAGCAGCCTGTTTACGCCCGCGTTCGATTTCCAGGAAAGCCGTGCCTGCCCGTTGGTGGTCTCTCGGGCCCTCCGCTGGCTGGCACACAGGCCTCCGCTGGTCGAATGGGCGGCGCTCGGTGAGCGACTGCCGGCGGCGGCGCCTGAGTTCAGCCGCGTCGAAGGAGAGCGGACGGTCGCCGCGGACGGAAGGGTCCTGCGGACCACGCCATTGATGTCAACGGTGGAGACGGCAGCGGTTTTGCCCGAATCGGAAACTATCACGCGCTTTGCCTGGTTCGGTCCGTACACGTGGATGGGCCTGTTGATGGCCCTGCTATTGGTTGGAGAATGGGTGCTTTATCAGCGAGGCCGCATGCCATGATTGTATCGAGTCCCTGGTGGTGGCTGCTGGCGTTGTGTGCCCTTTTGCCGTGGGTGGGTCCCTGGCGAGGTCGTGACCGCGTCCAGAATGTGCTGCGCTCCCTTTTGTTCATTGTACTGGCTGCGGCACTGTCGCAGTTCCACTTGCGACGCGACGACGCTCCCCAACAGCGCGTCATGGTTCTCGATCTCAGCGCAAGTGTGGAGTCCTCCGCCAGGGAAAAGGCGGTTGACCAGGCCCTTCGTTTTGCCGAGGCGGGGCCTCGGGGTAACACCCATCTTGTTCTGCTGGGTGCAAACACTGACGCTG
>Ga0272444_10003828_pt1 | contig 13449 bp, 12 predicted proteins | sample SSMForm13_FD_201033 | JGI IMG/M metagenome (GOLD analysis project Ga0272444, IMG submission 201033) | Marine sediment archaeal communities from Little Sippewissett salt marsh, Falmouth, MA, United States - SSM-Form-13 | ecosystem: Environmental > Aquatic > Marine > Wetlands > Sediment ...
AGAATACTCCATCTCTTTATCGCCATTATATTGCCGGCGAATAATAAATGAAATAAACGAGATACGGCCTGCTACGGCCGCGCGGAAAGCCATGAATACTGTTTCTCTGGCAATGACTTAGCAAGATTTCAGGTCAGGCCGACAGGCGGCTCGACAAATCCCGCTACATACTCCCGCCGATATCGACTCCGAAAGCCAGAATAATCAGGGCACACAGCATCAGGGCGACACTCGCCAGCCCCATCATCCCGACTATCACCCAGATTGATTTCGGCAATCCCAATAAACCGGTTTGTTTCTCCATTGGTATCTCTCCCTATTGGTGTTTCCCGGTCTTCTATACGATTTATGGCCGGCCGGGTTGCATCTTTTCCACCTCGCCTGACCGTCCCCGGCACATGGCTGACTGACAGAAACAGACCGGCATTTTTACTGCCAAAGCGGTATTAAATCCGCACCGAACCTCTCCAGTAGAAGGGGGATTTTATCGTGAGGGCATAAATAATACATATAGGCGGCTCGCCGCCCCGAAAAAAAGGCCAAATTCCATTCCCGGAAATTCAGTTGTTTTCGTATAATCTATTGCCTTGACAAGATTTAGATTATGCTTATATTGGATACGTACTGCAACAGATGCGCGCAAAACATAAAAGAGGGCAACATGGCACAACGTAACAACCGCCTTTTCTGGATTCTGGTGATCAGCTTTATTTTGACGGTTATTTTCCCCCATTGGATTTCGGCCGAATTGGCCACACCGGGCGAGGCGCAACAGGTCTGCCTCAACTGGCTGAATTTCACCGTCTTCCATGACGGCGACTGGAACGGCACGGCCGATCCGGTTATCGCCGACGTTCAGGATGTGACAGTCAATGACACCCTGGTGGCCCGCTATTTCGCCATCGCACCATCGGGATACGTTTTAGTCCCGGTCCTCAAGGACCTGCCGCCGATTAAAGCCACCTCGGATCAGTACGGGCTGGATTTTACCGAACCGGACGGACCGACCGTTCTTTTCAAGGAGATTCTGATGCACCGCATCCGTCTCTTTGCCGACCGTTACGGCAGTCTCGAAGCGGTCCAGCCGGAGAAGGGCCCGCGCCTTCTCGGCGCCGAGCACCGACAGCAGTGGCAGCGTTTCCTGCAGAGTGAAAAGGATTTCCTGAATTCCCTTTCGGGGGCGCAAAAGGATACCCGGATCGAGTTCGGGCCGCACCTGACCACCTCGTGGCACCAGAGTGATCCGTACTACGACTATTGCCCGTACGGAGACGGCGGCCGCTGCGTGGTCGGCTGCGTGGCCACGGCCGCGGCACAGATTCTGGCCTTCCATAAATGGCCGCCGCGCGGCACCGGGAGCTACGCCTACTACTGGAACGGCGACAACTCCTGCGGCGGCAGTACCCCGGGGGCAACCCTGGAGGCCGATTACAGCGACCCCTATGACTGGGATAATATTCCCGATAACTGCAATTTCGATTGCACGCCCGAGGAGGAGGCCGCCCTGGCCGAACTCAATTATGAGGTCGGTGTCGCATTCAATATGGATTACGGGCGATGCGGCTCGGGCGCCTACACGGCCAGCGCCATGGATGTCTTCCCGAATTATTTTCGCTTCCACGACTGGATCGAAAAACACGACCGCAGTTCCTATTCTCCTCTGGCCTGGTCCGATTTGATACGGTTTGAAATGGAAACCGGGCGGCCGGCGCAGTACCGTATCAGCCGTCATTCGATCGTCTGCGATGGCTGGCGGGATATCGATTATTACACGCAGGTGCACATGAATTACGGTTGGGGCGGAGGCCATAATTTCTGGTACACCGTCGATAACCTCCACTGCGACTGGGAGGGTTGTACGCCGATGGTCGAGTATATCCTGACCAATATGGTTCCCGATAACGGCGTCTATTTCACCTCCGACACGACCTGGGGATACTCGCCGCTCGAAGTCGAGTTCTTGCCTACCTGTACGCTTCAAGTGGACAGCTGGACCTGGGATTTCGGTGACGGCGATTCGGCTTTCGTGGAATCCCCCAAACATACTTATGTCGCTCCCGGTCAGTACAACGTGATGGTGGCCGTTGACGCCGGCGGCGATATCAGCGAATATGCCACCGTCAACTATATTACCGTCCTGGCCGACACCGTGATCGGCACCAAAGCCCAGGGAACACCCGGTTCGACGGTCGCTTATGAAATTCATCTGACCAATACGGTTCCCGTGCGGAGAATACAGGTTCCGGTGGAGTTTTCGGGAACGCTGGGGCTCGCCCTGGATTCTTTCACCACCGCGGGATGCCGTACCGAATATTTCGATCAGGACAAATGGATTCATTTCGACCCGGCCAACAAACGATCGACCTTTAACATCTTCAATACCGAAGGTTCCTCACCCGATCTCGATCCCGGAACGGGGCCTGTCCTGAAGATCTTCTTCACGATCCCGGCCGGGGCGACCCCGGACCAGACGGCGGAGATTTCGCTTGATGCCTATTCGACATACGATATTCTTATCGCCGGACCGGTCCTCGACTTCGAACCGTCGCATGTCAACGGATCGATCATGCTGGAGTTTGTCTGCGGTGATGCCAGTTATGACGGCATCGTCAACCTGCTCGATATTACCTATCTCATCAATTACCTGTACCGCGGCGGGCCGGAACCGATACCCTACAATTCCGGTAATGTCAACGATGATGCCACTATAAATATTCTCGATGTAACGTATTTGATAAACTACCTGTATCGAAGTGGCGCGGCGCCGAATTGCCCGTAGGGGCAAAACGGGATATATTGAAGATATGAAGCAAGGGCGGAACCCTTTTGGTGGTGCCGCCCTCTTATATTGCATGATTACAGCATGAATGCCGGAAGCGCACGGCTGCCGATCCGCAGCTACCCACGAAAAACGACTTCGCATCCTCTTAATGTCAATGGCGAAGCGAACTCAGGCGGCGGCTGTAGTACAGATAAAATAAAAAACGAATCAGTGCCAGGACCGGAATGGCGATGATCATGAAATAGGGAATGCGACCATGCAGCAACTCATCGACAATAGCTCCCGCCCAGGCGATAAAAATGACGAATATAATTGCCCGGTTGGCCATCAACCAGCACAACCGCTGGCGCTCATCCATCCGCAAGTAATCCATTTCACTCTTCATCGGCGGCCTCCCCGTTTTTTATCAATTCAAACAAATCATCGGCTTTCATCCCGAGCGTATCGGCCAGCCGAAAAGCCAGAAGCGCCGAGGGAACATAGTGGCCTTTCTCGACGGCCAGGATCGTCTGCCGGCTGACACCGACCTTTTTGGCCAGGTCGCTCTGGGTCATATTCAGCCTGGCCCGGTGTTGTTTGATATGGTTTCTCAGTTTCATCGGCAACTCATGGCTGCTGTCGGCAACCAGAATAAATGTAATAAATATACGACATAATGTCAAGTATATTTTACATTTTTATGCGGAATTTCGTGAATCCAGAGGATTCTCAGGCTGATTTACAGCTTTTCCTCCGCCGGTTCAGAAGGCCTCAGCTCCCAGATATCCCAGAGGAAACGCGGCGGCACGGCTCCCTCGGCCAGAAGCCGGTCGTGGAAGTTTTTAAGCGAGAAGTTTTCGTCTTCGCGGGCCATGAGCGCATCGCGGAGTTCGGTGATGGCGATCTTGCCGGTCAGGTAGGCCATCTGGATGGTGGGAGTCATGGCATAGCGGTTGATCTCGATACGCAGCCAGGTGGTATCGGTATCGAGCGCCTCGGCCATCCAGACGACAGCTTCGTCGGGAGTCATCTGTCCCGTGTGAAGTTTGACATCGACAATAATACGGGCGGCGCGGAAGAGAATGCCGCGGAGGATATTGAGATATCGCCTCGGATCGTTCCGGTATAAGCCCTGGTGATACATCATCTCCTCGCAGTAGAGAGCCCAGCCCTCGATAAAGCAGATATTTTCCTGCCATTTGCGGATATCGCTGTCGATCCTGGAGGCGATCTGAAACTGAAAGTGGTGTCCCGGGTACGCCTCGTGGACGACCGAGCCCTTGAAGCCGCGGCGACTGATATATTTATAGCTGGCTTCGCGTCGTTTCTGGTCCATGGAATCGGGCACCGGTCGGACATAGAAATAACCGGTCTGGGCGGGATTGAAAGCGCCCGGTGGCTGGTAGGCGATGCTGCTGATAATACTGGTCAAAAAAGTCGGCGTTTCGACGACGCGGCAGGGGCCGATATCCTCGGGGACGGTGACGATATCATGATCGATCAAGAACTTTTTGGTTTGTTCCACCTCCCACTGGTAGTAGTCGAGGATATCCTGGCGGTCGATGCAATCGATGACGAAAATATCGTCATCATTGGCAGTGGAATCAAGCGAGGCCAGATATTCAGCGTATTTGACCTTTGTTTCATCGAAAAGCGCCTGGCCGATTTTGAGCAGAGAATCGGAGTCAAAATCGAAGAAATATTCGTGTTTCAATTTATAGTCGAAATCTTTCCTGCCGAGCGCGAATGATCCGGGCGGCCCGGGCTCTATTTCATCCAGCTCCAGGGCGAAATCGTACATAGCCTCGGTGGCCCTGGTCGCGGATGTATGTATTTCCTGCGCCAGTTCCGGAAATTGCTCGGAAAGCGACGAATCGACCGAGCGATAGAATTCGATCCCGGTGACGGCCATTTCTTTGGCCATTTCGATGAAGATCGGTGGGGGGGATTCGAGGTTTTCTCTGCCCTGCTGAAGGAAATCGGGAACACCCTTGAAGCGAGCGATAATATTGAAAACCCTGGCATCGGGCGGCGGATAGTCGGATATCATAATCAGGTAGATGCCGTTGACGACGTCGCGGAGGTAGAGGTAGGGATTGTTTTCATACGATTTGACCGCATTCAGTTCATGCAGGGCCATATCGACGTTGCTTTTCAGGAGTTTCAGGCTGACGGCCCGTTCGCCGGAGAGGTTGGTTTTCTGGTATTTATAGAGTCGAGTCTCGAACTTCTTCAGTTTGGCGATTTCGCTTTTGACAGCGGAGCGGGAATAATCGGTAAAGGCGTAGTCATAGTCATGAATTCCCTTTTCGGTGGCCATCACCGGGTAATACGCCTGGAGATTCTCCAGAATATCTTCAGCCAGTTTGTCGAAATTTTCTTCCAGTTTGCTCTGGCCCATGACGGCCGTGGGCAGCAGCAAGATCATCATGATTGCGACTAGACGATTCACGTTGCCTCCATGTGTTATATCAGTCTTTCCTTTTAAAGCCGGCCACCAGCTCGACATGCATCGTGTGCGGGAACATGTCGACCGGGATAATCCGACTGAGCCTATAATTACTATCGGCGAAAATCGCGGCATCCCTTGCAAAAGTCGCCGGATTACAGGATATATATACTATTTTGGGGAAATTAAGTTCAATGAGTTTCCTGATCACTTTCGGGTGAAGACCTGCCCGTGGCGGATCGACGACAGCGCCGGTCAGCCCGGTGAACAACTCCGGGCGGCGGCTGAGAATTTCACGCGCCGCGGCGGCGTGAAATTCGGCGTTGGTGATGCCGTTGTCGGCGGCATTGGCCTCGGCGGCGGCGATAGCGGCCGGTTCGATATCGATACCGACGACACGGGCCACGTCGGCGGCGATGCAGAGACCGATCGTGCCGGTGCCGCAATACAGGTCGAGAAGGCGGTCACTCGAAGAGACATCGAGCATATCGAGAGCGGCGGCGTAAAGCGTTTCAGCCTGCCTGGTGTTCGTCTGGAAAAAGGAGTTGGCGTATATTTTGAAAGAGCGGTCCAATAATTCATCAACGATGTAACCGTCACCATAAATAATAAGTTCGCGTTCACCTCTGGCGACATTGGAGATTCGGGTGGTAATATTGTGCACGATAGTCGTGATTCCGGGGAAGGCGTCCGTTAGCGAAGCGACCAGATCATCTTTACCGGGCAGCTCACCGTCGCCGGTGACGACATTGAGCATGATCTGTCCGGTATTTTTCCCCTCGCGAATCACCAGGAAACGCATGTACCCGGTATGATCGCTGACATGATAGGCAGGAACGTGGTAGCGGATCATATACTCCCTGAAGCGGGCGAGGATTTCATTGGAAATGGTCGATTGGAGCAGGCAGTCGGTGACATCGAAGATTTCATCGAAGCGTCCGCGACGGTGCAGGCCAAGTGTAAAAGCAGTGCCATCGGCGGCGTTGGCCGAAAATTCCATTTTGTTGCGATAATAGAATTGTTCCCGGGAGGGGACGATATCGGCCACATCGATGTCCTCGAAACGACCGATATGCCGGAGACAGTCGACCACCTGGCGGCGTTTATAGTGCAGTTGTCGGGCGTAATCGAGGTCGAGCCAGGTGCAGCCGCCGCATTCGCCGAAATGATTGCAGGGGGAATCGATTCTTTCATCGGACCGGCGGATAATCTCGATGGTACGTCCCTCGCAGTAACGGGCCTTCTCTTTGGTGATCCTGGCCAGGACGGTTTCTCCGGGGAGACCGCTGTTGAGAAAAACGACTTTACCGTCGAGACGACCGACCGCCTTGCCATTGTAGGCCAGATCGACTATCTCGATGCGGGCGGTTTTTGTCGGGCGGCGATGGCTTTTCATAACCGATTCCTGTCGGGCCGCCCGGGCAACTGCCCGCCGGCACATTGTTTTTTCTCGGGTTGAATGGTTGTATGGGCGATATGAAATCGTTCCCGGAGAATCCGGCCGAGTTCGCGGATAATTTCGGGGCTGAACTCATAATCGCGATCATCCAGGAAAATATGACAGGAGAGAGCCACCGAGCGAGACGACAGCGACCAGATATGCAGATCATGAACATCATTGACTTTCGGGTGGGCCGTCATGGCCGCGATAACTTCGTCATAGTCGATTCGCCCGGGCGCCGCCTCGAGGAAAATCAGGGCCGCCTCCCTGAGAACATCGAAAGACGACCAGAGAATCAGGACGCCGATAAGAGCCGCCAGGATCGGGTCGAGATATTGCCAGCCGGTGGTCAGGATTATGATGGCGGTGACAACCACGGCCACCGAGGAGAGAGTGTCGTAGAGCATGTGCAGAAAGGCGGCTTTAAGATTGAGGTTTTCGGTTCGGGTCGGACGCAGGAGCCAGACCGACAGGGCATTACCGATCAGGCCGACAGAGGCGACCGTCAGAATCAGGGCCGGGTTGGTGATAACGGTCGGTTCGAGAAATCTCTGATAGGCCTTGTAGAAGATGAAAAAGGCGATGACGACCAGCGCCGATGCCGAAATAAAGGCGGTCATTACCTCAAGCCGCATGAAACCGTAGGTCGATTTCTTGGTGGGCCTTTTGCGCTCGCCCAGTTCGCCCAGATAGGCCAGAACAAGAGCGGCAACATCGGAGAGATTATGAATGGCATCGGCCACCAGGGCCAGGTAACCGGTAAGCAGGCCCCCAATGAATTGAGCGGCCGTGATAACTATATTGATAAACAGGGTCAGGGACAACCTTCGGCCGGAGCCGATATGCTGGTGAGCGTGCGTCATCGTTTCAATTATAACAAATTATCGACCATAATTAAATACGAAATCGAAGATGAAAAGGCTTCATATTCTTGCGGGCAGGACCGGTGAAAAGAAAAACCCGGTCAATATCGCCGGACGGATTGGACAACGCCTTGGTTGCCGGCTATCGGGGAGTCGGCGGGGCACCTCGGGATTTTTTTATACGAATACGGTTAATGCGATTGCCCTCCACCTCGAGGATCTTGAAATGAGTGTCTTCGATGGTGATTTCCTCGCCTTTGGCGCCGGGATGACCAAGGCGCTCGAATATCAGTCCACCGACGGTGTCGGCTTCGTCTTCAGGCAGGTTGATATTGAACTGGTCATTGAGATCGCTGACCTGGAGAGTCCCTGAGGCGAAGGCGACATTGGCCGATTTCCTGACGAATTCCTTCTGGCCGCTATCGAATTCATCCTTGATTTCACCGACGATTTCCTCAAGGAGGTCCCGCAGCGTAATGAGACCGGCGGTACCCCCGAACTCATCGAGGACGATAGCGGCGTGAATCCTTTTTTGCTGAAAGGTACGAAGCAGGATATTGAGCTTCATGGAATCGGGGACGAAAAACGGTTTACGAATTATGTCATTGATTACGATCGATCGGAAACTGTGGAGACTATCGATAATATCCTTGGTATAAAGGATACCGACAATGTTATCCATCGATTCCTCGAACACCGGAAATCGGGAGTAGCCGTATTCGGTGATGATATTGATAATGCGCTCGGTGTCATAGTCGATGCCGATGCCGGTAATGTCGGTTCGGGGAGTCATGGCCTGCCGGGCGGTAGTATCGGTGAACTCGAATACCGAATGAATAAGGTCCTTTTCGGTGGGATCGAAGATACCTTTCTCGGTGCCCTCGGTAACCAGCATGATGATTTCTTCCTCGGTATGAAAGCCTCTTTCGGGCAGTTTCTTGATGCCGATCAGCCTGATAAACAAACGGGCGGCGCCGGTCAGTATTTTTACCAGAAAAAAGCTGACTTTGATAAAGACCGTTATCGGCGCCGACACCGTGGCGGCGATCCTTTCCGGTCTGGCCAGGGCGATATATTTGGGCACCAGTTCACCGATGATAACCGAGAAAAAGGTAATGGAGGCGGCGACCAGAACCGAAGCAATGGCCCGGGCGGAACTACGGACGATCTCTACATCGATTTGGGCGATCAACGGGTACAGATAATTAACGAGAGTAACACCGCCGAAAACACCGGTCATGATGCCCACAAAGGTGATTCCGACCTGAACGGTAGCCAGAAATGATTCCGGCCGGGCATGTATTTTCACGGCTCTTCCGGCCGCCCGACTCCCCTCCTTGACCATTCGTTTCAGCCGGCTGCGGCGGCTGGCGATAATTGAAAATTCCGAAAGCGAAAAGAATCCATTGATTATGATCAACAGAAATATGGCCAGAATTTCTAAAAACAATCGATTCATGTGCCTAAGAACACATAGCTCAATCCGCGTAACCTCGCATAGCCAGATTTTGCAATTTTTCAATTCGTTTTTCAACCGGGGGATGAGTGGAAAAGAGAGCGGCAATGCCCTTTCCGGACAATGGGTTGGCTATAAAGAGGTGAGCCGTTGCCGGCCGCTTGTCCAGATTCATCCGCACCGGGGCGCGGTGAAGCTTTTTCAAAGCTGAGGCCAGAGCGAGGTACTGGCCGGAAATTCGTCCCCCTTCAGAGTCAGCCTTATACTCCCGGTTGCGGGAAATGGCCATCTGAATCAGCATGGCGGCGATTGGTGCGATAATCATGGCAATGATCAATGCCAGGGGATTACCGCCCCGGCTGTTATCGCGGGAATAACCGCCGAAAATCAGCGACCAGCGGGCCATCGCGGCCAAAACCGTAATGGCCCCGGCCAGAGTGGCCGCGACCGTTTGAATTAGCATATCCCGATTAATAATATGAGCCAGTTCATGGCCGATAACACCCTCCAGCTCGCTGTCATTGAGCATCTCGAGCAAGCCCTCGGTGGCCGCCACGGCGGCATGGTTTTCGTTGCGGCCGGTGGCGAAGGCATTGGGGGCTTTGCTCGGAACGATATAAACGCGGGGCATGGGGATCATGGCCTTTTGGGAGAGATTGCTGACCACCCGGTGCAGACGAGGATGGCTGGCCTCATCGACCGGACGCGCCCGGTACATCTTCAGGACAATTTTGTCTGAAAACCAATATGAGAAAAAATTCATCAGGACGGCAAAACCGAAGGCGATCAGCATGCCGTTCCTGCCACCCAGCAAAAATCCAACACCGATAAAAAGCATTGTCATCAGGACAAAGAGCAGAAACACTTTAAGGCTATTCATAATATTTGTTCCTTTTCGGGCACCATCGCCCGTCATTTTTGCAGTATAATGTTTTTTCCATGCATTAAACTGCTGAAAACCCAAAAAAGTTTCGCCAAAAGCCCGTTTCTTAAATCGGCTTTGAAGCAGCCATCAATCTCGCCTATTTTAGATTTTTCTTTTTCTTTTCTCTGCCCCAGGCCTCCTCGACCTGGCCGTTTTCGGCCCCCGATTTTTTATCGCCCCGATCATGAGTATCCTCGGATTTGTCCTTTGTCTCCGGCCGGCTTTCTGACTTCTTTTCGGGTGTCGATTTTGATTTATCAGCGGCATCCTTATTATCGGAAAAATCTATCCGAGAAAATTCAATATCGAAAAACTCGTCTTTGGATTTATCCCGATCACGCTTTGCATCGGGCTTTTTGGGCGACCTATCCCAATTTTTGTCTTTGTTGTCTTGAGAGGCTTTTGCGGTTCCGGATTTGCCATCACTGATTTCATCAATTGATCCGGTAGTCTTTTCCAGCTTTTCTTTGGCTTTCCCCATGTCCCTCTCGAGAACGTCCAGCTTTTTTGCCTGGTAATCCTGCTTCCGATGATTTCTCGGATTTCTGTTCGAGCCGGTAGTCCTGCCGGCGCCGCCATCCGGTTTTCCCGGGCGACCGGAGCTTCTGTCGCTTTTCCGGTTATTCCGGCTATAGCGCGAGCGACCGCTTTTGCCGGTTCTCTGGCGGCTATCCCGCGATGAATCGGAACCTGATTTGCGGTCGGATGACCGATGAGACGACGGGGCTTTCTGCTGTCGACTCCGGGAGGAATCGTAGGTTCGGCCGCGAGACGACTCCCGCGCGCGCGAGGGCTTGCTGTAATCCTTCATTTCGGATGTTTCGCCGATTACGGCGGCGCCAACCGAATCGCCCCAGACATTGACGGTCGTTCGACAGCGATCGAGAAACCAGTCGATGGCGAGTATGATCCCGATGCCCTCCAGGGGTAAACCGACCGCCGTAAGCACCAGGCTCATCATGACCAGCCCCGCCTCCGGAATAGCGGCCGCGCCGACCGAGGCCAGGATGGCGGTGAAAAATACAATAAGCTGCGCCCCGATGGACAGGTCAACACCATAAATCTGTGCGATAAACAGGGCCGCCACCGCCTCATAGAGCGCCGTCCCATCCATATTGATGGTCGCTCCCAGGGGCAACACGAACGATGCCGCCTTTTCATCCACCTTGTTTTTCCGTTCAACCGATTCTAATGTTACCGGTAGTGTCGCCGATGACGAGGCGGTCGTAAAGGCGGTAGCCAGAGCCTGACCCATATTCACGAAATACCGGAAAGGATTTTTACGGGCGAAAAAACTCAGGATAAGCGGCAGCGTTATCACGGCGTGAATCAAAAGACCGATAATGACGGTAAGAGAGTACAGCCCGAGAGCGGTGATTAGCTTGTCTACCGACTCGCGGTTATCCGCGACGATGCCGCCGATCAGAGCCAGAATCCCGATGGGAGCGAAGTATATAATGAGCATGACGATCTTCATTATGGCCGCATTAATGCCTTCGATAAAGGCTATAACCGGCTTTCCCTTTCGCCCGATAACAGTCAAAACTCCTCCGAACAGAAGCGAAAAAACAATCAGGGGAAGAATCTGACCTTCGGCCGCCGCGCCGAAGATGTTTTCCGGGATCAAACCGACAATGACATCGATTATCGTACCCCCGCCTTCCGCGACAACTGACTCGGGGACTCCCTCGCCTATACGCGGGACTCCCTCGCCGGGGCGGATCAGATTGACCAGAATTAAACCCACCAGCACGGAGAAACTGGTTGTGGCTATATAATATACCAGGGTCTTGCCGGTGGTTCTTCCCAGCTTCCGGATATCACCCAGTGAAGTCACACCGATAATAATGGAGGCCACGACCAGGGGAACGACCACCATTTTCAGTGCATTGAGGAACATAGTGCCAAGGAACCTGATGTGGATCATTACATCGCCGAAAAAATAGCCCAGGACCACTCCGAGAACGGCTCCGATAACCATACCGAACAGTATAAAGTTTCCAGTTCTGCTTTTCATAACCTACCAATCATAGAATAAAATGATTCTAAATCCATCTTACCATAACGCATAATTATACTAATTCCATTAAAGTATAGCAACCGATAATAGCCGCAATCTTCCACTTATAACCATAAGTCGTTGTTCATCAATCAATTGTGACGGCCCGAGTCGTCCCTTGTGGCGCCAGGTGTAAATTATGGACTGATTTTATGGCAATTATCGGTCTCGAAGCCGCCGGAATATATATTTGAAAAAGGTTTTGTCTTGCTATCGGCAGGCAATCACCCCATATTTTCATAAATGAACGGAAAAGAACACCAGTTTTTTATGGCCGAGGCCCTTAAGGAAGCCCAGCGGGCCTTTGAGGAAGACGAGGTGCCGGTGGGGGCGGTGGTGGTTAAAGACGGCCGGGTGGTCGGCCGGGGACATAACCGCACCGAGGCGCTTAAGGATGCCACGGCCCATGCCGAAATGATCGCGATTACATCGGCGGCCGAATATTTCGGCGACTGGCGGCTGGATGGTTGCGTGCTTTATTCGACAATCGAGCCCTGCGCCATGTGTTCCGGCGCGGCCGTCCTTTCGCGAATCGGCAAAATCGTCTATGGCGCCCGCGACGACAAATTCGGCGCCTGCGGATCGATTTTCGAGATTCCCACGGAAAAGAGGCTGAACCACCGTATCGAGATTGTCCGGGGAGTTCTGGAAAACGAGGCGGCCGGTCTCATGCAGCTCTTTTTCCGGGAGATCCGCAAAAAGAAGGAGAGGATTAATTGAATAAGGCTGATGTCGACATCAACAGTATCCTGGTCAAGCCGATTTATATCGGCTTGTTGATCAATGTCTTCGTGCCGGCGGCGGTTCTGCTGATTGCCTATTATATGGAGCAGTCGGGAGATATAGTGCGCCAGACACCCTCGGCGACGGCCGCTGTGCTTTTCTGGTTTCTGGTGGCGCTGTCGGTTATCGAGGGCGGAGTAGCGGTTTTCATCAAGCAGAAAATGTTCAACTCGCCGATGGTTTTTTCGCGGGAATCCTTTATCGAGGATCTGGGCCGCCGGACATTTCAGATTTCAATCGTCATTTATTCGATCACCTCGGCCATTTCGATCTACGGCTTTGTCATCTATTTGATCGGGGGAACCTTCCAGCAGTTGCTTCTATTCGTGTTTATTTCATTTGTGGCTTTTCAGCTGATCCGGCCTCGATATCGTTTCATGGAGCGAGTGATCACGACACAAATACGGCTGGCCGAGTCGGGGCAGTTTATGACCGGGAAAAATTAGGCTTTACATTTGGCGATATAATTATTAATTGTCGGGAGTAATCGACTGACGGAGAGGTGCCGGAGCGGTCGAACGGGGCGGTCTCGAAAACCGTTGAACCTTTGCGGGTTCCCAGGGTTCGAATCCCTGCCTCTCCGCATGCAAAAGCATGTTTTCGCCTTCGGTCTGCCAAAGCAAACGTTTATATCAGGGTAATCCAGCTTCGATAAATGTCCCATTTGATCCATGTGCAAAAGCATGTTTTCGCCTTCGGTCTGCCACAGCAG
>Ga0272444_10003829_pt1 | contig 13445 bp, 9 predicted proteins | sample SSMForm13_FD_201033 | JGI IMG/M metagenome (GOLD analysis project Ga0272444, IMG submission 201033) | Marine sediment archaeal communities from Little Sippewissett salt marsh, Falmouth, MA, United States - SSM-Form-13 | ecosystem: Environmental > Aquatic > Marine > Wetlands > Sediment ...
GTATAATATATAATGAGTATTATAGATGTTTTGTTCCTGTAAATCAAGATAAAATGCGAATAACAAATTAATTTACATTTATAATATATTGCTATATAAGAAATTACGATATTTTTACCGAAAAATTCAAAAAGTCAAACATTATGGGAACATATGCGTAACACATTCGGTTATAGAAATTGAAAATGATAAATTAACTTAAACGATTGGAGAAAAAATGAAAAACTTAGACGTTCTCGTAGCAACCCTACTGGTAGTCGGAGGCCTTAATTGGGGTCTAGTTGGCTTCGCCAATTTCGACCTGGTCGCCTCGATATTCGGTTCAGGTGCCTGGCTTTCGCGAATTGTTTATGTATTAGTTGGCCTGTCGGCGCTTTATCAGGCCATTCAATGGAAAGCCATTCAACGCCGCTGGTTGACAACCACGGCTTAATCCATGGAAAAAACAACTTAAATAAGAAAAGGAAAAACAAAATGAACAATCACAAGAACAACAATCAAAGTGGAATGAGCGCCAAGGGCGGCGCTCGCCCGATGAAAGTCGTAATTGACAACCAGGGTTATGAGTGGCTTCGCGACAAGCATGTCGATGACAGCGGAAGCTTTGCCGGCCAGGGATGTTGGCGGACTGACCAGATGTCATTTGACCGTAATTTTTAAACTGAAAGAATAAAACTGTTTAGGAGATTTAAAAATGGTGAAACTAAAAAAACACTCGATCATTGTAACAGCCCTGTCCCTGATGGTACTATTCGTAATCGGCTGTTCCGAAGATGATAAAAATCCCGCCTCAAGTGGTAACACCGGTCCTACTATGGATATAGTAGAGACAGCTGCAGCGGCTGGGAATTTCACAACCCTTTTGGCTGCTGCTGAAGCTGCCGATCTGGTTGATGCGTTAAAAAGTGAGGGACCTCTGACTGTATTTGCTCCGACCGATGAAGCCTTTGCGGCTCTTCCGGAAGGAACCGTCGAGGCTCTTTTACAGGACATTGATGCCTTAACCGCGATTCTTACGTACCATGTAACGGTCGGGGCAATTGATGCCGAAGCGGTTACTCAGGAAACCACAATCCCGACTTTGAATGGTGCCGAATTATCGGTTATGGTTATGGGAGATGGCACGGTGAAAATCGATGATGCCACCGTTATTACAGCCGATATCCAGACCAGCAATGGTATAATTCATGTTATTGATGCCGTTGTTATTCCCGGTGCCAACCAGTCTTCAAAAACGGTGGCTATGCAATCTGTCGGAAGTTATTATGGTGGTGGCTGGATTGGTTACCTGATTCAGAATGGCCGTTTACAGTGGCTGACCAAATGGTTGAATCTTTATACCGTGACTCGTCTTTCGGGTCTTAAGACTCTCGGCATCGCCATTGATGTCGCCGGACTTAAAAACACTGTTAAAAGAGGCGGACCGTTTACGCTTTTTGGACCTACTGATGCTGCCTTTGGTGCTCTCCCGGAAGGTACTCTTGACGCTTTAATCGCTGATCCGGAAACCCTTTCAAATATTTTGCTTTACCATGTTGTTGCCGGCAAAGTGACATCTTCGGATGTTGTCAATTTAACCGAGGCAACTATGGTTAATGGTGGTACTGTTGATATTACAGTCGATGGTGGAGTTATGGTTAACGATGCCAATGTCGTTGTCGTTGATATTATGGCGCGCAATGGGATCATTCATATCATCGATAAGGTTTTGATTCCATAAATAGTACAGAATAAATATGGCGATCCGGAATAAGCCGGGTCGCCAAATAATTAAAAGGAGATATAAAATGTCCGACAAGAAGAAAATTTTTGGTGAAGGCGTACTAAAGAGCAGCGCTCGTGAATTGTCAATCTTTGTTGATGATAATGGAAATACATGGATCTGTGACAAAGATGCGGTAAAAGATATTGATCCTAATAAGCCGTTTTCCGAACAAAATTTGGAGCGTTGTCAAATAATGCCATTCGACCATGGTGGTTGATTGAAATTAATTTGATAATTAAAATGTTTATAATGATAATACAGGAGTATAAAATGAATAAATTATTCATGTTGTCTCTGGTTATTCTTTTCATGGCTTTGGGAGGAACTCCGGGTTTTGCTAAGGAGTCAACCATGAGACTTGAAGCGCGAGGCGGATTTGGCCTGCCGACATTTGATATTGCCGATGCGGCCGAAATCGGACCGGGCGGCGGAGTAGGTTTTTGGTTTTCACCGGTGAATGCACGGTGGACTCTGGGCGTTGAAGGCGACATCGGAATGCACAGCGGTGCGGATAATGGTCCCGATGTTAACGTTTATCACCTAATGGGTAAGGCTGGATACTTGGTCTATGCCGGTTCCGATAATAAAATGCAACTGGTTCTTAATGCGGGCGCAGGTATGGTAATGTTTGATGTTGATGCTCCGGGAGCGGATATGGAAAGTTATCCGGCTATTAATGCCGGCGGCAAAATTTATTACGCTCTATCACCATCAATCGATTTTGTTGTCAGCCTTCAGGGCGATATTTCTTTTACCGACAAGGATGTTCTCGGGACCGATAATTCCTGGGTTTGGCCTCTGGGGGTTGGCCTCGCTTTTAAGTTTTAGGTAACAGAAAAAAACATGTTCAAGGGTCAATCTATGCTAATAAAAGATTGGCCCTTTAATATTGTCGTTAGGGACGTTCTTGTTTGCCAACCAAATATCATAATCGGTAGAACCGAACATAATTATACCATAATTAAATCACGGCTGTGTGTTAGTATCCGACCGCTTTGCCGCCGCGGCGGGGATCGGAAGCGCCTGATATCTGATCCGAATCATCGATATAGATTATCTGAAGATCGGAATACGGCTCACGCTCTTTGATATTATGACCCATCGTAATCAGCGACTGGATAACGTTAATATCGAATCCGTGCATCTCCAGATACAACGTATCGGGAAGCCATTGAAAATGAAACCGCGGCTGTTTCACGGCCTGATTGATATTCAATCCGAACCGAGAGATATTGATTATCGCCTCGGCAACTGTCGTGATAATTTTCGAGCCGCCTGGCGAACCGAGCACCATCACCGGTTTCTCCCGATTAAACACAATCGTCGGACTCATCGACGACAACATCCGTTTATTCGGTGCGATTTCGTTGGCCTTATCACCGATCAACCCGTAGGCGTTAGCCACCCCCGGCTTGATAGAGAAATCATCCATCTCATTGTTCAGAAGAAAACCGGCCCCATCCACCACCAGTTTACTGCCGAAAGCGGTGTTAAGCGTATAGGTGATACTGACCGCATTACCTTCGCTATCGACAATACAATAATGCGTCGTCGATTCCGACTCGACCTGTCCGCCAATCACACCCGCCTTAACCTTCTCGAAACTGGCCGCATTTTTGGGATCAATCAGTTTCCGACGCGAATCAAGATAAGTCGAATCAAGCAGTTGCTCGACTCGGTTATCGACAAACTCCGGATCACCAAGATAAACCGAACGATCGGCATATGCCAGACGACAGACCTCGGCGAAAAGATGTATATATTCCGGCGAGTCGCAAGTGTAGGTGACAAATTCGAACGGCTCGAGCAGTTTTAGAATCTGCCCGACAATCACGCCGCCCGACGATGGCGGCGGCATCGAGTAGATGGTCAATGTATCATCGAAAGTAAACATAATCGGCTGACGCCAGACCGGTTTATATCCGGTCAGATCATTATGAGTAATTAATCCATCATGTCTCTGCATCGTTTGCACGATTTTATCAGCCGTCTCGCCCGAATAAAAACCATCGGTACTGTCGCGTCCGATACGGGTCAATGTTGCAGCCAGATCAGGCTGTACAAATCTATCGCCTTCTTTGAGCGTTGTGCCGTCTATTGTGTAAACCGCCCTGGTTTCAGCGAAGGTCCGCAATTCTTTTTCATATTCCTCAAACATTCCGGCATTATGTTCATCGATAATAAACCCACTGTCAGCCAGGTCAATCGCCGGCTTCACCAACTCCAACCATGGCTTCGAGCCGTGCCTTCGCCATAATTCATAAAATCCGGCCACAGTTCCCGGCACCCCGGCCGCTTGAGCGCCAAGCAGCGATGCATTCTTGATAACTTTACCATGCTGATTCAGATACATATCGGCCGTCGCCTGAGCGGGCGCGGTCTCGCGAAAATCAAGTGCGGTAACATCGTCGGTATTAGCGTCATAAAGAACGGCAAAGCCCCCCCCGCCAATATTACCTGCTTCAGGAAAACTTACCGCCAATGCAAAACCGACCGCAACTGCGGCATCGAAAGCATTACCGCCGTCCTTTAATACATTCAGACCGATTTCGGAAGCAATCGGCGATGATGTTGCTACGACTCCGTTCTCGTATAATTTCTCGACCGTTATAGTACTGCATGAAAAAAGGCAGGTCAGAGAAACAGACACAAAGATCGCTAAAAACAGACGAGCGGTTTTACACCTGTTGACAGATGGACAAACCGATTTAAGTCGAGGCATCACTTTTTCTCGATTAAAAATATACGGCCGTCGGGGAAATCGACATTGATGGGCAAACCTCGGCGCAAACTATCGGAACTGATTTTCAACGGTGGTGTATCCTCATCAGCCATTAGATCGGTAACTTTGATTCCGGCCGAAAGAATTCCGATTTTCCGCAGGTCAATCCTGACAATCACATTCCTGCTACTCGTATCAGCGGCGGCTGACAATTCTCCCGGAGGAGGTGCAACCAGATATAGTACGACTTTCTTGCCCGCCTTCTGCACCGCCATATCAATCGAAGGATCGGAGCAATACAGATGCGATACAATCTTGTTTTGAGCCATAAACGATTCGAGGAAACTCATCTTGTTGTGATTGTTTCCGGAAGCAACATCGAACGTAAAGAAATATAGAGTGCCTTTATAACGTGATGAAGCGGCACCAACACACTTTTTACTCACCGTTGCCAGTTTCTTTACTTTTGTATCGATTGATAAAATATGCCCGTAAACAGAGGAGGTAAACTGATAGTCTTTAGTTTTAACCATATCAATTGAATTACCCAGAGTCGTTCTGATCCTTAGATGTCGACTGAGTATCTGACAGTCTTTCATGTTCTCGTCGTATTTGGGCATCAGCCCGCAAAGAATAACATTAACGCCCTGTTTGAGAAGCTCAACAATAACTTCCTGCTGTTCAGCCGGCATAAATTCCGCCACAGGAATAAAAACCAGCTTATACTTTTTCATCTCGGCCGGATCAATCGTCTCTTTGATATCATATTCGAGCTTGAGACGCATCAGATCTCGGCAGAAACCTTCCGAGGAATCTTTCATCAAGCGTTCGATATACGGGAACGGTCGCAGTTTATTAAGCAGGCGTATCCATTGATAGTAACGATTACCGACCACACAGATTTTACTCATTCGTTCAAGCTCATTGACCTTCAGATTTATAATGGCACCATTGAATCGTTTAATAACTTCATAACCGGTCGTGATAGTACCATCATTGGCCAACGGGGCGCCGTACCAATGATCATGATTAACGAACATGTAATGGTTGAAACCGTGAAACCCACTTACCAAACCGCCTACAATATAAAACCGGCGCATCCCATCGGGATAATTAAGATCGCCAACCTTTAATTCTTCGCGAGTGGCGGCTGACCCGGACGTGAATGAAGAGGCCCAGGAGAAATTGTATTCTCCTCTCAGATACCGCCCTTTCTGAATCAGATTAAAATACGTTCCTTCGGGGAATACATTCGTTCCCAGCAAAAGCTTTTCTTCGTCTTCCGACAAATTAAACGCGGGTAATAAGTCACCGGGACGGAAGTAGAGCGAACGGAAAAATAACGGCTCAACAGTATATGATTTAAAAATATCTTCTAGAATCGTTAGGTAGGAGCGAAGAATAAACTCCCGGAATCGAAACCAGTCGAATACCCTCGGCAGCTCCCTCATATCCAAAGAATCGAATTTGTCCGGGGGTTGAATCGATTCGAATGTTTCGGATTTGGTTTTGTAGGCCTGGTTTAATTTCTTCTCATCGGCATAACGCGAGGCCAAAAAACCGGGGAAATAGCGGGCGATAACATCCGGATTATAATCGGCCGAGGCGGGATCCAGATATCGACCGAATGAAGTTTCGAAATCGAGTTCAATCATATAAACCGGCCCGCGCGGATGTATATAGTTTTTTGTCGTCTCGATAAAAGTCTTAAAATAATTCCGCAGAAAATGATGAAAATGCGGATGTAAATAACTCGGCAGGTATCCCGACTCAACGCCGGCATCATCCTTAAGTTTCAATTCCTGCCCTTTTGAATCACGAGCAAAGATTTTCAAATCGGAAAACAGGAACTTGGGAAATCCCCCATTTGGCCACTGCCCGGCAATCCATGGTCCGGGTCGCAGAATAACCTTAAACCCAAACTCTCTGGCCAACTCCAGAAAAACAATGAGGTCTTTCCGTTGATCTCGATATCCGGAGAAATCAATATCACTACTGGTTGATTGATGCAGATTCCAGGGAACTGATGTCGATATAATCCTGAATCCGGCCTTCTTAATCCGCTCAAAACAGATAGACCAATATTTCTTATCCACACGAAAATAATGTAGTTCGACAGAGAAAGGATAATACATTTCTTTGCCGACCGTGAACTTGTTATCAACGATACCTAACATATAACATCCTATATATCACAGACTTACACGTCTTGAAAATTTAACCTAACCACATTTAATCTTAACGAAAAACTATTACCAAGTCAATATAATTTATCTAATATTTCCCTCAAATTTAATGTGGGACAAAAACTTATAAATATGTAACTATATCTCATTGATTATCATCAGAATAACCACGCCAAAGAATATATCATTTTCGAATAATCAATGATAAAATTTTTACGGCAGCTAACACTCAGAATGGCATGGCCTTACAAGGCGTTCACATATTACCCACGGGATGTAAATCAAGCCGTTGAAATATAAACAATAAAAAACCCCCTGTTGAAATCGACAGGGGGTTAAATATTTTAAGTAAAAAATTACTTAAGCAATATCATTTTCTTTGTATCGGTGAATTCCCCGGCAATAATTTTGTAGAAGTAGATTCCGGAAGAAGCAGCCATACCATTTTGAGTGGTTCCATCCCAGGTTTCCTTGTGATAGCCGGCATCAAAATCGGTATTTACCAATGTTTTAACTTTTTGGCCAAGGACGTTATAGATATTTATCGAAACATTTGTCCGTGTCGGCAGTGCAAAATCAATTATGGTCGTCGGGTTAAACGGATTGGGACGGTTTTGCGACAATGAAAATTCCTTTGGGAGAATATCATCATTGTAATCACCAATAGCCGCCGGCCCACCGGTAACATCCCAGCAAACCGGTCCAAACGCCGGAGACGGTGAATCAAGAAGCCAATCGAAAGTATTATTAACAAAATCACCGGAATCGACACAGAATGTACCCGAGGCGGAATCACCACCAACAATCCCGGCAAATTCAACATAGAAAACACGCATCGATCCAGAGGATGGTAATGGCGGCGACAGATTGGTTCCGGAATAATTGAACTGATCACCCGTTAACCCACCTGCATTATTAGTGAGATCACCATCCCAACTCTCCAAACAAAGGGAATTATTATTGGGGTGAAACAGCATCATGGTCCAATAGCCATCAAAAGTTGTATTGTTAACAAAAACGCCGGCACTCGTAAGAGTTGTCACACTATCGGTGCCATAAAACCTGAAAGGGGTTGACCAGGTTATACGGAGAGTATCATCGCCCACAAAATCGGCCCAAATTTCAATCACAAACGCTTCATTGACATATATTCCAGTTGTTGTTCCGCTACCTGTTTTTTCTGCGCGAAACGATAGTCCGTAAGACACCCCAAAAGAAAGAACTAAAATCATCAGGGATAAAATAAGGCGCCTCATTTTATTCTCCTTTCTTAATTTTTGTCTAAGCCTATAATTTAAAAGTTGTATTTTGTCCTTACGTTAAGCTGCCAGTTTACCCCCAATTAAATCCTTAAAATGTCCTGAGTACCGGACACATACCTGAGGAATGCGGCATTAATGCAGTTCAATGTCAGGTATTCAGTCATTTTACAGCCACTTTAACAAAATATTATATATATACCTCCTTGTCAATATGTTGCCATCAATTAAAGGTCAATCCTATTCCACTACAAATAACGAATTAAAGGAACTTTTATCCAACAGTCAAGCAAAAAATTATTCTCTTTTTGTTAACCTCTACCCAAAATCATAACGGCGGCGGTGGACCCTCCAAATACAAATAATTAATCAAGTAAGTTATATCAAAGATATTTATTCCATTTTCAGCGTTAACATTGGCGCAATTTTCATCGGGTGGCGCAGGACCATCCAAATAAAGATATGAAATGAGGAATGAAATATCGAATATATTTATGTCATTATCGCCGTTGGCGTCGCCCCGGGAACACACCATAATAAATATCTGGCCCGGATCAAAAACGGGGGTATAATCATAAAAAATCGATTCGACTTGAAGATCGTTTCCGGCCAAACTGGTATCTTCAATAACAAGCAGTTTGTTTTCCGTTACCGCATCTGAAATCGACAGATACAAATTCAAAATCAAGCCGGTATCCGAGGATAAATAGGTCGATCCTCCCAAAGTATTGGAAGTCAGCTTATAACCGTAAACTTTATCGGCCGGTATCGAAAAATCGGCAAGGCTTTCGAAATAATCGGTTCGCGCCCCATCGGTTGATACCGAATCGAGCGTAATATAGGATGGGATGTTTCCCGACGAATCCCTGATAGTAAACGGTAACGTTATACTTTTGGCCAAATATTTATTATCGAGATAAACGGGACATACAATATCGGTATCATTTGAAATTACAGCCGAGTCGAGTTTAATCGTATCGGCTGTGACCATAATCAAATTTTTTAGGACCTCGGTTGCTTCGCCAAACTGGTCTTCGACGGTCAGCACAACTGTTTTCAGTCCATAATCGTAGTAGGTAAAATCCGGATGTTGTTCGGCCGAACTGCTGTCTTCGTCGAAATTCCATAACCAGGAAACCGGCGAGTTGGGGGACTGATCGATAAAGTTAACCGTCAGTGGAGCTTCGCCAACCAGAGTCGGTCCGGCCTGAAAAGCGGCTATCGGAAGACTATCCAGACAATTGTATACATTGAGCCGACCCGAACCGAGCAGGCTGTCATTATACCAGAGCGGTTCGCTCCACATTTCATCAGCGTTATTCAAAATCAGGTTAACAACATCCTCACGAGGCATATCCGGGACATGCGAACGAATCAAAGCAGCCGCACCGCATACATGCGGCGCTGCCATAGAGGATCCACTGAGATAGGCAAAAGTCGGATTAGAGCCGGAAACCATAGTAGAATAGATACTTGTACCGGGGGCACAAATATCAACCCACTCACCGTAATTTGACCAGTAATTCTTGGTATCATCGGAATCGGTCCAGGCAACCGTAACAACGACTTTTTCGGTATTATTCCAGGTCGGTCGCCAATAGTCACAGAAATCGCCGGTAGTACTGTTTTCGTTTCCGGCCGCATGACAAATAATCGCGTCATTCATAATAGCGTCATAGATAGCGTTGCGCATCGCCGGAGTATCCGACATACCCCAACTACAGTTAATAACATCGGCCCCCATTTCGGCCGCATAGGCGACCGCCTCGGCACAGTTGGCCGAATTAACCCAGCCTCCGATACTATATGGGGGCTCCAACTCTCGCCCGGAAGCACCAACCCTCAAGCAGATAATACGCGGTCCACGATAAGGCCCATTACCGCCGCCCCAGCCACCGGCAACACCGGCCATACCATACGAGTTATTTGTAACACCGGCGACTATTCCGGCGCAGTGAGTCCCATGACCGTTATAATCCATCGGGTTATTATCCGGAGTACCGCAATCCTGATCTATACATTCCAGTTCACTGCCGAATCCGGTAAAAAAGTCCCAGCCAATCAAATCATCCAGAAAATTGCCGTCATTATCAACCAGATTGGAATCATCAGGATCAAAAACAACCATGTCTCCATCGAGGTCTTCACCGGGATTAACCCAGATATTATCTATTAAATCGGGATGCGAGTACATCACACCGGTATCGATTAATGCCACTTTGACCGTATCGGATCCCTTTTCGATTTCGTAGGCTTCGGGGCTGTCGATTTTATTCATGGCCCATTGGTGTGAATAACCGGCATCATCGGGAACCTCCCTGACCGGCATCGCGTAAACGGGCGCAACTGATCTGACATATCGGTTTTGTCTTAAAATTTCTATGGCATCGTTAATATTTTCTTTTTTGGAGATAAAAAGTTCATAAAATCCTGACAGACTATGTTGATCATCGGCGTTCTTATTATCTTTTTGCCAGACAAACATCGGTCGAGCATCAAAAGCATCAACGTTTTCGAGCGCCTTATCCAGAGTAGCAATTCCAAAACTGACCCTGTTTAATGAGGTTGATAATTTCGCTGATTTAACATCGGGTGTAAATTGAACTTCAAGCCTGTCCCGCAGAATAATCGGACGCCGACCGTCCGGTGTAACCCCGCCGCCTCCAAAATCGGCTTTGGATACAACCGGCAGCGATAATAAAACCGAGGATAGAATTAAACAGGCCAGGCAATTATTTAATCGAATATTTTTTTTACATGTCCCAAATAACATATGCGTTTTCGTGTTCCGTAAAGCCGCGTCGGCATAAAAGTTTACAATTCAATTTACTTTTCAATATCACCTATATACTAAAACAAATTATCAGGATACAGTGTTCCGCCAAAATAATAACAATAATTACGTTCTGCCGGTTTTCTATTTAATCCTTGCATTAATTTTATCTTAGTTGTCAAGATTCTTTCAGTATCTGCCGGTAAATAAAAATCAGGAAGCTGCCACAGGGGCAACTTCCTGATATAATTAAGAAACGTAGTTTCTTTTTACTTCCTTAGTGGTGCACCGCAAGCGGTTAACCATGCTTCACAAGTAACAGGGTCGGGACCACCGAGGTACAGGAAGCTGATGATATAGGTAATATCGAAGATATTACAGACACAGTCACCATTCGCATCGCAGCTACAGAGCTCGTAAGGAATCGGGTTCGGTCCGCCGAGATACAGGTAGCTGATGATGTAAGTAATATCAAAGATATTAATTACGCCATCCGGCGGATCGGCGTTGGCATTACCCGGTTCGCAATCGCAAACGGTTGTACAGGAATCTGAATCTTCAGCGCAGTTCAGACCTTCATACCATGAGATATATCCGGTCATTGCCTGACAATCGGTGTATGTCATGTTGTCGGCGCATTGCGGACTACCGTCATCATAACAGCACATACCGAGAGGTTCCGGACAAGGATCGCTGGTACAGTTCTTGTTCGGATCCCATGATAACATGGTACCCTTGGCCAAACATTCGGCGTAGGTTATGTCTTCACAATCCGGGGCCAGACGGTCACCATAACAGCAACGTCCGGTTAAGATCGATCCCCACTGCCAGATATAAGGTCGATCGGCAATCCACTGACGGGCATTATCGACATTCGTTTGAATACCGGTCAGACCGTTATCATATGTGGTTGTCAGAATCTTGACAAAAATCAAAGTGTCAAGCGGATTCAGTGTATATTGACCAAAGCATGAGACCATACAAAGGTCCACATACTGCGAATCGGGATCGGTGGAACTGAAGGTTTCCCACAGCGCACCCATTCCGGACAGCTTTTCATACAGCTTCTTTGGCTGGAAGCCGCCGGTCGGATGGACCCATTCACCGTTCGAGCCGGTGAACCAGCCACCCTGCGGATTTTCAATACTGTCGGCCGGACCGGTGTACGGAACTTTCATACCGTTGTAGAACGCCATACCACCATAACGCTCATCCATATTGATACAGTCATTGGCCACATAGTCGCTATCGTCACCATATTCGTGTCCATAACAGTACATCAGGTCTCGGCTGGTCGTGCCGCCGGTGTTATCAAATCCGGAGGCATTCCGGACTGCGGTATCGGACGGGATATCCCAATCCATAAGGTCACCGACGAAGATATCGGAAATAACGCTTTCAGTATTGTTATAAAAGCGCTGTTTCAAAACAATAAAGCCGCAGCTATCAGATTCGAGCGGAGCATACAATTCCATCTCGAGCCCAATAACCGAGTCAGCGGTTAGATAACGTCCGGTATAACCATACTGATAATCGGGATATGAGACCGAATCGACATACAATCCGAACAACGGACGCATACCGTCATTTGACAGCCAGTCGGCGTCAAACATATAATAATTCAGGATGGTATCGCCGAAATCATTAACGCGACAGACAAAAGGACTGGCGTCATAAAGATAAACGCTGACATTATTACTCTGACCGCCGGTATTCATGGTGTCGTCGCAGTCATTGAAGTAATTCAGGTTGAAGGTTCCATCCGGATAGTTACCTCCGTAACCCATATTTCCGGCATTATTAAATATAAGCCTGATACATGAGGTACGAACATCGGCTCTTTCCGGGAATTGAACCGTATCGGCTACGATACAGTGAACTTCAAAACTATCCGTGCCTGTTCCCGCGGCATCGGATTCAAAAACGAGATATCCATCAAGTCGTACCGGAGTAACGGTCTGGACACCCATATGATTAAGAGTAATAGGGATGTCGACGTAGTTGGGCGATAAGTGCGATACATCAAATGCTGCTGCACCGCCGTAGTGCAACCAGCCCGTAGGGCCATTGACTTCGGCTTCTGTAACCGACGTTATATGCAGAATCGCATTACCAATGTTTTCGACTCTTACTGTAGTATCCAGTTCTATACCCGGTTTGGTCCAGGTCGGATCCTTAATCACACTGGGTGTGAAAGAAATAACCGGATTCGGAACCGGGATAACACACGGAACTCGGAACCACTTAATCGGATCCATCATCCAAATACCGGCATCCTGTACACAACCGCCCGGCATCTTGTCATTGACATACTCAATATCCAGATAGTAATTCTCTTCGGGGTCGGTGCCATCAGACGGGTCAACGATAACAGCGCCGTCAAAACCGGTCTCATGAGTGGTGTACATACCGAAACGAGCCATTGATGGCCACTGATCGGCTTCGCATTCCATCGGATTCCCGGAACCGGCCGTGTCGCAGGCAGGCGTATAAGTATTGGTTAAGTTTCTGGGAAGGTCCCAGTTATAACCATTGTTATCGGAAACGCAAAGGTAAAGTTCACCATTTGCGGTTCCCGAAGAAGCCGCCGAAGTAGTAGCGGAAATGTGACAGTCATCTGCGACACCATTGTAGATGTCATTAAACTGAACGAAAAGTATATAAAGTTTGCCTTCGCATTGGGAGATATTCATCTTGACCATACTCATCGTGTTCCAGGCACCACCATGACAGTAGTCTT
>Ga0272444_10003830_pt1 | contig 13445 bp, 11 predicted proteins | sample SSMForm13_FD_201033 | JGI IMG/M metagenome (GOLD analysis project Ga0272444, IMG submission 201033) | Marine sediment archaeal communities from Little Sippewissett salt marsh, Falmouth, MA, United States - SSM-Form-13 | ecosystem: Environmental > Aquatic > Marine > Wetlands > Sediment ...
ACCGTTTGGCGACATATTTCTCCATTATATCGGCCTGTTCTTCCAATTCGTGATAGTTGTTTTCAAGATCCGTGATCTGATCGTCGAGAATCAATAGTTCCTGAGTGAGGCGAGTCACTTGTTTACGCGCTTTGTCCAGGGCCTTTTCGGTTTCCTCCAGGGCATCGACAATCGCGCTCTCCTTCTTTGAAAAGGCAGCTATTTTTTCGGCTGAATCTTCAAGTTTGCGATTGACTTCATCACTTTTTGCACCTTGCCTTGGATGGTTGGCAGGGGAGGCCTGATCCGGCTCGTCAATTCGCAGATAGCGGGCACGGTTCATGATAAATCCCGTCCGCTCTTTGAAAAGGATACGGACCCACTCGCCTTCATAGGACAGGACCATCACCTGATCCCCGCGACGCAGTTTATCGATGGGAGGATGATGCAGGCCGGGGCCGGAACGCATGTTGAGGATCGGTGACAGAATAATGCCCGGTTTGGGATTACCGGTCGCCATCAGCGGCCGGGCAAGGCAAACAAAGAATACCATCCCCAATAACAAAGAAAAAGGCATCACCATCCGGAAAAAAAGCCGGCCCTGGGGCTGGTGTTTAATTGGGGGATGTCTGATGGTCATACCCTCATGAACTGCTTCAACGAAAAGAAGGAGCCCAATAGTCCGGTGGCCATGCCACCACCGATAATGAACGCACAAATTTGCAAAGGGAAAAAACGAATCGAAACCATTTCAGCGGACAGGGATTGCTGAAAATGAGATCCTATAGCGGAAAACGCAGCGTATAAAATTATCAGGCCAATGAGACCGCCGCACAGCCCCTGGATCAGGCCTTCCAGATAATAGGGAATCTTGATGAATCGATCGGTGGCACCCACCAGCCGCATAATCTGAATTTCTTCCCTTCGCGAGTAAAGAACCAGGCGGATAGTATTGGCGGCGATAAACACCGTGGCCATAAAAAACATCGCCCCCATGCCGAACCCGGCGAGTTTGAACAAATTGAAAAAGTTGGCAAAACGCTCGATCCACTGTTGACCATACTCCACTTGGGCAACCGATGGCAAGCCCTCGATGCGCTGGGCCAGAAACTCGATTTTTTCGGGAGAACTGGACTCACCATTCAACGTGATTTCAAATGCGTCGGGAAGTGGGTTTTCACTCAGGTTGTCAAAAAGCGATGCCTGGCGGGGCATACGCTGCTTCAGCAGTTTGAGGGCCTGATCTTTGGAAATGTAATGGATGTGCTGGATACCGGAAATGGCCTCAAGCCGGCGGTGGATATCCAGACGCTGATCGGCGGTTGTTTCAGGCATCAGGTAGACCATGATCCGGATTCCCTTTTTCCAGGTGTTAAACATATCCTGAGCATTGAGCATAAAAAGCCCAAAAGCGCTGACGATCAAAACGGACAACGATATGGTGATGATCGTTACCCCGTTGAGAAAGGGATTTTCCAGAATATCTTTGATGGCTCGCCGGGTGAAGACGGTCATTTGCGTCGGTCCTTCAAATATCCGTAGTCGGTTCCATGCGGCCTTGCCGAATCTGCAAAACACGGCCGGTGGCACCTGAAATAAGGGATTTATCATGGGTTGCCACAACCACGGTGGCACCTCGCCGATGAAACACGTCGAGCAGCTCCAGAATAACGGCTGCCGAATCGTCGTCCAGACTGCCGGTGGGCTCGTCGGCCAGAATGATCTTGGGATCACCGGCGATGGCCCGGGCCACGGCTATGCGTTGCTGCTCCCCGCCGGACAGGCTGAGCGGATAAGCAGCCTGGCGGTCTTCCATGTCCACAACGCGCAGCACACTTTTGACCTTCTTTTCGATATAGCTGCGCTTTTTTCCCTGAGCCTCCAGAACCAGGGCAACATTTTCATAAACCGTACGCGTGGCAATCAGTTTGTAGTCTTGGAAGATAATGCCAAATTTTCGTCGGAGAACAGGGATTCGCCGCCGGTGAATGCGGGATAAATTCATGCCATCCACCAGTATCTGTCCTTCGGATACCGGCTCGGCAAGATAAAGCAGTTTGAGTAATGTTGATTTTCCAGCGCCACTGGGCCCGCTGATGAACAGGTATTCGTTTTTTGCTATGTCCAGGGTAACATCCGCCAGGGCCTGTTTGGCACCATACCGTTTGTGAACACGGAACAAGCGAATAATGGTGCGCTTCTCAGTGATATCGGTCATTGAACCTCATTGGTGTCGAGTAAGGCGTTTAGGGGCAAATGGTCACCGGAACCAATCCTTAGGAGATGGGGCAAGACAACGAACGGGAGTATAGAAATCTTTAAATGGACGCGACTGATCACGGAATATGGCCATCCAATGGATTATCACGGGGTTTTGGCATTGACCGGCCCCCCCACAGCTGTTATGAACGCCCTTAAGCTCAAGGAGTGCTGTTTCCAGTTTTCCTTGCCGATGCCTCCACTGAATCCCAATGTTGGGCTTCTTCCAGTTCGGTGGAGGCTTTTTTATACGAAAAACCTCCTAAAATCAAGCACTTCATACAAATCCAATATCCTGGGAGAATCGAAATGAAAAAGGAATTGATCCAGCTGTTGTGCCAAAAATCCTTTAAATATACAGAAACACCTTCATTCAAGCTGGTTTCAGGCCGCATGAGCCGGTTTTACGTCAATTGCAAGCCCACCACATTAAGCGCCCGAGGCATGTACCTTACCGGTCACCTGATGTTTGCCGCCATCCGCAACAGCGGTGCATCGGCCGTGGGTGGCCTGACCTTTGGCGCCGATCCCATTGCCATGGCCACGGCTTTTGCCTCTGAGCTCGAGGGTGCGCCGCTCAACGCCTTTTCGATCCGCAAAACCCAGAAAGATCATGGCATTGTAAAATGGATCGAGGGCGACGTCAAACCCGGAGAAAAAGTAGTTGTCATCGATGATGTGGCGACCACCGGCGGATCGACCATCAAGGCCATCGACCGCGCCCGCGCCGAAGGTCTGGAAGTGGTCCGTGCGGTTGTGCTGGTCGACCGTCAGGAAGGTGGCGTGGAAAATATCCGCAACCATGTGGCCGACACGTTGGCCATCATCACCCGTGATGAATTGGTGGATTGCTGGAAAAAAATGGCCATGCAGCCGTAAACGCCGATTCAATCGAAAAGCGGAAAAAAAATTAAAACGGGGAACGGCTGCCATGGCGGCCGTTCCCCGTTGGCATATCCGTATCCATCGGGCACAAATTACTGTGGATAATAGGTTGCGCAGGCATTGTCCGACTCCCACGTGGCCACCCGGCTGACCACGACCCCCGGATCATCGATCATTTCCTGGAGGCTCTTTGCAATATAGATCGCCAAATTCTCCGAGGAGGGTTGATCATTTTCAAAAAAGGGCAGTTCATTTAAAAATTTGTGATCCAACCGTTTCATGATTGTCTTGACATGTGTTTTGATAATACCAAAATCAACCAGAACCCCGGCTTCGTTAAGACGTTCGCCTTTGACGTAAACTTCGACCCGCCAGTTGTGCCCGTGAAGATTTTCACATTTTTCGCCGACCATGGTCAGCTGGTGGGCAGCGGAAAAATGATTGAGAATTTTTAGCTCGAACATGGCCTGTGCGCTCCTATTGCGTGTCTATCCGAAAAATAGGCAAAACTGGATAGGCACGATTGCGTGTCCGCGTTTCAGTTTGCCGCCCTGGAGGGGCCGCTTTTCAGAATGCTTTTGAGCTTGCTGGTGAATTTATTGGATTCCAAAGAGGCAAACTCTTTAAGCAGGGCCACCTGCCGTTTATTGAGATTGGTGGGTGTTTTGACGTTAACCTGAACGATCTGATCTCCCCGATGACCGTTTCTCAAAGAGGGAATGCCCTCACCCCGCACCCGGAACAAATCTCCCGGCTGGGTGCCCTTGGGAATGTCTAAATCGGTTTCGCCTTTAAGCGTAGGAATTTTGATTCGGTCTCCAAGCGCGGCCTGAACAAAGGAAATCGGAATTTCGCATACCACGTGGGTATCTTCACGTTTGAAAAAGTCGTGTTCCTGCACATGAATGAACACGTAAAGATCTCCGGAGGGCCCCCCATAACCACCGGCTTCGCCCTCTCCGGTGAGTCTTAGACGGGACCCATTGTCCACACCGCCGGGAATTTTAACCGCCACTTTTTTTCGGACCATCACCTTGCCCTGTCCCCGGCAGGTCGAACAGGGCGATTTAATCACCTGCCCTTGACCCCGGCAATGGCCACAGGTGGTCCGCACGGTAAAAAACCCCTGACTGCGTCCAACCTGGCCACTGCCCCCACATTGGGGACACGTCTCCACACCGGTACCGGGAGCAGCCCCGGTCCCCTTGCAATCCTCGCAGGCTTCGGCTTTTTCGACATCGATCTCTTTTTCGACGCCAAAAGCCGCTTCCATAAAGCTGAGCTGCATATCATAACGCAGATCGGCCCCACGGTTCACCCGGCTTCTGGACCGGCGCCCGCCGCCAAAACCAAAAAAATCTTCAAAGATGTCACCGAAACTGGAAAATATATCCTCGAATCCACCAAATCCCGAAAAACCGGAGCCCTCCAGGCCTTGGTGACCATATTGATCATAGATCTGCCTTTTTCTGGTATCGCGGAGTACATCGTAGGCTTCGGCGGCCTCCTTGAATTTCTCTTCCGCCTGTTTATCACCAGGGTTTTTGTCAGGGTGAAATTTCAATGCTAGTTTGCGATAGGATTTTTTCAGATCCGCATCGCTTGCGCTTCGGTCGACGCCGAGCACTTCGTAATAGTCTCGTTTGGCTGCCATGGACAATCCTACATGGTTACTGATTCGTGTTGATGCCAAGGGGTTGATGTGTTAATTTTCCCACCTTTAAATGATGCTAAAACGTAATGCAAGATGAAAGGATGTCAATGGAAACCAAAGAGCTTCCATTTGTCCGTGACATGTTTGACCGAATCGCACCGCGCTACGATCTGCTCAACCGTCTTTTAAGCCTTCGCCAGGATGTCCGCTGGCGAAAAAAAATGGTGTCGAAAATAACCGTCCCCGACACGGGTCGGGTCTTGGATGTGGCCTGTGGCACCGGTGACGTACTCATGGAAATCCGCCGCCAAAAAGGACCAAAGGTCCATATGATCGGTCTTGATTTTTCAGCCAAGATGCTGGACCTGGCCCGGGAGAAAACCCGCCATGAGCCATCCGGAACCATTTCCCTTGTTGCCGGTGATGCCTTGACGCTGCCTTTTGAAAGCGAATCCGTGCATGCCATCACCATCGCCTTTGGCATTCGCAACATCCAAAATAAAGCCCAGGCCCTTAAAACCTTTGCTAACTGCCTTGCACCGGGCGGCATGCTGTTGGTGCTCGAGTTGGCCACACCGAAAAAAGGCCCTTTGCGCGATGCCTATCTGGCCTATTTTCAGACGGTGCTGCCGCTGATCGGCCGTTTTTTTTCTCGCCACCATTATGCCTATTCTTACTTGCCGGACTCGGTTTCCCGTTTTCCGGCGCCCGAGCAATTCATGAACCTCATGCAAGCAGCCGGTTTTAACCATATCCGCTGCATGCGCCTGACCCTGGGGGTTGCCAATTTGTTCGTGGGCATCAAAGCATAAAAATATTGGCGCCTTTTTTCCCCCGGTTTAAAGCCTCTTGAAAACGGACTTTCCAAACGCGTGCCATACTCACACGATCAAAAGTGAGTCCACCGGCGCTTATCCTGAAGCAGCCTCCCCGTGGTTGCTTGTCCGGGCCTAATCAAGTAATCAATTATTTTACCGATAATTGTTTACATCTTGAAACTGAGGTAAGCTCGATCATCACTCAACGTCGGTACGCATTTTGCCGTGTGCTATGAATATTCGCAAATCCTTGACATACTGCTGGATACTGCTGCTGATGGTTTTCATGTTCACGTTCCCGGACCGACTCCTTTTAGCCCAAGGCGTACCGGCTGAATCGACGGTTCCAAAGGAATTACGATTGGCAAGCATCACCCCGCTGGCGCCGGGTATAAACAGCGAAGATGCTCGACTGGCCCTGGAGATCATCATGCGTCAGACCATTGTGCGGGAAACCTACCCGTTCAGGATGAAGCTCGATTTTATAAGTGATTACAACGCGGCCGACACCATCGTGGCCAATGGCCGCTATCATTTTGTTACTCTGACCTGTCTGGATTATCTTTCCTTGATCCAATCCCTGAACCTGACGCCCCTGATGATCCTTTCCAAACAGGCACAGCCGACCGAGGTGTTGTACCTGGTAGCGCAAAGGGGCAAGCCCCTTGAGAAGATAAAAAAGCAAACCGAACGGATTTTGATGATCGATCATGGACGCACTGGCGGACTGTCCCGGCTGTGGATGGATACGGTATTATGGAATAGCGGCTATCAGTCGTGCGATCTGTTTTTCACCCAAATCAAAGCAGCCAAAAAGACCAGTCAGTTGTTGCTATCGGTTTTCTTTGGACAGGCCGATGCTTGCATTATCAGCGCCAGCGCCTATACAGTCATGGCCGAACTCAACCCCCAGATCGGTACACGCCTTGAAATTCTTGACCGTTCACCCCAATTGGTGTTGTTGCTCCTGTGCGCCACGGATCTAGCCGAGCAGGATATGCGCAACGCTTTGCTTACTGAAGCCGTGAGTTCAGATACGGATCCGGCAGTACGCCAGGCATTGCTCATGGTTCAGATGGAGCGCATCATTCCGTTCAGGCAGGACTATTTTTCCGCTACCGAGGCATTGGTGCGACAGCACCAGCAAATGGCGGCGATAAAAGCAAAGGGTGATTCCTGATGGCCTATCACCTGAATAAACGGGTCTTGTTGTTCACGCTTTGGATAAAACGATGCGGGGTAGCCTGCGTGTTAGGCCTATTTTTTATGTTCAATCCAGCCGTCAGCTTCGCCGAAGGCGAATTCAAAGAGCTCTATTTCCTGAATTTGAGAAATACCCTGGTCGGCATCCATGTCAGGGATACCCAATTGGCATTTCAGGTGATGATGAACAAGATCATCCGGACCCGATACCCCGACTATCGAATTGTCGTCGCCTTTCCGGAAGATATCGCTGCGGCAAAGCGGGCCATTGATAAACAACGCGGCCATGTGCTGATCATCAATAGCCTTGATTTTATCGATAAGCGCCAAGAATTGACCCTGGAACCGATGCATATCCTGAGCAAAGCGGACCATCCCACAGAATCCTATCTGCTTCTCGCGGCTGCGGGCAAAAATTTTGAAACAGTGGCCAAACAGCAGCACCATACCCTGGTGGTCGAAAACGGCGGTAGCGGTGAAATCGCCAGAGTCTGGCTGTCCACCTGGCTTCGGCAGCGAGGTTATAAACCGGTGGAACCCTTTTTTTCAGCGATTCGGGTGGCGGACAAACCCAGCCGGGCCATATTGCCTGTTTTTTTCGGTGAGGCTGACACCTGTGTGGTCACGAAATCCGCATTTTCCATAATGGATGAAGCGTATCTTTAAATTTGAACCCAATGATTTCTCAGCCACGGAAGCCCTCTACCGCAACTACCACCAAATAAATAAAAAGGACGGATAGATGGGCCGGGATGCCTTGGACAGCCCCTCCGGCGAAAACAAGCCTAATCCACAAAGGCGCAGGCGGCGGCGTATTCTCATGCGTACCATTGGGATGTCCTGGGCCATGATCCTCTTGACCGTGGCGGTTTTCCTGTTTGCCTTGATTCCTTACCAGCGACAGCAACTGGTGGCTGAAATGAACCAACGTGCCCAGGTCGTTTATACATCCACCGCTCAGGTCGCCATTGAGTCCGTTCTATTGCAGGATTTCAGTACCGTGGTGGATCATTGCATGAGTATCGTTGATCAAAACCCGTCCTTGATCTATGTTGTACTTACCCGTTCAGACGGTTTCAGCCTGCTGCACACCCGACAGTGGTGGAAGCAGGAGACGCTTTCCGGCTTATGGATGCCAGCGTCTGAACGGACACTCGGCCAGGGACGTTTCATGACCAATCCCCTTGGCGAAAACGAAGTTTTTCATATCAGCTACCGTTTTGAGTATATGGGGGTCAACTGGGGATGGATCCATCTGGGGCTCTCTACGAACAAATTCAGGCTGGATTCTCAGTCTCTTTACCAACGTAGCGTCTTGATCGCCGCCCTGGCGATTTCTGCCGGATTTATTTTGTCGCTGATTTATGCAAGGCGAATCAGTGTACCCATTTTGCAATTGGAGGCATTTGCCCGTAAAATTGCCGTAGGGGATCTGAGTGAGCGGATTCACATCCACAGCGGTGATGAAATGGAGCAACTGGCCGAATCATTCAATTTCATGGTCGACGAATTGCAACGAGCCAATGCAGAACGGCAGACCACCCAAAAAAAACTGTTGGATACGGCCCGGCAGGCGGGTATGGCGGAGACGGTTATCAATGTGCTGCACAATGTGGGCAACGTGCTCAACAGCGTGGGCGTAACCACGACCACCATGAAAATGCGTATTGAGCATTCAAGGATTGAGTCCTTGAGCCAAGTGGCGTCTTTGCTGGAAGAACAGAAAGCGGACCTGGCCGGCTTTTTTGCCAATGATCCCCGGGCGGATCACATTCCCGCCTATCTGTCGGCACTGGGCACCCATTTCAAGGAGGAAAGAGATACCTTCATTTCCGATCTGGGTACATTGGAGCGATTGGTGGGGCATGTAAGGGATATCATCCACCTGCAACAGGATTACAGCCGGGCATCGGGAATGGTCGAGTCGGTGGGGATTGGCGATGTGATCGAGGACGCCCTGCAGCTGAACAGCGAGCTTTCCACCAAGCATAAAATCCAGATCACCACAGAGCTTGAAGACCTTCCCGATTGCTGGGCAGATCGCCACAAGCTGATGCAAATTCTGATCAACCTGATTTCCAATGCCCAGCATGCATTGGTTGCCGGCGATGTAGAGCAAAAAACACTGCTGATTCGATTAAAACGGATCCCCGACAACCAGATTCAGATTGAGGTTACCGACAATGGTATGGGCATTGAGCCGGAGAATCTGACCCGAATTTTCCAGCACGGATTCACCACGCGACCCAACGGCCATGGATTCGGGCTGCACAGCAGCGCCATTGCCGCTCGGGAGATGGGTGGCACCCTGACGGTGTCGAGCAGGGGCAATGGACATGGTGCCACATTCATCCTGGATCTGCCCTATCGCCCCATGGAGGCGTCTGATGAAAGAAGATCACCATCCTGATCGTCGCAAAATACTGATTGTGGACGATAACCCGGATATTCACCGGGATTTCGCCTATATCTTGAACACACCCGCTGAAAGCAACCTATTGGATCATCTGGAATCGGAAATATTGGGTCGTTCAAAGAGCATCCAGTCAGGCACAGCTTACCATTACGCGTTGTCCTATGCCACGCAAGGGGAGCAGGCCCTGGAAATGGTCACGGCGGCCACAGGCTGCGCTGATCCGTTCCTCCTGGCCTTTGTGGACATGCGCATGCCGCCGGGGTGGGACGGTCTTGAAACCATCGAGCGCTTGTGGCAGGTGGATCCCCAGCTTCAGATTGTCCTGTGCACGGCGTACTCGGACCACTCCTGGCAGGACATTCAACAGCGTCTGGGGCAAACCGCCAACCTTTTGATTTTGAAAAAACCATTCGACGTGTCCGAGGTTGCCCAGCTGGCGGCCACCCTGACCGAAAAATGGCGCCTGTCCAAAAAGGCTGCCACCAAACAGGAAACCCTGTCTTTCATGGTGGAGCAACGCACCCAGGAACTCCAGGCGGCCAACCGGCAGCTGAAACATGAAATTGAGGAACGCAAACAGTTGGAAAAACAGCTGCTAAGGGCTCAGAAAATGGAGGCCATCGGCACCCTGGCAGCCGGCGTCGCCCATGATCTGAACAACATTCTATCCGGCATTGTCAGCTATCCGGACCTGCTGCTCATGCAGGTGGATCAACAAAACCCCATGCACCATCAACTCAAGGTGATTCAGCAGTCCGGGGAAAAAGCCGCCGCTATCGTGCAGGACATGCTGACCCTGGGCAGGCGGGGCGTCATCAATTATTCGTCGTTGGATCTGAAAACAGTCATCGAGAGGTATCTTCAAAGCGCTGGATTCATGAACCTGAAACGCCATTATGCCAATGTACGGGTTGAAACCCGAATTTGTGTCGACGCCGGCTGGATCCAAGGGTCTGAATCCCAACTGGGCAACTGTCTGATGAATCTGGTGGCCAATGCCGCCGAAGCGATTTATGGCGGCGGCATTGTAACCATCGAACTGGCCGGCACCGTCCTGACCGAAGACCACGAAGGATATGTCTCCATTCCATCGGGAAACTACATGGTCATGAGTGTTGTCGACACCGGGGAAGGGATTCCCGAGGAAGACCTGGAGCACATCTTTGAGCCTTTTTACACCAAGAAAAAAATGGGCCGTAGCGGCACGGGCCTGGGTCTGGCCGTGGTCTGGGGAGTCGTCCGGGATCATCGGGGATTTATCGATGTCGTTACCCAGGCAAACCAGGGCACACGCTTTGATCTTTATTTCCCCGTCATGAAGAAATCCGTCATGGACCCCCAGGCCAGCGAACCGGTTGATAAAAAGAAAGACTTGAAAAAATGGATTCTGGTGGTCGACGACGTGGCCGAGCAGCGTGAGGTGGGTGTGGCCCTGCTACAGGCCCTGGGCTATCGGGCCGAGGCCGTCGCATCGGGAGAAGCCGCCCTGGAAATGATCAAGAACCATCCCATTGATCTGTTGCTGCTCGATATGGTTATGGATCCCGGCATCGACGGCCTGGAAACCTACCAGCGGGCATTGAAGATCGATCCGCAGCTAAAGGCCATTATCGCCAGCGGGTACACAAAATCCGAACGGGTGGAAAAAGCCCTGGCCTTGGGCGCATCGGGTTTTTTACGCAAACCCTATCGCTTGGGCGACCTGGCAAAAGCCTTGAGCACAGCCCTGAAGGCACCATCAGACGAATAAATAAACCATCCTTGACAGGAATAAACCGCTCTCGCTCTGCTTGTGCCGTCATCACTCCATCCAGTTAAATGTTCGCTGAACCGCTTTTTTCCATCCCTGAATCCCTTGTTGCCGGGCCTCTTCAGCCATGCTGGGGTGCCATATTTTGTCTGTGGACCAGAATTTTTTCAACGCGTCAAGATCGGACCACAGGCCGATGGAAAGGCCCGCCGCATAGGCGGCCCCAAGCGCGGTGGTTTCCGTGACCGATGGGCGAATCACCGGCACCTTCAACAGATCGGCCTGAAACTGCATGAGCAGCTCATTGGCCACCATTCCGCCGTCCACTTTGAGGCTGCTCAGCGCCACTCCCGAATCCTTGTTCATGGCCTCCATGATGTCCAGGGTCTGGTACGCATTGGCTTCCAACACGGCTCTGGCGATATGGCCCTTGTTGACATACCGGGTCAGTCCGGCGATCACACCACGGGCATCCGCGCGCCAGTAAGGGGCGAAGAGACCGGAAAAGGCCGGCACGAAATAGACACCGCCATTGTCTTCCACCGTGCGGGCCAGGGTTTCCACCTCTGACGCCGAGTCGATTAACCCCAGGTTGTCCCGCAGCCACTGGACCAACGCACCGGCGATGGCCACGGATCCTTCCAGGCAATACACCGGCTTTTGGCCGCTGATCTGATATCCCACGGTCGTCAACAACCCATGCGCCGACGGTACCGGACGGGTACCGGTATTGAGTAGCATGAAACACCCGGTACCGTATGTATTCTTGGCCTCTCCGATCTCAAAACAGGTCTGGCCCACCGTCGCTGCCTGCTGGTCTCCAAGCGCACCACACACCGGCACGGTTGCCCCCAAAGGCCCCTCTTTGAGGGTGTGGCCCCAGGTGTTCTTGTCGATGGACGGTACAATCCGCGGCAGCATTTGCCGGGGAATGCCCATGCAGGCCAGGATTTCATCGTCCCAGGCAAGGGTCTCAATGTTCATCAACAGGGTTCGCGAGGCATTGGTGACGTCGGTGACGTGGGCACCGCCGCGCGTGCCGCCGGTAAGCTGCCAGATGATCCAGGTCTCAACGGTACCGAACAGGGCCCGGCCGTTTTCGGCAGCCGTCCGGGCACCGGTCACGTTATCCAGAATCCATTTAATTTTCGGCCCTGAAAAGTAGGTGGCAATGGGCAGTCCGGTTTTTGCCCGGAACCGATCCTGCCCGCCTTCCTTTTCCAATTGACGGCAGATCGCATCGGTTCGTGTGCACTGCCAGACGATGGCATTGCATAGCGGTTTCCCGGTTTGTCTATCCCATACCACGGCGGTTTCCCGCTGGTTGGTGATGCCGATCGCGGCAATCTGCTTTCCTAAGACGCCAACCTTGCCCAAGGCGCCTTTGATCACGCTGCAGGCATTTTCCCAAATTTCCATGGGATCATGCTCGACCCATCCCGGTTTGGGAAAAATTTGGGTGTGCTCCTTCTGATCCACCCCTTTGATCCTGCCCTCGGGGTCAAAAAGGATGAACCGGTTGCTGGTGGTGCCCAGGTCCAGGGCGCCGATGTAAGTTGACATGGCTCTCTCCTTTGCCCATCCAGAAACGGCGCCTTGAACTCGGGCGAGATTCACCATTTCCGGATTGACACGATTTTTTTCTGGATTGATTAAAAGCGCCAGTTTACCAAAATCCAGACACCATCGTCATTATTTTATTATTTTTTGATCACCTGAAAATGGTCGCAGGCATGGCCAGCTTTTACAGGGAATCGTGATTCGCCAATACGTCGATACGCACTAAGAGCGGGCCATGCCCGCGAAAAATGTAAAATTGATCCAAATGCGGTTGCCCTGGTGATTTAATGAATAGGATTTGACTTTGATCCCGGCCTTGGTTAAGTTCGCCCTTTAAATTGATTGATAGGAAAGGATGATTCATGGACAACGCAATGAATGACGCCAGTATTTCCCCGGTACGTCTGGGGTTTAATAGTAAATTCAATTTCAAATGCCATCCCGGGGTATCGTGTTTTACCCAGTGCTGTCGGGGCATCAATATTATCCTGACACCGTACGACATCATTCAGTTGAAAAATCGACTGGGCCTGTCTTCGTATGAATTCCTGGCCATCTACACCGTTCCGCACCTGCTTGAAAAAACCGATCTGCCCATGGTCACCCTCAAGCTGCTCGATGATGAGAAAAAATCCTGTCCGTTTGTCAAAGATAAGGACGGCTGCATCATCTATGAAGATCGGCCCACATCATGCCGTTACTATCCATTGGGCGTGGCCACCTTACAGCACAAGGAAGGGGCCGATGACGAAGGCTTCTTCTTTTTTGTCAACGAACCCCATTGCAAAGGCTTTGAAGAAGAAACCGAATGGACCGTCGCCGAATGGCGAGCTGATCAAGGCGTGGATCTGCGCGATGAAATCAACCGCGAATGGACGGATCTGGTGGTCCGCAAGCGTTCCTTTCCCTCCAGTATAAAGC
>Ga0272444_10003831_pt1 | contig 13440 bp, 14 predicted proteins | sample SSMForm13_FD_201033 | JGI IMG/M metagenome (GOLD analysis project Ga0272444, IMG submission 201033) | Marine sediment archaeal communities from Little Sippewissett salt marsh, Falmouth, MA, United States - SSM-Form-13 | ecosystem: Environmental > Aquatic > Marine > Wetlands > Sediment ...
TCATGAAATAATTGAACTGTATATCCTGAACTTAAAGAAAGATCACCTGATTATTGTAACATTACATGCTATTGCAGAATGCGTTGTAATGACAGGCTAATCGTTTTAAAGGGTAATACGGGGCGGACTGCAATCAATTGTATTCCATTCCATTCCGCTCACCCTATAAAGGAGGGCATCGTGGAGTGATCGAAGACAAGACCCTGCGTTTCAGAAAAGAAAGTGGTTTTTTCATCTGAAGAAATTTAAAATGCCGTTGGTTGGTCTTAATCATTGAGTGGAAGGAGTCAAACGTAAACTCGACCCGATAGACTACCCATTATCTGATCATATATAACCGGAAACTTCTTGACAATTATCCATAACATTATAATTATAATGGTTTTGCAAAGGCGATATGACTAAAAAGGACTATGTAATGAAGATACTTGTTGATGCTGATGCATTTCCGAACGTGATAAAAGACATCCTGTTTCGAGCAGCCCGGCGACATTGCATTTCTTTGACTCTGGTTGCCAATCAGCAGGTGAATATCAAAAAATCCCCCCATATCTCATGTATTGTCGTACCCGCGGGTCCTGACGTGGCGGATGACCGGATCGTCGAGCTTGTTCGACATGGAGACTTGGTCATTACCGGTGATATCCCTCTTGCAGACCGGGTTGTTGCACAGGGGGCATACGCGATCAATCCACGGGGAGAACTCTATACAGAAGAAAACATCAAGGACCGGCTTGCTGTCCGTGACCTTATGAATGAACTTCGAAACGGCGGCATCATTACCGGTGGTCCGTCGTCGTTCAGCCGAAAAGACCGTCAGGCCTTCGCCAACCAGTTGGATCGTTTTCTGACCAGACACTGCAACAATTCAAGGATTGAAGTATGAGCGGGAGAAACCGCATCGATATTAAATCGGGAGCACGTGTACAGATTGTACAGAAACAGGACCAGCAGTCGGGAAAACCGACGGAAGGAATCGTTAAGGATATTCTTACCAATTCCCCCTCTCATCCCCACGGAATCAAGGTGCGCCTCGTCAGCGGAATCGTAGGTCGGGTGAAAGCAGTTCTCAAATGACCAGCGTTTCACTTTTTACCGATGTGAGCCTCAATCCGAAGAGCAAATGCGGTGTGGGCGCTTATCTTATTCTTCCTGCGTCATTCCTGGACATTCCGCCACACCAAATTGAACGCTCTCTCGTAACCGATCGACTGGTGACACGAACAGTTGAAAACACTACATCGACAAAATTTGAGGTACAGACAGTGTTGTGGGCTCTTGAAGCGTATCGAAATGAATGTATGTTTCCCCGTACGGCGAAGCTCCGGGTATTTTCTGATTCCCAGTGCGTCGCCGGTCTTTTGAAACGGAGACCCGTATTGGAAACCACGGGCTTTATCGGTAGGAGTTCGCATCGCCTGTTAAAGAATGCCAAGCTGTATCAAACATTTTACGAATTACACGACGAACTGGGATTTGAAGTTATAAAGGTAGCAGGGCATGCCCCCTCCAAATCCCATGACACGATTCACCGTATTTTCTCATATGTGGACAAGGAGGTGAGGAAAGCTTTGCGTCGAGTGAAGGGTGAACGTGAATTGAAGCATACCGATCGGGATAAGATGTAAAGAGTGACGGCAGGGACCAAGCTCCCGTTTGACTATTCTGATAATCATGATAGCCATAGTACGGTGATACGTTACTATAACAAAAAACACCTCTCCAACCATAGCAGGAGACGCAATGGCCCGGTTTGAATAACACTATGAATCTACGAAATATCCGGAGCCGTTCTCTCTTAAGTTGACCCCGGATCTCTCAATTATCCTTTTCGTGACATTTTTAAGAGGCAGGATCGAAAGGCCAGGTTATCAGGAAGGAAAAACTGGGGATTTGTTCTCGCCCGGGTAAGGCGCAAGGCTATGGACTTCAATGACAGGACTTTCTTATAAAGCCAGAAAAATCCTTCTTCCAACTCCTGGATAGACATTTTCTTGGGATGAAAGACAACATGAGCTGTGTCATACTTTTCCCAATCCTTGTGAAGCAACCTGCCTTCTTTTTCTATCTGCTTATAAAACCGCGTTCCAGGGTAGGGCGTAAGAAGACTGAAATAGACACTGTCTAAGCTGGACTTGCGTATGAATTTTTCCATCTTTGCAAATACCGAAATGTCATCGTTGTCGAACCCAAGAATAAACGTTGCCTTTACGCCAATGCCATGACGATGCAAATTGGCCACCGCCTGTTCGTATTCCGCCGGTTTGTTTATTCGCTTGCCGCATTCCGCCAATGTTTCTTCCGAAAGGCTCTCCATACCGATAAGCAGTCCCAGACACCGGGTTTCGGACATCAGTTTCAGGAGTTCGTCATCTTTGGCAACCGATATGGAAGCCTGCCCAACCCACTGGATGTTATAGAACTTCAGCATGTTCAACACTTCTATACAGTGCTTCCGGTTCGCAGCGATGTTGTCATCAACAAAAAATATGAGATTTTTGAGAGCGAAGACCTTGTCCACCGATTTTACCTGTGCCACCATTTCCTCAATAAGCTTGGTGGGTTTGATTCGATATTTGGCACCGTAGAATTGGGTTACAGCACAAAAATTGCAGTTTATCGGGCATCCCCGGGTGGTTTCGATAAAGTCCACCGGGCTATAGAGACTCTTGTCTATAATGTCCCACCGGGGTTGTATTGACGCGGATAAATCAAAGAGCTGCTCGCCCCTGTATGTCGGCTTCAGTTTTCCTTCCTTGAAGTCGGCTACCATCTGCGGCCAGACCCGTTCACCTTCTCCGATGGCGACGGCATCGCAATGTTCCAGGGCTTCTTCCGGAAGGGCAGACACGTGCATACCGCCCATGACAACCGTTTTCCCCCGTCGCTTGAATTCATCGGCAATCTCATAGGCCCTGGTGGCCAGTGGCGTCATCACGCTAATCCCGATCAAATCGGCATCTTCGTTGAAATCAACCGGTTGAATTCGCTCGTCCACCATCTTGACTTCACAATCTGTGGGGGTGTACGCAGCCATGGTGGGCAGCCCCAGAAAGGGCAGTTTAAAGAAAAAATCGGCGCCCAAGATTTTTTTTAATCCAATGGGAGAGATCAACAATATTTTCAACGACATTTATTCAATCCTGTTCTCAATTCAGGCCCGTCCGATGACAGCCACTTTATAAAAATATTCTTTTTGTGAGCGAAGTATAGGTGATTGCCTCGTATGTGTCAACGAGCAATTCGGCTCACCTATTGCGTCTTCCCGGTAAAATCCACGGCAGTAATGACTGCTTTAATTCCTACCCTGAATATCCCGCAACGGATTCGTTCCATCGAGCCCTTCCGGAACCGGCATTCCCAACAGATACGTTACCATTGGAACAAGATCCAGCGTCGATGCAGTTTCTGTCACAACGTGGCGACCGGAGATAATGGATGACAGACCGGGACCGGCCACCCAGAAGGAAACCATATTATCGTCAGGATAGTAACTGCCATGGTGGGCATATTTGTTGAGATCACGTTCGTAGTAGCGTCCTTTTTTGTTGATGAGCTTAATGTCGGGTGCTGTCTCTCTCGTATATTGACATTCAAGTCCCCGAATTACATATTTTTTTAACGTAATTTGATCCGACAGTTCATTCAACGGACGCAGTGCTCGAAGATAATCATCATCGTCTCTCTCGCTGTTCATATAGATGTTCCAATCAAACAACCACCACAGATCGTGTTCTGCTATCCCCTCATTCCGTTCACCGGGATACTGGCGAATTACCAGACAATTCAGAGAATCTCGTATGCCGGGATTGTCAAGCAGATGATCCACCGCCGGTTTAATATCCGCCAACAATCGAGGAGGATCCATCCACTTTCCGGTCAGTCGATTTTTGAGATAAATTTCTTTGGTACACGCACCCGGCATTATAACTGCGTCCGCCTGGCTGTTTGTCGTTTCGCCATAAGGAAGTTTGAATTCCCCCTGAAGACTCCTGTCAACGAATTTGTCTGAAACATGCTTCTCAATTTTTGTGAAACCATGCTCTGAGATAAGGAAAAAAATAGTATCATCGTAGCATCCGGCTTTTTTCAAGGCTCGAATCAACCTGCCCAACAAAGGATCGAGCACTTCTTGAGCGTAATATCTCTGAATTTCTTCCATCGAGGCATTTTTCTCTCTCAAATCCCGAGGCGGATAGTGGGAAAAGAGATCAATTCCTAACAATTGTATAACCATAACATCGGGAATCCGGTGTTGCTTTTCTAAAACACCGGCCAAGCTTTTATTATATGACAGCACGTGTCCCGTGAGAAAGGCACTGACTGTTTTTTCATCAGTATATTTGCCGTCCGGAATCCATATTCCACTCCGAACGAATCCAACAACTGAGGCGTTACCCCAGAAAAAAGCACCTGATTTCAATGACCAATCTGCCCCTTTGGTGACCATAAGCATGCTCGTCATTGACTGTCTGCCCGTTTTTTTGGTGTAATCGAACAAAGTTTCAACACCTTTTTTTTCCAGTATACGGTTGATTCGCTGCTGAAAATAGGAGATCATCGTGCGTACTTTGTGTCTCCTTCTATTGAACCATATAGTTGATACGACTCCCGTTCTCTGAGGATAAAGTCCCGTATACATGGAAGCTATTGCAGGAACGGAGGCCGCCGGAATCGTGGTGAGAACATCGGGTAAATAAGTATATGCATGATCATTGCCGGGTCCCTTGATCAATTCCCGAAAATGGGGCAGTCCTTCAAGTGATTCGTCCAGAACACCTTTCTTCATCCCGTGGAATTCGATGATCACTATCTTGGGTTCAGCGCCGACGGCATGACCCGGCGTTGCAGCTATCACGAAACCGAGAAAAGCACCCAGGATGATCGGCATCACACACAGTCTACATCTATCAGTCAACCACCACTTCACTGTCACTCATCCACTCCATTATTGAAATTACATTCTTTTTATGGCCAGTGTCGTCTTGCTTACCCCGGGTAAAATAATCTTGCCGCCTGATAAGCGATAGAGAATTTCGGCAAGGTTTCCGAAAATTATCGAAGACCAGCGGGCAAGTTTTCCGGGGGAGAGCGTATACCCACCAATCATCGTTTCAATACTGTAAAAGTTACTGAGGTGTAAGAGTTTTTTTATCGTCAGCGGTGAAAAATCATGCAGATGATAGGGGGTATGGTACAAATCCAAATGTTTGCTAAGAGGTCCGAGCAACCGGACAATCGGTGTCGTGTGAGGCCAACGCAGAAGTATACAACCACCAGGCTTGAGGATAGTATGAACCGCTTTCAATAACAGGAACGGATCATGAACATGTTCAATTACGTAAAAAAGCGTCACCACATCGTATGAGTTTTCCCGTAGATTACAATGCTCTAGCGGTTCGGAATAGACGTTGATATGCCATGTATCTTGGACATATTGTCTACCCGTCTGCGATATCTCGATTCCCTCTACCTGCCATCCGCGATGTTTCATTTCGTTCAGAAAAAAACCGTACCCACAGCCGATATCAAGAAGTTTTCCCTTGGAAATCCTTGTTTTCGATTCAACACAATCGGCAGATGTACCGTTGATCAGTTTCATCATCGATTCCCATTCGTCGATTTCCTTCTGTTTCGTGGGCAAATAATCTGTGTAGTTTTCTTTTAATTCCTCCGACGTCGGTTTCGGATAAAGGGATACAAGGCTACATCCCAGACATTGTTTGTAATACCAGCGGTCCTTCCGATGAATAATTCGAAAGTTGGATGCATTACATAGCATGCAGTTATCAATACTGTGCTCGGGCATATGGATTCTTATCCGTTCGTTCCTTCCGCTATACATTTCAGATTATCGAGAAACTCTTCGACCATGATGTTGTGTTTCAGCCTGACTTTCACATTCCAGAATATTTTTCTGATCACTCCTTTCGGTTGAACAACAATAGTTTGACTTACCCGCGTATGATCACCTTCATTTTCGAGTTCCCAGAATTCAAGTCCACCCGAGAAAAAACCGTTCAGAAAGCGAAGTCTGATTTTACTGTCAGGAATTACTTCCTCTACTTGAGATCTCCACTCAAGTTTGAATATGTGGTTTATATTTGTTCGCACGATCGTACCGGCCTGATACGGCAATGGCGGTTCATACGTTACGATGGTTCCCGGGGGACAAATTTTTTTATATGATGCATCCTGTGTCAGAATCTGAAATATACGGTCCTTTTCCGCCTTGATCAACCGGTGGTGCTGATTGATTTCTCCCTTATACCCCTGATAATCAGACGCCTTAATCGTATATTTTGTTGAACACCCCTGGGAAACTATCAAGAACAACGGTACGGCAATAGCAAAAAATATTTTCATACCCCAGTTTAATCGCATTTCATCAACCTTTCACAGTTTTTTTATAGCATCAATTGAATCGCTTATTCGTATTTCAGATTTGCTCACGCGAAAGTCGTCATAACTGCATCGAGTTTACGCCGATTGAGAAGACACAAAAATGTTAACAATCCCTCCGCATGTGTTCATCCAACGGGCATTCCGTATCATACGAGATCACCTCGACAATGAGCCTGAAAAACCAATTTTGTAAATTGAGTTTGACATTCTTTTATGCTATCTGTAGAAACTTGTTTTACAAAGTTTGGCAGATACAACAATCATAACACGCTGTAAAGATTTTTTTACCACCGGATGATATGTGTACACAGGGAAGAGCAAGATTTTGTATTTGAAGTGAATTGAGTAAACTGGGAACAGGACAGAAATCGTGAAAACCATTTTTTATTGGGTCTTGTATCCGCTGATACGTCCCTTTTATCTGATTTTCATTACACTTGATACGTTGATCCTGGGTTTCTTTGTCATCATGCTGTCGGTATTTGACAGAAAAGGGAACCTGGTTCACTACATCGGCAAGTTCTGGTCTCTGCTCAATATCTACATTTCCGGCACGCGGTTAAAGATGATCGGGAAAGAAAAAATAGACACAAAACGCAGTTACATCGTCATGACAAATCATCAGAGTTTGTTTGACGTCTGGGCACTCATTGGAAAAATACCACTCCAGATTCGATGGATTGTTAAAAAAGAATTACGGAAGCTGCCCGTCTTCGGTTATGCACTCGGAAGGATGGGACACATCTACATCGATCGACAGGACCGGGAAAACTCATATATGGGACTGAATGCAGCAGCTCGCAAGATAAAAGAGGGCACATCTGTCATCATTTTTCCGGAAGGTACCAGAAGCCCCGATGGCAAACTCCTGAAGTTCCGTTTGGGTGGAGCGAGCCTTGCTCTCAGGGCTGGTGTTCAAATATTACCCGTAACCGTCAACGGTGGGCGATTTGTTCTCCCTAAAAAAACGCTGGCCCTCATGCCCGGCAAGATAGAAATTATTGTTGGCGATCCCATCGATCCCGGGGACTTTAATGAAGACAACAAGGCCGAATTAATGAGCACGGTAAAATCGGTCATAGAAAATAATCTGGACCTTGAATACGGAAAGCTCACATGATAACGTCTGCCCTCCAATGAAAACGGTACCATGAGAAAGGAAAATGAGAAGTCACAAACTTGATAGTTCAATTTCGTATTATGCCATATTCTTAGCGGTCAAATATCTACCGCCCTGGTTGTGCTACTGGTTAGGAAAAATCGTGGTGTCTCTCATTTATGCATTTTCTCACAAAGACCGTGAAGGATTAGCCTATAATCTTTCTCTTGTCATGGGCAGGCCGATCAATGATTCTCTCGTCAGAAAAACAGTCCGTCAAACATTTACAAACTACGGACGGTATCTTGTGGATTTCTTCCTTATCCCGCAGCTTCCATTTTACAAGATGAAAAGATATTTTCCCGATATCAGGGGTGAAGATATCCTAAAAAGGGCTCTCACCCGGAGGAAGGGGGTAATTCTCATATCTGCCCACCTTGGAAATTGGGAAATCGGTGGAAGCCTCCTTCGTTTCTTACAATATCCTTTCGCAATGGTTGCCGTGTCGCACAACACCGCAACGACAAATGCACTGGTAAATCATCTCCGCAGTCAAAAAGGAATCAGCATCATTGAAATGGACCCCCGATCACCGTTTTCCAGTATTGAAATCCTGCATCATCTTCGTAACAACGAAATCGTAGCTATGATGGGTGACAAAGACTTTTCCGGACGGGGTCGGCCAACCACCTTTTTCGACAGGAAAGTTATGTTCCCTGTCGGTCCCGTTATGATGGCGATGAAATCAGGAGCGGCTCTTATCCCCGTATTTGTTCTCAAACGGCCGGATGGCAGATATGTGGGAATCCTGGAAGAAGCGGTACCGTTGGATACGAAGAGCGACTTGGATGATGCCATCGATAAAAACCTCAACAAAACTGCCCGAATTTTTGAAAAATATATCCGATCCAATCCCGACCAGTGGTACTGTCCCGATCCCATTACAGAAAGGATGCCGTAATGAAAGGCTCGACATGAAAAAAAGATCTATTACAAAACTTGTCATCTTCATCGTCTTCTGTTTCATGTCGCAGTATCCACAGGTGGCTTTGTCATCCGACACCAATCAGCAATCGGAATCGGAATTGAAATGGCTCCTGGAACAGATGAAAGAAAGGGGGGAAACCCTTACATCACTGGTGGCGAACTTCATACAAACAAAAAAAACACGTTTGCTGCGGGAGCCATTACGGTCAAAAGGACAGATCTATTATGATTCAACCGGTAAGGTGCTCGTTAAGGTCACCAGTCCGTCATCGGCGATGGTACTTATAAGAGATGGCCGGGTACTCACCTATTACCCTGATCTCTCGAGGGCGGAGGAACGATATCTCGGAAACAATATCATCAGGAAATATTTCGGCATTGGCATGTCGATTGATGAACTCCGGAAACTCTATAGAATAGAGATTGTTTCCAAAATACCGGGGAATGGTTATCGGGTGAAATTAACACCGGTGACGGAAACAATCGTGAAACGAATCGATACCATAGAGATTGAAACAAAACCGACACAATGGCTCCCGGAATATATTTTTTTCAAGGAAAAAGGTGGGGATTCTATTGCTATACGCCTGCAATTCACTTCTATTAACAAGCCCTTACCTGAAAGTATTTTCACTATTACCATCCCGAAAGAGCAACGAGAGGAACACTAGTGGTCAATAATCCAGTTTTCTTATACCCCAGTCAGGGATCTCAATACATCGGCATGGGCATGGATTTATATGAAACGTATACAGAAGCGCGGAAAGTATTTGACCAGGCCGACCACTATTTGGGGTTTCCCCTCAGTCGACTCTGTTTTGAAGGACCAGAAGAAGAGTTGAACCACGATCTGAATGCTCAACTTGCTGTCTACACGGTCAGTTGCGCCCTGACCGATATTTTGATGAATAATACAATCTTCCCGGGAGCAGTTGCAGGTTACAGTTCCGGTTTTTATGCCGCTGCCTACGCGGCAGGCTGTTGCGATTTCATGTATGGTCTGCATCTTGTCAAGAAGGCGGGTGAAATCCTTCTTGATGAAGGGACAAAATTTTCGGGAAGTATGGCGGTCATTTTTGGTCTTTCCCCAGAAAAAGTTAAATCGATCTGTCAGCACGTAGGGAACGTCGATGTTGCGATTATGAATACACCGTGTCAAATAGTAATTTCCGGTGATCAATCCTCTGTAAGGAAAACAATGGATATTTCATTACATGAAGAAGCCCTGGATGCATATCATTTAGATGTTGCGACAGCTTATCATTCGATGTTCATGGGGGGAAGCAGTACCCGTTTTCTCAAAGAGATTGATGAATCTTGGCTGAAAGACCCCGACGTATCTCTTATCTCTTACTCATCCCTCGATTTCCTGCCGAGCAAAGATGCCGTGAAGGCGATCATGGCCGAACAGTTACGTCGGCCTGTTTTGTGGATTGATGTGATCAAAAAACTTCATGACGGCACAAACAATCTTTTCATTGAGGTTGGACCGGGCGCGGTACTTTTTCGAACTGTAAGATGGATAGACAGACACATCGAAATTATGGTAACCGCCAAACGGGAAAACGTGGTGAAAGTCATTGAAAGACAGAAAGAACGGCAATGAAATGAAAACTTTTCAGGACATAAAAAACGAAATGAAAGCAGCTCATTGTTACGAAGTGCCATCCCTGTCGCCGTTTATATCATTGTGATACATGAAGGATGATAACCATGCCTGATTCTATTCTTTATGACCTTTCGGTTATTGAACATATCCTGCCCCACAGGAGTCCTTTTTTATTTGTGGACAGAATTACTGTTTTCACTGTGGGAGATACAATCATAGCAGAAAAAGACCTCAGGAAGGAAGAACCTTATTTTAGCGGTCATTTCCCCGGGAATCCCATTATGCCCGGTGTTCTTGTTTCAGAAGCACTGGCACAGACAAGCGGACTTCTTTTAGGACTTACCTGGAAGGAAGAGAAGAAATTCTCGCGTCAGGAAAATATGAGCCTCTATCTTGCCGCAATCAATATCAAATTCCTCACACCGGCCAAACCGGAAGAGACACTCCGCCTGGAAACTCATCTGAAAAAAGAATTTGACAGCCTGTTTTTATTTGACGTCGCGGCATTTGTCGACGACAGGGCAATCGCCAGAGGCACATTGACTCTGGCTGAAGAAAAATGAGTTCTTGTTGCTGGTTATGTTAACGACCGAACTTTTGTACTCTGGAATTCCCCGAATCTGCTACAAAAACATTGCCTGCAGCATCCGTACAGAGACCGTATGGTTTGATGAATTGGGCATTGGTGCTACCCGCACCGCCAAATGATCTGAAAATCCCTCCTGTTGAGCTCACTTCCCAAAAATTATGGCTAGCTCCATCAAGAACAAAGAGATTACCTGAGTTTCTATCAACTGCCACATCGGTAGGATAAACAAATTTACTATCCGTGATTGCAATTAAGAATCTTCCGCTTGAATCGAATTTTTGTACCCGTCTCATTTTACTGTCCGCCACAAAAACGTTTCCCTGATCATCGACCGTTATGCCCATGGGGACAACAAAACTTCCATTATCTTTACCGGGGCGACCCCAGGTTTGAAGGTACCGTCCCTCTCTGTCAAATACCTGTATTCTGTGCATTTTGGCATCGGTCGTGTAAACTCTTCCTTCAGGACCAGTGGCAATACCACTCAAGAAAGCAAATTCCCCATTACCTTTTCCTTTACGTCCCCATTGAAGAATAAATCTCCCCGTCGAATCGAATTTCTGGACTCTGAAATTATATGTGTCTGCCACATATACATTCCCCTGGCCGTCAACGGCAACATCATAAGGAACGATGAGATCACCCTGCCCCGTTCCCTTTTGACCCCAGCTCCGGATATAGGTTCCATTCATGTCAAACATCTGTATCCGGTTATTATACGTATCTGCCACATAGACGTTTCCTGCTGTGTCAGCGGCAATGCCATAGGGAAGGTAAAAATCACCGGTGCCCGTACCCTTGCGACCCCAGGTTCGTTCAAAACGAATTCCGCTACTCGTTGACGATACAGAATAATCGGCAGTTCTGACAGGAGCGCTCTTGAGAGACACCACACGGTGACTGAGGGAAACTTTCTGTTTCGGCTCCTGTTTCGTGACTTTCGCAAAAGAAAGTTTTTCCTGAACATCAGTTACTGTAATGAAGCCAATTTGCGTCTTTTCTCTCCCCAATATGTCACCTGTAACGGGGTGTTTAATGAACGGGCCTTCCTCGTAAACTTTAAACTGCATGCCCCTACTGACACCGGCCTTCTCTCCAATATCAAGGGTGACTTTCTTCCCTCTTTGCTGGATGATCAATCCTTCTATAGGAAATTGTTTGACGATTCCCGCGACAAAAGAAGGAATCTTTCTGAAAAGAGAGGCAGAACTCCCGCCGGAGAGGCGATCGGCAACCTTTATGGTAGCACTTTCCGTTTCGAGAATCTTAACGACCATATCCATACCCTGCGGATAACTGATCACTGCGCCGGTTACGATAAAGGTTGCACCAATTACTCTCCCCAATTGGACTGCTGTATTGGCATCAATTAATCCCGAGACACCCAGTTTCTGTTCTTCAATCACTTTTTGCAGGGCCTGTCGTTCCACCACATCAAAACGACCCTCCTGAACAAAAGCAGCTGTTAATAACTGGGCCGCCATTTTACCTGATTCCTGACTTTTGGCCTTACCCCCCTGAGAATCCAGATCCACGATAGCTATCTTTGTTTTAGCATCGGCATTCAGATAGGGCGCACATATGGTACTGAAAACCATTATTACGACAAGACACCATAATTTCTTATTCATACGTTGCATTGGCACCATTCTCCTTTGTCTCCTTGTCGAGGGTTGTCAACTGCCTGATTATAAAAACGTTACGAGCTATACGTTACCGGAATCAACAGATAGCCAAAAGTCTTATCAACTGCACATCAGGATCTTAACAATATCCACATACGGAAACCTTAACGACCGGTGGCACTGTACCAGGTACTACCTGGATATCTGGCAAGTCGAACACCGCGGGCATCATGTATGAGTTGAATCGTACTTGCCGCATTGGCATTGCCCATTGTTGCAGCTTCCTGCAAGAACTGAAGCGCAGGATCTTCAATCAAGGCCAAACACGCAGAAGCTCCGCCCACTACCTTTTGTCTCGCAAAAGCCGGCAGTTTTGTCATAAGTCCTGCTATGGGATTGATCGATTCTCCGGTCTTTCTGACGAGAAGCTTTATAAGCCGTTCATCACTCATCCAGACACGATCGTTGTGACTTAATGTTCCGCCGTTCATAACTATCTGGCGTTTTCGTTGCAGAACTGATCGCAACCCATTAATAGCGGCCCTGGCAACCACCGGATTCAGATTTGTAAGATAATAAAGGATTGCCCCCAAATATTTCTCATTACCAGCCTTCGTGAATGCCGCATCAAGAAACTTACCATTAAGCTTCTTGTTCCAGGATGTCTGAGGCATAGCTACCAACCGTGTCAACACTGCCAGATTTGATCCCGATAATCTGAGAGTCATCATATTGTATTGCTGCTTATAATAAATGGCCGAAGCTCTGTTTTTTTCAAGATAATATTTCTGGGCATGGCTGAAGTATATAAAAAGAAGTGCATTATCGTTTGGATCGTCCTGCTGCGCTTTGGCCAAATCAATAACTTTGTCATAATCATTCTTATCAAAGGTTCTCAATGTCGCCTCTTCCCATTCCAGTAAGGGTTGTTCTGCCCACGTAACTGCTTCAGATGAAACAACAAAAGTCAAACCCGCCAAGAGGATCGTAACAATAAACACGAAAAAAATCATTTTATGATGTACTTTCATTGGCCAGTCTCCTTTTAAGACAGATAGTAGCAATACTGAGAGGTCCCTTTTTATTTGAATGTGGATTATAGAAGTATGGTCGGTTGTTGTCAAAT
>Ga0272444_10003832_pt1 | contig 13435 bp, 12 predicted proteins | sample SSMForm13_FD_201033 | JGI IMG/M metagenome (GOLD analysis project Ga0272444, IMG submission 201033) | Marine sediment archaeal communities from Little Sippewissett salt marsh, Falmouth, MA, United States - SSM-Form-13 | ecosystem: Environmental > Aquatic > Marine > Wetlands > Sediment ...
CAAGATGCTTCTGCTCAAATAGAATTGCCGCCCAGGGCGAACATCGGTATCACTCGATAAGGGAATTCCTGACGGAGAAGCTCCGCTTCCTGGGGCTTTCTACAGAACAGAACGACGTCTTCAGGGGGAATGCCGGCCAGGGAGAAGTCCCCGCGGACGCGATATTCTTTCTCCTGGCGCCAGTCGGTCACGCGGCCCCGCGACTGAAAGAGCCATCGCTCGTCTTCGGGACGTGAACCATCCGATGGATCAACATACCTGACCGCTTCGATGCCGGCCGATTCGGCGGTCGCTCGCGCGATGCCGACGCCGTAAGGTTCAAACGACATATGGCGATAGCGGGACCGCCATTTCATAAGGGGGACGACCTCGGTCGGCGGCAGGGCCGAAAAAGATACGGTGGCCACTCCGGCCGGCATGTGTCGAAACGAGGCGATGATCCCCTTTTGCTCCAGAATCCGCTTGAGCGTGGCCAGGCCCGATCGGGGCCATGTTTTCAAGGCCAGTACGTCGCGGTAGAAATCCCGGAGGCGTTCCCCGGGCCAGGGACCGTTGGTGGCTCTGGTCCAATGGACGACATACTCTCGGTCGAGATTACATATTTCGGAATTGACCGGGTGATCGGAGAAATCCGCGGCCATAGGATCGTTGCGCTCCTCGTGCTTGATTTCGAATTCACAATTGACCTCCCGGCCGAAAGCTCGGGCCACCGTCAGCAGATTCGACATGCCGCCGTCCTCCCGAATCGAAACCGGCAGGAGCAGATGCGCCTGCTTGACGATCAAGCGGTCCCGCCGGGCCATCAGCGAGGCCGGCGACGGCGCTTTTTCGGAGCCGTAGACCGGTATAAATTCGGTGAGGTCGGCATCCAGATCAAACTGATAAGTCAGGGAGTCACATTCCGAAGGGAATTCCTCGGGCTCGGCCAGCGGCACGAAGAACCTCAGCGGCATTTTCTCCCTGACCGCCAGGGCTGTTATCAACTCCCAGGTCTGTATGCCGGTGGAACCGGCCAGGCCATAGTTTTTGGTTTTGAGCCACGCCACCGCCGCGGCCACCTGTTTGATCCAGGACGTCTGGCCGTTGGGCCGGAGCGGTTGACGTGAAAGCAGTATTGCCGCGAATCGCGTCATATACCCCCCGCTTAAAAAAGTTCGTGATAATAAAAGAAAAAGGAGGGTGCTTGTCCAGCATTACATGGAGCATTTGCAGCACTGTTTAACTTGACAAAAAGCGACAACAACCGCTTCGTATATGTAATCCTGAGGTTCAATGCCAGCGCCTCTTTTGGGGGTCAAATCTGTGCCGCCGAATCCGCCCCGCCCGCTTGCAGGTTTCGGCGACAGTTCAGGGAGGGCTGTAGGAAGTTGCAATGGGTGAACAGCCACCAATGGCCTAAAACGAAGCAGGAAGCTTATACCTTACAGGATGCCCGTGCCGGCCTGGTGGACATCTCCGCCAACATGAACGAACCGGAACTGATTGCCGCTGTCGAGACTGCCTACGGTTATGGCGGTGAGATCGCTTATGCCGCGGCGGTGGTTCTCACTTTTCCCGATATGAAAGAGGTGGAGCGAAACCTGGTGCATTGCCGCACCGAATTTCCGTACATCCCCGGACTGTTTTACTTCCGCGAGGGGCCTTCGCTTGTCGCCGCCCTGGCCGGACTGGAAAGCGACCCCGATCTGATAATGGTCAGCGGCCACGGCATCGCCCATCCCCGCCAGTGCGGGATCGCCTCTCACATCGGCATTGACTTCGAACGCCCCACTATCGGCTGTGCCCGCCGGTTGCTTCACGGCCGCCACCGCCCGGTAGGCGAAACCAAGGGCAGCCGGGAGACGATCAAAAACCGCGACGCGGAGATAGGTATCGCTTTCCGCAGCAAAGACAACGTAAAACCGATATACATCTCGCCGGGCCACCTCTGTGACCTTCGCCTTTCCCGCGAGTTCGTGGTCCGGTGCCTTCGCGGCTACCGCCTGCCCGAACCGTTGCGGTTTGCGCACCTGATGGCCAACAAGCATAAGCGTTATATGGAAAAGGACGACAAGACAAATCCGCCGGAACCGGATGACTCGGCGGACTAAACCGAAAGAAGCCAGTTATGACCGATGTCCACGCCCTCAAGAAAGATATCCTGAACAAGGCCCGGCAGATTCACAAGACCCAGGTGAAATGGCGCCGGCACCTGCACCAGTACCCGGAAGTCTCCAACGAAGAATTCGAAACGACAGCTTTCATTAAAAAGCTGGTCAGAGAGCTGGGGCTGAAGATACTCCCGCTCAAGATGGAGACCGGGGTGCTGGCCGAGATCAAGGGTCCGCGACCGGGTCCGACGGTGGCCTTGAGGGCGGATATCGATGCCCTCCCGGTGCTGGAGCAGACCGGGTTGCCGTACGCCTCGAAGAACACGGGCTGCATGCACGCCTGCGGCCATGATGCACACTCGGCAATCGTCCTGGGCACGGCCGCCGTCCTCATGAAAATGCGCCGCGAACTCACCGGCAATGTTCGCCTTCTCTTTCAGCCGGCCGAGGAGATGCCGCCGGGCGGGGCCCGCCCGATGATCGCCAACGGTGCCCTCAAGAACGTTTCGACCATATTCGGGATACATGTAGATCCGCACCTGACGGTGGGCAAGATTGGACTTTGCGACGGCCCGGCGATGGCTTCGGTCTACGATTTCGACCTGATCATCAAAGGGAAGGGCGGTCATGCCGCCCGGCCGCACACGGCGATCGACGCTATAACGACCGCCGCCGAGGTGGTCGGCTCACTTCAGAAAATAGTCTCCCGCGAGATTGATCCGGTCACGCCGATAGCCATCACGTTCGGGCGGATCGAAGGCGGCGCCGCACGAAACGTGGTAGCCGATCTCGTGACCCTTGCCGGCACCGCCCGAACTTTCGCCCGGAGTGCCCGAAAGAGGGTCCCGACCTTGATCAAGAGGACGGTGGCCGGAGTCTGCCGGGCGCACGGAGCCGGATATGAGATTATCGAGGCGGCCAGCTATCCGGTCCTGGTCAACGACGCTGCCACCAACCGCCTGTTTGCGCGGAACCAGGAACTGCTTTTTGGCAAAAATCGCGTGGTCGAAGCCGAAACAGTGCTGGGCGGCGAGGATTTCGCCTGCTATGTTGAGAAGGTACCGGGGTCCTGGATGCGCCTGGGCGTAATGAATAAAAAGATCGGCGCGGATCAACCGTGGCACTCTCCGCGTTTTATAATAGATGAGGAGGCTTTGTACTACGGGACGGCGCTGCTGGTGGCCTCCACGCTGGACTACATGAACCAAAAAGCGAGATGAATTTGCTCACCAAGTTTCTTGCCGCGTTCGCACTGATTGTCTTCCTGCTGACGGGTCCGGTTGTAGCTCAGCGGCTCGAGGGGCAGGCGGTCACCTGGACCAATTTCGACTATATCTACTCGGTCGCGAGCTCGATCGAACACGTCTATTTCGCCACCACCGGGGGAATTATCCGGTTCAACAAAATCGATTATCGCTGGGAGGATCCTCTGACCGGCGCTGACGGTGCGGTCGGCGAGGTGGCCAAACGGATTGGAGTGAGCCGATTCGATGACCGCCTTTACATCACCACCGACCTCGGCCACTACGAGTACGACTTCCTGTTCGACCGCTGGTCGCCGATTAATGGAATCCCCAGGATCGACAACGACAATCGTCACGTCGACCCCCCGCAGATCCTGTTGCCGGAGTTCAACGCCAATTACATGGGGCGGGGAGAGTTCGTCGATTATCAGGGGCGAAGTTTCCTGGCTTCCGATGTGGTCGACGACAACTCCGGTGACCTCTGGATCGGCACCTGGGGCTATGGTCCGGCCACAGCCGACAAGTCCTCCGGTCTGACCCGCCTTCTACCCTACGGGCTGCTTCAAAGCCGAGTCAACGCCATCCTGCCGGATGACACCGTCATCTGGGTCTCCGGGGCCGTCCTCAACGACTTCCGCGCCGGGCTGACGGCCTTCAACCCCGAAGAAAACAGCTTCTATTACGTCGAGTCGGGGGTGAATTTTTCGTTCCCGGCGGTAGACGTTAACTGCCTGGCAGCCGACGGGGACAAGCTCTATGTCGGCACGCCGGTCGGGCTTTATTACGTAAGCCGCAACAGCTGGAACACTCGCGGTCCTTTTAAGCGAAGTACCGGCCTGCTCGACGACAACGTGATTTCACTGGGCGTTATGGGACGGGAGTTGTACGTCGGTACGGCGGCCGGTTTGAGCATGGTTGACCAGGTTACCGATTCCATTTTCCAGATCTATCCGAAAACGTTCTTCAACCAGATCGTATACGAGCTTCTTCCCGTCGATTCCACCCTCTGGATAGCCTCCGAGACCGGCGCTTATCGATATACGCCGGCTACAGGGAGACTTCAGGAATTCCAGGATAGTGACCTCGTGCTGTTCGGCCGAGTGTACGATATCACCCGGGCCGGCGACAAACTCTGGTTCTCCTCGGACAACGGCGTGGTGTCTCTGGATCTGACCACGGGGGAGAACGCGTCGATCAAGGACATTTCCCGGCGGAGCGACAGCCGGGCGATCGCCGCCAACGATCGGATCGTGGCCTATGCCTCCAACCGGGGCCTGACTGTCCGGTTCCTGGATCGCAAGAAGCCGTTCAGCCGGGTGTTTACCACCGGCGACGGTCTGGCTTCGGACAACGTCTTTTCGCTCTACATGGACGGACCTTACCTCTGGATCGGGTCCGATGAGGGCCTGACCCGGTTTCTCTGGGACAACCCCCAACGGGTCGATTGATTCCGCGCGATGCCTTCAATACGGGGTTGATCGGAAACCTTCAATTTCGTAAGATAGAGCAGCGCCGGATCCCCGGTCGGTCCGACCGGCAGCTTTCGGCAGGTGCCTTATGATGAAATGGTTATTCGATCACTTCTGGCTCAAGATAGCCGCCTTCGTCTTCGGACTGGTGGTGTGGATTCACGTCGCCACCGAGAAGACCTACAACTATGAGCTGAATCTTCCGATCAGTGAAATTACCCTGAAGGACAACCTGGCCCTGTCTCAGAAGCCGCCCGATTCCCTGCTGGTTTCCGTCTCCGCCACCGGCAAGCAACTTCTGAGAAGAAAGTGGCGCCAGGCCGGGCTTCGGATCACCGCCGCCCAGTACCAGGCGGGGCGGTACACGCTGGCGCTGTCGTCTTCGAACACCTCTCTCGCCCATCAGACTTCGGACATCACACTCGACGACGTCATTTTTCCGTCGAGCGTACAACTCGAGATCGACCTGGAATCCTCGGCCGATATCCCGGTGGTGGCCGACCTCGAGCTTTCGGCCGCCGAGGGTTTTGCTATCAGCCAGGATATGGAAGTGCGCCCTGCTGAAGTGGAGTTGATCGGCCCCCGCTCGTTGCTGGGGCGAGTCAACACGATATTCACCGAGTACAAGAATCTCGGCGGTCTTCGCAACGAGGTGGTCATCAATCTTGCCCTGATCGCCCCCGAGGGCTATGGTTTCCGCATGGAACCGGAGTCCGTGACGGTCACCGTCCCGGTGGTACCGGTCAAGACGCGCGTCTATGAGGCTCTTCCGATTGTGGTGTTCAACGCTCCGGCTGAAACAGGAGCCACCACCCGGCCGGGGACAACCCGGGCCGAGATCACCGGCCCCCCGGCCGATATCGACCTGCTCAACCGCAACGCTATCACCGTGTCGGTCGATTATCGATCGAAAAACGTGACCGGCTGGGCCAAAGTGAAGGTCGACTGTCCGACCGGATTCGAGGTCAGGCGGATATCGGCCGATTCGGTCCAGATCCTGGAGGGCTCCCGTGCTGGTTCTGGGAATTGAGACTTCCTGCGATGAAACTTCAGTGGCGGTGGTCCGGGACGGTCGGGAAGTCCTCTCGAACATCATCCTCTCGCAGACCGTGCACACGAAATTCGGCGGCGTTATACCCGAAGTCGCCAGCCGCGAGCACATCAAGAACATCATCCCGATCTACGAAGAGGCGCTCGAAGCAGCCGGGGTCACGCTCGATGACATCGGGCTGGTCGCCGCAACGATGGGGCCGGGGTTAGTCGGGCCGCTTCTGGTCGGGCTGACTTTTGCCAAGGGGATTGCTTACAGCCGGAAGATTCCGTTCGTGCCGGTGAACCATCTCGAGGGACACCTTACGGCCAACATCCTCGAACATTCCGAACTGGACAAACATCATATTACGCTGATCGTCTCCGGCGGTCACACCATGCTGGTGGAAGTTAAGGCGTTTGGTGAGTATAAGATCCTCGGCCAGACCCGCGATGATGCCGCCGGGGAGGCGTTCGACAAGGTTGCAAAGTTGATGGGGCTGGGCTATCCCGGCGGCGCGGCGCTCGACAAACTGGCGCAGCAGGGCGACCCGAAATACTTCCGCTTCCCCCGCGCGGTCATGAAGCAGAAATATGAATTCTCTTATTCGGGTCTGAAGACGGCGGTGGCGATTTATCTTGAGAAGCTCAAGTCGGATGAGTTCGAAGAGCACAAGGCGGATATTGCCGCTTCGTTTCAGGAAGCGGTGGTGGCCGTACTGGTTAAAAAGACACTGCGTGTCGCACAGGAGAAGAACATTCGCGATGTTACCATTTCAGGGGGGGTAGCGGCCAACAGCCGCCTGCGTTCACGCCTCGGGGAAGAACTCGCCCGCATGAAAAAGCGGTTATTTTATCCTTCGACTTTGCTGTGCACGGACAATGCTGCGATGATTGCGGCGGCGGGTTATTTCCGATTCGAGAAGCACGGCCCCGGCGAGCTCATCGCCAACGCCATCCCGTATCTGAAGTTGGTGGGGTGAGGTTATTACTATAGGTGGAAATGGAGTGTGCATGCATGGGTGCATTCGAATCTCGTAAACCGCCCATGCTGTTCAAGGTTCTGCTCGTTCTGAATTTTGCGCTGGTGGCGGCACTCCTTCTCAACAACTATGTGGTGGGACCTATAGCTTCAGAACAACCGGGTTCGGGTAGGGACTTTTTAAAAATCGCTGCTATATACATCGCCACTCCGCTTTGGATCCCCTTCGTGGCAATGAACATATGGGGGATATTCAAATACCGGTACAAATTGATATACATACTTCTCGCCTGGGTGTCCCTTGTCTGGGTCGTATATGGATTCTATATGGGGCCGAAATACATCTTCAGGTGATCAAAACCGGTAGCCCATCATCTATGGTGGGTTTACAAGTCCTGCCACCAAACTCACAATTCAACACCGTCGATCTCGAACACACCTTCTGGACTTCCGTGGTACCACTCCGGTAGCCCACCATTTATGGTGGGTTTACCAAGTCCTAATACCAATCTCACAATTCAACGCCGTCGATCTCGAACACACCTTCTGGACTTCCGTGGTACCACTCCGGTAGCCCACCATTTATGGTGGGTTTAACAAGTCCTACCACCAATCTCACAATTCAACGCCGTCAATCTCGAAGTCACTTTCTCGCCGTCCATGATACCAATTGTAGCTCGACCACGGCCAGTCGCCCGGCTCAGAGACCAATCCCCGAGCTACCGGGTTGTTGTGACAATACCGGATTTTCTCAATGACCGCGGGAGTATTGCGGCAGTTGTGATCATAGCAGCGGCGCTCCCAGACAGCCGGGCGGCCGTCCGCTCTAACCAAAAGCCTGTTACGGCAGCTTCCCGTTCGAATTGCCGATAGAATTGCGTGTGCCGAGCGAGCTTTCGTCCGACCAAGGAGAATTCCCAACTCCGCGCTTTCCGGAGGGTCCAACACCAGATGGACATGCTCCGGCATGATGACATAGCCCAGGATTTTGACTTTGTGTTGAAGGCGCAAGCGCGACAGTTCGTTGAGGACAGCCTGTCGGCTGACGGGATCGGGCAGGTAGCGATGCCTCCTGTAGAAAGTGAGTGTGATGAATCTGGCGGTGCCGGTGCCTTCTATGTGTCGGAGTTTGGGCATGATTCCAGGTTCATGTATCTCCTGAGTATATCGTCGCACGCATGTCCCCACCATAAATGGTGGGTTACCAAGGCAAAGGACCATAACTTCACTGACAGGGAGCGTCAGTGGAAAACCCTTGAGATCAATAAGAAAGACCCTGGGTCCCCGCGTGCGCGGGGATGACACCAAATGGGGGATGAACCAAATGGTGGAAGGAATCAAAAAGCGGGAGGAATCAAAAAGCGGGAGGATTTGCAGGGGGACCGGAAAAGAGCATGGCCGCGGGATGTATACCCGGCGGCCATGCTACGTGCCCGATAGTCAACTAAGTTCTCCGGACCGGCGTGTGATCAGTCGTTACGCGTGAACTGAACGTCCTTGCACCGCCAGCAACCCTGTTCCTCGAAGCTCTTCGCAGGATCGACACCCTTGTCGCAGAGCCACATGCATCCGTCCTTGTCGAGAAGGACTTCCATCGGACGGGCGCCGTTATGCAGGATACCACTGCCGAGAACCGGCTTCTTGCTCTCTTCTGTCTGCATTTCAGATACCTCCGGGTCTATTGGTTTCAGATAATCTAAAATCCGTCTTTCCGGCCGGTTGCGGGCGCTCAATAGTTCACAGGCCTCGGACCGGTGGCCTCGGACCCCATCAGGTCAACCATGAGCTGGTTGCAATCGGCGTATCTGGGATCGATGAACACCCCGGTATTGCCCATGACGATTACCGCGTACCTTCCTCCCCAAACCGCCCAGCCGGTGAGCGGCCGCCAGTCCATCATGGTTGCTTTGCTGAACTGCTCGATATTGGTCTTCAGTTTCCTGGTCTGGTTGGCACACATGCGCGCCGTGAAAGCCATCTCATCCTCGGACAGATCTCCTACTGCCCTGATAACTTTGCCCTCCGGTGAAAACTGGCCGGCGGCGATCACCCCTTCCATTTCCATCAGTCGGTCCAGCCCTATCATGGTCTTCTCCTTCCCTTTTGGATTCACTCTAGTTAAGGATAAGACAAACGGCGTGCCGGATCGCTACCGAGACTGACCTTACGACGTAACGGATTACTCAACAGTTATTTGCGATGTCGATACCAATGTCGGGGGCAGGACGAAGTGACTGTCTTCTATTCATTGAACCATGCAGGAATAAACGACAGCTTAGTTTTGGAAGTGCAATAGTGCACGATCACCGGGGCAGGTTATTCTTCTTTGCGAGGAGGTTTGAGGCCGAGCTTCTTCATCTTCCGATATAGCGTCGAGGGGTCGATGCCGATTTCTGCCGCCGTCTCTTTGCGGGACCAGTTGTTGCGCTTCAGGGCGCCGATAAGGAAGAGTGTTTCCATTTCGGCCAGGGTGCCGGCAATCTCCACGGCCGGAACCGGTCCTTTGGCGCGGAGATACTCGGGGAGATGCTGTGGCCGGATAATCCCGCCGGCACACAGGACCGAGGCATGTTCGATGATATTCTCCAACTCCCGAACGTTGCCCGGATAGTCATGATTGAGCACCAGGCTTAACGCCGGCGGTGACAAACCCGGCACGTTTTTCTGATTCAGGCGGTTGAATCGATCGATGAAGTGATCGACCAGCAGGGGGATATCTTCAGTCCGTTCCCGCAGGGCCGGTAAGTGAACACGCATGACGTTGATGCGATAGTAGAAGTCACTGCGGAAATCCCCCTTTTCGATCAGCTTGTCGAGGCTCTTGTTGGTGGCTGTTATCAGGCGAACATCGGCCCTCTCGGACTTGGTGCTGCCGAGTGGCTCATAGGTCTTCTCCTGAAGTACGCGAAGCAGTTTTACCTGCATGGCCTGGGATATGTCGCCCACCTCGTCGAGGAACAGCGTTCCCTTTTCGGCCAGGGCGTACCGCCCCTTCTTGTCTTTCCGAGCGTCGGTAAAGGCCCCCGCCACATAGCCAAACAGCTCCGACTCCAGCAGGTTGTCCGGAATAGCGCCGCAATTCACGGCAATGAAAGGTCCGTCTTTGCGATTGCTCAGGTTGTGGATGGCCCGGGCGATAAGCTCCTTCCCCGTCCCGCTCTCGCCTTCGACCAGCACCGCGCTTTCGCTCTCGGCAATAGCCGGGAGAATATCGAACAACTCACGCATTTTCTTGCTGCGGCTGATTATCTTCTCGAAAACATAATCGGACTCATACTCGCGGTGCAGCTGCCTGATCAGTTCGAGATCACGGAGCGTTTCAACCCCTCCGATCACCCTGCCCTGCTTGTCCCGGAGCAGGGTAGCCACAATGCTCACCGGGACCCGTCGGCCGTCCCGGCTGGTAACGCAGACCGGCCTGTTGATAGTCCGGGCTACCCCGTCCATCGCTAGCTTGAGTGGACAGCTGTCCTTGCAGACGTTGGTATGGAAGATCTCCCAGCAGTGCCGGCCCAGAGCTTCCTCCGGGCTGAAACCGCTGATCCGTTCGGCAGCCCGGTTCATAAACGTGATGCGTCGGTCCAGATCGACCGCCAGGACGCCGTCGGCAATGCTGTCCACTACCGTGACTAACTTGTCACATTGACAATTCTCAGGTTTATCCGCCATGACATTAACCGCTTCAAGCCTTTGCTGATAAACTTACGATACGGTGCTTCAACTGAAGTTGCAAGTTTCGAACAGCGATTCCGGCGGCCGCGCCCCCCTATTCCCCGCTTGCCGACCCGGCCGAAATCTGTTATCCTCAGGCCGTAGATCGACTCTTTGTAAACGTAGCACGTATTTTCTGAAATGAGAGAGATTTTAGAGCGGAAGTTCTTTCCGCACGTTATCAAGCCGGGAAGGTACGCCGGAGGCGAGCCGGGGCAGATCGTCAAGGACCCTGAAGGCCGGGTCAGCTATCTCCACGCCTACGCCGACAAGTACGAGGTCGGGCAGTCGTACGTGGGGCTTCAGAGCCTCTACCACATTGTCAACAAAGACGACCGGTTCCTCTGTGAGCGGGTGTATGCACCTGACGTCGACGCTGAGGCGCAGCTCCGCAAAGAAGATATCCCGCTGTTCTCCCTGGAGAGTTCCCGGCCCGTGAAAGAGTTTGACGCTCTCGGCTTCACGCTGGTCGACGAAACCGTCTACACCAACGTGCTGGCGATGATCGACCTTGCCGGAATGGCCCTTCGCTCGGCCGACCGCGAAGATTCCGACCCGATTGTCATGGCGGGCGGCCCGGCGGTCTACAACCCCGAACCGCTGGCGCCGTTTGTCGATCTGTTTTTTATCGGCGATGGTGAGGAGGGTCTCCCGGAGATGCTGGGGGTAATTCACGAAATGCGTGGAGCCTCCAAAGAAGAAATTCTTAAGGCTCTGGCGAAAAATGTGGAGTCTGTCTATATCCCGCGCTTTTATGATGCCGAGGCAAAACCCACAGTTGATTTCGCTCCGGCAACAGTCAAGGCGCGGCTGGTGGCCGAACTCAAGCCGGAGTATTATCCTTCGAATCCGATTCTCCCCCTGGTCGATACCGTGCACAATCATCTCGGGGTCGAAATCATGCGCGGCTGCCCGCAGGGATGCAAGTTCTGTTTTGCCGGTCCGATTTACCGCCCGGTGCGGCCGCGCTCGGTGGCGGATATTGCGGCCCAGGTCGAGGCCCAGATCAACGCCACCGGTTATGCCGAGGTAACCCCGCTGTCGCTCTCGTCGACCGACTACCCTCACCTTGAGCAGTTGCTAAGCACGCTGTCGCGGCGGTTGGAAGACCGCGGCGTGTCCATCACGCTGCCTTCGTTCCGCCCCGGCTCGGTGACGCCGAAACTTCTCGATTCAATTCGGGCGGTACGCAAAAGTGTTTTGACGATGGCGCCCGAGGCGGGCACCGAGCGGCTCCGCCTGTTCATCCGAAAAGACTTCCCCGATGAAGCCATATACGACACCGCGCGTCTGGCGTATTCGAAGGGCTGGTCTTCGCTGAAGCTGTACTTCATGGTAGGGCTGCCTTCGGAAACGGAAGAGGATCTCCTCGGGATAGGTAATATCTGCCGGAAGGTGTTTGAACTCGGGCGGGAGTACGGCCGGAAGGCAAACATCAACGTCACCCTCTCGCCGTTTGTGCCGAAACCGCACACCCCTTTCCAATGGGACGAAGCGGTGCCGGAGAATGAGATCTTTGAAAAGATCAAGTTCATCAAACGCAGCACCAGAGGCGGACAGATTCATTTCAAACACAATAATACGCAACTGGCCATGCTGGCGGCCTTGCTGGGGCGGGGTTCGCGCGAGATGGCCGATGTTATCGAGGCCGCTTTCCGCAAAGGCTGCCGGTTCGACAGTTGGGGGGAGCATTTCCAGTTCGACAGGTGGCTGGAGGCCATGGCGGAGTGCAACATCGATCCTGTCTCACGTCTAAAACCTATCCCGTTCGAAAAGCCTCTGCCGTGGTGGTTCATCAGCAAGGGACCTTCGTTAGAGCACCTCATCAAGCAGCGACAGGAAACATCGCGGCAACTGGCCGAGTTTGTCCCGCAGTTCAGCCAGACCGAGGCCGATAACGAGGCCGCCAACAACAAGATGACGTTCGGGCGGGGGACGAAGAAGGTGGCCTCGCGCTCGCAGGTGGCGCCGACCAAGAACCGGGTGCGCGTGCGCTGGGGGAAATCGGCCCGGTACCGCTACATGTCGCACCTCGAGAACCTTCGCCTGCTGGAACGGGCGCTTCGCCGTTCCCGCCTTCCCGTCTCCTACAGCCAGGGGTACAATCCGACGATGAAACTGTCCCTCGGGCCGCCCCTGCCGCTGGGGTTTACCTCGGAGGCGGAATATCTCGACATCACGCTCGACTCCAACCTGATGCCGTACATGGTGGAGAATCTTCGAAAGACCCTGCCCGAAGGGATCGAGCTGCTGGACGCCCGCTCCGTGCTCGGCAAGAACCTTTCTCTGAACGCCGCCATTAACCGGGCGGAATACTGCGTTCCGGTCGGTTTCTGGTCGGACCCGCAAGTACTGAAAGCCCAGGCGGAGCAAGTCCTGGCCGCCGAGACGCTGGAATGCGAGCGCCGGGGCAAGAACGAGTCTAAGAAAATCGACATTCGACCGGCGTTGTACGACGTCCGGGTGACCGATAAGGAATGTATATTGGAGCTTGGGCTCGGCAGCGCCGGGTATGCCAAGGCTACCGAGGTGATCGGCTTTCTGCAACAGGGGTTAACTGTCCCCTCGGCCGCTCTCCCCTTCCACCGTAAGGATCTCTATCGGATCGACGATTACGGGAATCGAATAGAGGTGATGGATATATAATGGCTCAGGCCAGACAGAAAAGCACGGGAAGCCAGAAGTACGACCCGGTCCGGGCGGCCGCACTGGAGGCGATGATCCTTATCGAGCAGGGGGCCCAGACCGACGACGCCGTCAGGCAGGTGGTGACCGGTAAGGGTTTCCAGCCGATAGACGTTCGTTTCCTGCTGCAACTGGTCAACGGGGCTACTAAAATGCGGCGGCGGCTGGATCATGAAATCAAATTCCATCTGGCCCGTCCTTCGGTTCCCCTGTCCCTCAAACTGA
>Ga0272444_10003833_pt1 | contig 13431 bp, 12 predicted proteins | sample SSMForm13_FD_201033 | JGI IMG/M metagenome (GOLD analysis project Ga0272444, IMG submission 201033) | Marine sediment archaeal communities from Little Sippewissett salt marsh, Falmouth, MA, United States - SSM-Form-13 | ecosystem: Environmental > Aquatic > Marine > Wetlands > Sediment ...
CCGTCCGGACGGACTACGGTCACAGTACGGAAGGTGTCTTCACCCGGCGGGGAACCCGTGGTGTCCCTCCTTCACGTCCGGACACGATGTGCATACATACATCGTAACGTTCCGCGGCAAACGAAACCGCCCTTCCCTCCCCGTCATGGCTACTCCTTCTGGCGTGCCCGGTACGCCTTCTGCCGACAGGCACCCGAGCAGTAGCGCGTCTTCCGCCCGTGTTTCGGCTTCACGTACAGGTTGCCGCACTGACGGCAGAGACCAAGATGGATCGTGCCGCGTGCTTGCTCCCAGTAGTTCGCAAACGTCAGCGCCATCATGGTCGTGATCAGGGGATGCTTCGCGTCGTTGACGTCGTGGCTCTTGTGGAGACTGTAGTCGTGACCGTCATGCCGCCAGTTCAGGCTCACACTGAGATCGGAGATGAACCGTGAGAAGACTTGCATCGCCTCTCTCAGCCCCTCCTCATTCTCCTCCTCGTCCGCAATGACCGCAGCGGCAATGGCGTGCGCAACCTCCATGTGCGTCCGAGCCGGTTCCGAGAGGCTCTTCCACCACCCGACCCCCTCTTCCACCACTTCGGGAACGTTCTCCGGATCCCCCAGACGAGTCGTCTCGTGGGTCAGCATGGCAAACGACGAGGACTGGTTTACCGACTTGGCGAGTCTCCCCGCCGCATCCCGCATCCGCTTCTCCCAAGCCGAGACCTGCGCCACACTTCTCCTTACTGAATCCGTGGTACCGCCAACCAACTCGCCCTATGAGGTCGCTCCTCGCGACCTTCCACCCACTTCATCCAGAGTACCACGAAAAGCACGCCTACAGCCGCGAGCATCAAGACCGTCGCCCACGTCGTCTGCCTCTCGGCTTCAGGCTCAACCGAGCTCCGGTACTCGTCGCTTCTGCGCGCCTTGGCGAGCTCGTGTGCCAGTGCGGACTGCAGTGTGATCCCCTCGAACTCCGAAGTGGCCAGAAGCTCTTGGTACTCCGCTTCCGACACCTTGACGGGTCTACCCATGATTCCACCCCCTCCCGCCGCGCGAGAGTGGCTGGTACCGAATCTCGCAGGCATGGTCTCAGAGACATCGCTGCTTTCGTTGCGATCTATTGATTAACATCGTTGCGAGTATACGGATGTATGACCGGGCTGTCAATGCTCGCCCGTTGGGTATACCTGGTAGAGGCCCAGCTCCACGTCTGGTCGGAGCTGTTGATTGCCAGCACGGCAGAGTTTCCCTATGCTCTCCAGCAAGGAGAATAGGGGACTGCGCGCTTAGAGGTGGTTGATCGCCATGGGAGTACCCGACTTCCAATCGTTCTTCAGACCGCTCCTAGAGCTTGCCAGCGATGGAGATGAGCACTCGTTGGCAGAGGCACGCTCTGTTATCGCTGATCAAATGGAACTCTCGGAAGAGGAGCTGGCCGAGATGCTGCCGAGTGGTACACAGAGCAAGTTCTACAACAGGGTCGCCTGGGCGAAGAGCTACTTCGTTCAGGCGAAGGTCCTGGAGTCGACAAGCAGAGGTCATTTCCGCACCACGAAACGCGGGCGCGAGCTTCTGGAGCAAGGCCACGAGAAGATCACCGCTAGGATACTGAACCAGTACCCCGAGTTCGTCGAGTTCCATGAGGGAAAGGCTGGAAAGACAGCACCTGATGAGACGCCCGAGTCACAGGGTCAGACACCGGAGGAGGTCCTGCAGGCTGCCTTCGAAACCATGAATGCAGATCTCGCCGGCGAGATCCTGAAGCAAATCGGAAGCAACAGCCCCGAGTTCTTCGAGCGTTTGGTCGTCGACTTGATGATCGCACTCGGCTACGGCGGTTCCAGGTCCGACGCAGGGCGCTCCATCGGGCGAAGCGGCGATGAAGGAGTTGATGGCCTCATAAATGAGGACCGGCTTGGGCTAGATGTCGTCTACCTCCAGGCGAAGCGCTGGGATGGTCCCGTGGGGCGCCCGGAGATCCAGAAGTTCGTAGGAGCCCTGCACGGGAAGCGTGCCAAGAAGGGCGTATTCATCACCACAAGCAGATTCACACCAGAAGCCGCGAAGTACGTCGCCAACATCGAACCAAGGGTGGTCCTGATCGACGGCGAAACGCTAGCCAAACTGATGATCCGCCATGATCTGGGCGTTACGGTCTCGTCACGCTACGACATCAAGCGCATCGACATCGACTACTTCGAAGAGGCGTAGAAAGGGCAGCCTGACGGGACGAAACTCGAACCGAACTGCTTCGCCCGACTGCCAGCCAGCGCGTTAAGACGACTGGGCAAGCGACGAACTCCTGATTCGATGGTTGTACTTCGGGCGCTGGAGCTACTACGCTTCGGGCAATCAGAGCACAGTCCCTCGCGGTAGACCATCGAACTCCCTTCCGCCCGGAGAGATGCGCCTCCACCGCCGAACCCTTCGTCCGCTGATGGGCATCCCGTTTGCGGCGCTTCTCAACTCGCAGATTGCTGCCTCCTGTCCAGAGCAATGCTAGGGTATTTGCGACGTGACCTGCCCCCCCTGAGATCGGTCCAGAGGTAGAGCTAGGATTCGGGGGGGTGAAGGTCAGTCGTTGACAAGCGAATCCATCACCAGCTGATTGGCGACCGCTTTTGTGTCAGGCCTGGCTCTCTCCACTCCGGATCGGCTGGAGTGCGAGCTCGGATGCGCGGTGACAGGCGACGAAATGTAGACCGCCGTGGTCGACATACTCCGGCGCCTCGCTTGTGCAGACGTCCTCGGTGTAGCGGCACCGCGGATGGAAGTAGCAGCCCGACGGCGGATCGACCGGACTCGGAACGTCGCCCTCGAGCAGGATGCGATCGACGGCGAAGTCCGGGTCCGGAACCGGAACGGCCGAGACAAGCGCTTCTGTGTACGGGTGCTTCGGATCGGCGAAGAGGGTCTCCGTCTCTGCGAGCTCGACGATCTTCCCGAGGTACATCACGGCAACCCGCTCGCTGATGTGCTTGACGACCGATAGGTCGTGCGCGATGAACAGGTACGTAAGGCCGAAGTCTGCCTGCAGCGCCTCCAGGAGGTTCAAAACCTGCGCTTGAATCGACACGTCGAGAGCGGAGACCGGCTCGTCGCAGACGATGAACTCCGGCTCGAGCGCCAGCGCCCGCGCAATCCCGATCCGTTGCCGTTGTCCGCCGGAGAACTCGTGCGGATACCGGGTGATGTGATCCGCCTTCAAGCCAACGGCGTCGAGGATCTCGCGCACGTACTTTCTCCTCGCCTCGCCCTTGGCGACCCGATGAACGATGAGCGGCTCACCGACGATCGCCCCAACCGTCATTCTCGGATTCAGCGAGGAGAACGGATCCTGAAAGATGATCTGCATGTCGCGGCGAAGGGCCTTCAGCGTCTTCGAGCGCACCTTGGCGACGTCGATGACTCGCCTCTCTCCCTCAGTGTCCGCAAGCCTTCGGCTCCGGAAGAGGACCTCCCCCTCCGTCGGTTCGAGAAGCCGGAGGATCGTCCGTCCCGCCGTCGTCTTGCCGCACCCGCTCTCGCCCACCAGCCCGAGGGTCTCTCCTTCGTTGATGAACAGGTCGATCCCGTCGACGGCTTTGACGGCGCCGACCGCGCGCCGAAGGATCCCCTTTCTCACGGGGAAGTGCTTCTTCAGACCGTTCACTTCGAGGAGCTTCTCTGCCAGCTTCCTCACCTCGTTTCGTACAGCCAGCACGCGGCCGAGTGCCCAGGGGAGACTTCCCTAAGCTCCGGCGATTCGGACTTGCAGACCTCCATCGCCTTCGGACATCTCGGCTCGAACCCACACCCTTCCGGCATTTCGCGAGGGTCGGGGACGACACCCTTGATCGGTTCCAGCCGGTCCTTCCTCGCCGCCAACGAAGGAATCGAATGCATCAGACCCTGCGTATAGGGGTGCTTCGGGCCGTGGAACGTCTCCCGAACCGAAGCCGACTCGACGATCCTTCCCAAGTACATCACCACCACGTCGTCGGCCATGTTGGCAATCACGCCGAGGTCGTGGGTGATGAACTGGATCGCTGTGTTGAACCGTCCGCGCAGGTCGTTCATCAGCTCAAGGACCTGCGCCTGAATCGTCACGTCGAGCGCTGTCGTCGGCTCATCCGCAATCAGAAGCGAAGGGTTGCAGGAAAGGGCCATCGCGATCATCGCCCGTTGGCGCATCCCGCCGGACAGCTGGTGGGGATACTCATCGACACGTTCTTCCGGAAGCGGGATCCCAACGGCCCGCAGCATTCGGATCGCCTCCGCCCGGGCCCGCCGCTTCTTCAGCTTCTGGTGGAGGATGATCGCTTCCATGATCTGGCTCCCGATCGTGTAGACCGGATTCAACGAGGTCATCGGCTCTTGGAAGATCATCGCGATCTCGTTGCCGCGGATCGCGCGGATCTCACGACCCTTCGGCGGAAGCTTTGCCAGGTCGACCGAATGCCCATCCCGGTGGTAGAGGATTTCGCCGGTTTCGATCCGCCCAGGCGGCATCGGGACGAGTCCCATGATCGAGAGGCCGGTGACCGTCTTCCCGCAGCCGCTCTCGCCGACCACGCCGAGCGTCTTCTCCCTCTCAATGGCGTAGCTGATCCCGTCGACGGCGCGGACGACCTGCCCCTCGATGTGGAAGAAGACTCTCAGATCTCGGACTTCGAGAATCGATGTCATGCTCATCGGAAGTGGCCTGCACCCGGTGCCAAGCTCACATTGAGGCCCATCTGGTCTGCCCTCGATGGTTCCGACAAGAAGCCGGAGTCTCCGCACCGGTTCTCGATTGGGACTTGCCCCATTGCCAGCGCTATTGAGTCATCTTGTGCGTGCCAAGCTCCTTGACCGCTTCGGGGGCCTCCATCCTTTGCGCCAACAGGACTTCGGCCTCTCGCAGCTCGCCGATGCTCTCGCCAGGTTACCAGCGCTCCGGCGCTACTTCTACCCTCCTTCTCCTCGATCGGAGTCATAGCTCTAGTCATCAACTGGACTGCCTTGCCGCAACTCGAGGGCCGGAGACCATCTCGCTCTTCCATCCCACGGGAGAGACGAATGGGTAACGGCGATTCCTCTCTCACCCAGCTTCGAGATGAACGCATCGAAAGGAACGTCACAGGTTGGCGAAAGGATGCCTCTCTTCTTGATGCTGCCCTCCAGCAGCATCTGGGCTCCGATGCTTGTCGAGAACCCGACAGTACGAGACATCGCGGTGAGTCCAGTTGCATGATCCCGCATGTCCACCATCTTCCATAGCTCTCTCGCAGGCGAGCCATTCAGGCTTCCCCGTGCATCGACCAGAACGAGTGCGACGTCACTCTCGTCGTCACCATACTGAAGTTGTGGGTCAAGAAGGGCGTGTACGAAGCGGCGGGGAGTGACATCAACGCCATGGATCGGACGCAATTCATCAGACAAGAACCCCAATGCACTGAGCTTGCCCCAGAACTCACAATGCCCTGGCCATCGAAGCGCAAAGCGCCCTTGGTTCACTGCGGTCTCCGATACTCCCAGTCGTTCCCCGTAGGTGACGGCGTCGCCGTTGGCGAATGCTTCGAGCAGTCCAAAGGGCTCAATCGCCAACGCGTGCGTGAACTCGGGATCGAAAATCCTCCCTCCAGGTATGGACACATCCACGCCATCTCTTCTGATTCTCGCTGGGCGGCGATAGGACTTCAGTACGCCATCGAGCGTCCACGTCGTCTTGTATCGAATCGGATTGTGAGATGCGGCTTCTTCGGGGAAGCCTGCGCCGTACGAGTACAGCTCGTCCACGCGATCCAGCGCTGCAACAGCGTGTCCACACATCACCAGATCAATGCCGGGGTCCAGCCCAAGTTCCGGAAGAATCGAGACTCCTGCCCTCTCGGACTCCGTACGCAGTTCCTCGATACGGCCAATGTGCTTCGCCAAGTCATCGCGCGACAACGCAGCCGGATCAGCAAGATACATAGAGCCAACGAGATGCGTCCCTGTCCTAACGGCTAGCTCAGCAACGCGCAACGAGAAGAGCCCCGGGAGCAGGTCAATGGCAACGTCCGCTTGCTCCAGGATCTTCGCAACCGCTTTCTCATCGGAAGCGTCGAGTCGAACACACTCTATGCCCACTCCGCCGTCCATCTTGGCTACGTACTCCTCGAGACCCGCCAGGTCGAGGTCGGCAGCCACAACCTCTGCAACGCCCACGCTCCTTGAGATGTCAAACAAAGCCGCCTTGCCCTGCATGCCAATCCCTAGAACTGCTACAACGCCCATCTGAGGACCTCCGAATTGCACCTTTGTGACGAGTCTCCAGCAGACATGCCGTGTGAGGAGCACACGGCATGTGAACCCGGCACGCCATGTCTGGCTCCTGTCGACTGGCTGCTACTTCTGTGGTGGCTTGGCATACGCTAGCCCCCCCCCTGGGCCGAACACTGCTCAACAACTGGCCAGCCTTCTGCTTCGAACACGGAGAACGCAGCTTCCAGCGCCGCATTCCGGTCGCACCGGAAGTCAAGCGCGCCTAGAACAGAGCCGAGTGCTGCCAGCCCCGAAATCACGCACGGCCAGGTAGCAGTCAGATTCATGTGCCCAACTCGAAACATCTTGCTTGAGAAGCTGTCAAGGCCTGGAGACACCGCAATCCCCAGGCGCTCCATTCCTTCCAAGATAGCACCCGCTTCCACTCCAGGCGGAACCGTCACAGATGTCACAGTGTTGGAAGCCACCTCCGGATGGGCAAACAGCTGACAACCCAGAGCGGATACGCCCTCACGCAAGGCTTTGGCAGCGATTCGATGCCGCTCGATGCGACGACTCAGCCCTTCCGACAGAACCTGCTCACAAGCCGTCTCCAGGGCGTAGATGCTATGAGTGGGAAGCGTGATTGGCGGACGTCTCCATCCGAAAACCAGACTCCCGCCTCGCTCTATCGGAATCCACATCTCCTTCCATCGAAGCAAGTCGTAGCTGTAGCTGGAGGACTTCTGCTTGCGCGACTCCATTGCGAACCACGCCCTCGGGCTGACTGACGCAAAGCCAATGCCGACAAGCGAGCCAATCGCCTTGTGTGATGTCGACATACTGATGTCGATGTGCCAAGCGTCCGTTTCAAGAGGCATCCCTCCGACTGAGGAAACCGCGTCAACAAGGAACAAAGCACCGGCCGACTGGACTAGCTGTCCAAGCTCCTCAAGTGGATACGCAGCGCCTGTACTCGTCTCATGGTGGACCATTGTGACCGCTTTGTAGTCGGAAGCAGTCAGTGCCTCCTCCACCTTGGCTAGATCAAGTGGTTGCCCTTCAGCAACTCGAAGTACGGTCGTCTTCACTCCAGCACGTGCGAGAATCTCCACCATCCACTCGCCAAACAGGCCGGGAACGATTGCCAATGCCTTGTCGCCTGGTTCAAGGACGCTAGCAACCCCGCTCTCAAGCGCGATTCGCCCTGATCCTGGGAAAAGGATGACCTCGTAGGTTGTCCTGAGGATTTCCTGAAGCATCGTGAGTGTGTGCACAAGTGTGCCTTCGTTGAACTCCTCCAGATGTGGAAGAAGCACTCGCCGATTCCCTGCTGAGAGAACCTCGTAGCTCACTTCGGTGGGGCCGGTAGTCATGAGAAGTGGTCTCTGTATCATGAGGCTTCGCCCCTCTTCCCTCTACTCCAGCACGCCTCGTAGATCCGAAGAAGATTCCCACCCATGATCCCAGCGACTTCACTGGCTGAGAAGCTTCGCTCCAGAAGAGCACTGGCGATTGATCCGAGGTCGTCGATTCGAGTGAACCCATCACAGTACAACGTATCGAAGGTGGTACTGCCCATGACCTCAGGGTAGGAACGCTTGCTTGTCGAATTCCACTCAAGTGCTGTCAGTCGCTCGAAGATGTCAGTGCCTATAGCCACATGATCCGTGCCAGCAAGATCAGCCATGTACTCGACGTGTCGCAAGTAGTCCTCCAAGTTCGGAGGGGGCGTGGATCTGTTGGTGCACATGGGGGCGAAGGGGCTAACACCAATGACACCACCAGCGGCGGCGATGGCTCTTATCTGAGAGTCGTTTATGCATCGTGGATTGGGAGTCAGAGCATAGGCGTTTGAGTGTGAGAAGATGGGAGGCAGTGTCGACGTCTCTATTGCAGAGAGGCTCGTGGCGATTCCTGTGTGCGACAGGTCGATGACAATGCCGAGCCTGTTCAGCTCACGGACCACTCGCTTGCCGAAGTGCGTGAGTTCGCGGTTGCCTGTAGCGAGGCACCCGTCTCCAATCTGGTTCTCCTCGTTGTAGGTCAGTTGGATCACTCGTAGCCCGAGCCTCTTCAGGATCTCCAGGAGATAGATGTCGTGGCCGATGAGCGCGCAGTCCTGGAGCGCGAAGATAAGGCCTAACGCGCCAGACGACTTCGCTCTGTGAATGTCTGCGACTGTCTCAACTACAAGCGCTGCGCCAGCTAGTTCTTCCACAAGTACATAGTGGTCGTGTATCGCCCGCAGCGTATCGTCGAAGACGTTCTTGCTCTGCCCGTACGACAGGGTGATGTGCATGGCAGTAACGCCCGCTCTGAGGGGACCCAACTCGATCCCTGGCGGACCTCCGCAGCCGTCAATGACGATGCTTCGGTCGTAGCAGAAGCCAGCTTCATCTGCAGCCTTCCCTTGTGAGGCTCTCCTAGACGTCATGTCGTTCCTCCAGTAACTGATTTGGGGCCAGGAAATCCTGGTCCATCGAATAGCTCTAGTCAGGCCCTCTGAGCCGAGGGGCCAGCATATCGCGAAGGCCGTCGCCGACAAGATTGAAGGCCAGCACGGCAGTGAAAATCGCTCCCCCTGCAAAGATGCTCGTCCAGGGGTTCGACGATAACCACCGAACAGCTTCTCGCAGCATGTTCCCCCATGTCGGGTTTGGCGGGTTGACGCCAAAGCCAAGGAAGCTCAATGATGCCTCAATCCGGATCGCGGCTGCCATCCACAGAGCCACCATGACCAGCGTCGACCCAAGTAGGTTTGGCATCACGTGACGCAGGGCCACGCGGAGCCGCGAACTCCCCAGTGCCCTGGCAGCCTCGATGTACTGCAGTTCTCGTATCCTGAGCGTCTCTCCGCGTGCAAGGCGGACGAAGCGGGGGAGAAACGTCACGCTGACCGTGAGCGTCAGCTTGACCACCCCGCCTCCGAGTAGCGCGACAACCAGCAGCCCTAGGATGAGAGTAGGGAAGGACATGAGTGCATCCACTAGCTTCGCGACGATTAGGTCTGGGATGCCGCCGCGATACGCCGACAGACAGCCAACTACGGTGCCCACAGTCGCCGCAATCGCGATCGAGAAGAACGAGACAATAAGGGAAACACCCGTTCCATGGAGGATCCGCGATAGCACGTCGCGGCCATACTGATCGGTTCCAAGAAGATGGGTTGGAGATGGACGGGACAGTCTCTCCTTCATGTTCATCTCAAGTGGATCAAACGGCGAGACGACGCTTGCCAACGCCGCGGCGATGACAAGCGACGCAGCTAGCAGGAGCCCGACAACAGCCGTTCTGCTGCGGGCAAACGCACGAAGACCATCTCGCCAAGGGCTTCGCTGTTTCATGTCTCGATGTGAAGACCCCGCACCCGATCCTGATTCAATCATAACGGATACGTGGATCTAGGAAGCCATATGAGATGTCAACAAGCATGTTGGCACTCGCCACGCAGGCCGCGAACAGCAACAGCCCACCCTGGATCATGGGGTAGTCGCGTTGATACACCGCTTCGACTAGGAGCTTCCCAATACCCGGACGCGTGAAGACAGTCTCAACCATGACGGCACCGCCAAGCAGGAGGGCTGTGTACATGCCTACTACCGTTACCGTTGCAGTAAGGGAGTTGCGGAGCGCGTGCTTGAGAAGCACTCTGCGCTCAGGCAGGCCTTTGGCTCGTGCGGTGTTGAGGTAGTCCTCACTCAGAACCTCAAGCAGATTCGCCCTTGTTGCTCTGGCAATGAACGATGTGAGTGTGAGGCCGAGCGCAAGACTTGGGAGGAAGAGATGGTGCAGCGTGCTCGCTGTGCTGGCCAAGTCGCCGGCACCGAGCATTGGGAACCAATCGAGCTGGAGGCTGAAGACCATGATCAGCAGCACACCAAGGTAGAACTCGGGGATCGTGAGTCCTACAAGTGAGAGAACGCGAGCTACGTAGTCGCCTACGGTGTTCCTTCGAGTCGCCATCCAGATCCCCGCTGGTATTCCCAGAAGCAGAGCAATCGCCATTGACGCGCCTGCAAGCTCAGCTGTGTAGGGAAGGGATTGGAGCAGCTGTCTGCCTACAGGAAGGCGATTGAACAGCGACGTTCCAAGATCGCCAGTGAGGAGCCCCGAGATGTACTTCCAGTACTGCTCCAGCAGAGGCCGGTCCAATCCCAGTCTTTGCTCGAGGGCTGCGATCGCTTCTGCCGATGCCTGCTCCCCAAGTATGGCGTACGCAGGCCCTCCAGGAACGGCCCGCATGGCGAAGAACACGACGGTAGCGAGGATGAGCAGAAGCGGGATCGTAACCAGGATAGAACGAATCGCGTATCTGAGCACGCCGCCTCCCGCTTCGACCGAGTGGCGGAGTGCCAACGAGCAGTGCCTTCACACATACCCATCGGGTGGCACTCCGCCTGACCGCACAGCCCAGGCCTCGTTGGCCCTTACCGAGTCACGAGCCTTGTGTGTGCCAGAGAGGAGCCCTCTACTCTACATTACTCCTCCTTCAGCAAGCGGGTGTTCTCGGTGTAGAGATACCCCCAGAAGTTCGCTGCAGACTGATACACACCGTGCCCGAGATCAAGGAGAGGAGACCGGGCTTGTACCCACCCTGTGAGACGCAAAGGAATGACTGGCAGATGCTCGTTGAGTTTGACCTGAGCCATCGCGTAGAGGATCTTGGCTTTCTCGGTATCAGTCTCCACACGGGCGAGTTCGATCAGGTCATCTATGGTATCCACCAGGCCATCGCCGTCTGCGTCAACTTCGCCGTAGTGGGAGAAGTTCGTCTTCGCTGTGTCCTTCCCAACAATCGAGGGGCCGTAGAGAAACTCCGTGAGGTACATGTCAGGTGTTGCTCGCGCCCCTGCGTAGGGGATGACTGCGCTCAGATCCTGCCGAATCTGAGCGTGGAACTCTGAGTGTGCAATCACCTTGATGTCCATGGTGACTCCGACCTGTGCCCAGTTTGCCTGAACGATCTCCAGGGGAATCCGGTACAGCTCTCGCTCTGTGACGATCACCTCACCTACGGCGAAGCCGCTGGGATACCCTGCGTGTGCGAGGAGATTCCGAGCGCGTTCAGGGTTGTACTCGTAGAGATTGAGTCCGTCTACAATACCGCCAAAGATCGTGGGTGGAATGAAACTGTGCTGTATCTCACACAGCGATGGGCCATAGAAATCTACGAAATCCTGCTTGTTGATCGCATATGCAAGCGCTTTCCGCACTGTGGGATTGTCAAACGGAGGAACCGTCATGTTGAGGTGAAGCGTGACGGGGCTTTCGAATCCCTTGACGTCAACAATGATCCCGGCATCGCGCAACTCAGAGACCGCCTCCTCGTTGTCCAGTCCAGAGTTGGTGCAATGGATGTCTCCGTTCTTGATTGCCAGGATCCGCGTATTCACATCCCCCATGAAGAGAAACTCAATACGCTCAAGAATCGGACTGCCGCGGAAGTAGTCGGGATTCCGTACGAGCACTACCTTCTCATTTGGAGTCCATGACTCGAATGCGAAGGGCCCTGTTCCGATAGGTGCGGCTCCGAACCCTCCGTCGCCAAGCGTCTCGACCGCGGTCTTGCTCACGATGAACGACGACCTCAGGTTCGCCAGCTTCATGGCGAAGAACGCATCAGGAGCGGAGAGCACGATCCTGACAGTGTAGTCATCCGGCGTCTCGATCGACAGGATCCCGGCGAAGTCACCCGCGTACGGCGACTCCAGAGCGATTGCACGCTCGATCGAGTACTTCACGTCCTCAGACGTGAGTTCGCCATAACCACCGTGGAACTGAACCCCTCTCCTGAGCGCGAAAGTCCACACCGTCCCATCTGACGATATTTCCCAGGATTCCGCCAGATCCCCCTCGACGGTGTCCGGTGCAGCTGCTTCACCAGGGGCAATGCGCAGAAGCGAGCTGTACATACAGCGTGCCATTTCCACCGCAGAAGTATTCAGGAAGGTCGCAGGATCCAGGCCAGTGATCGCGTTGTCCGGTGATCCGACAACAAGCACCTGACTCTCCGCAAGTTCCTGCCCGGCTGCGAACCATGAGAGAACTCCAAACACAACAGCAAGGGCCACCAGGCCCAGTACCAACCTCGCCGAGCTTCTCACTGCAATCGCCTCCTTGTTCCGTCAAACCACGCCAAGTGCCCTTCTGTCTGGCCGCGACGGATCTCCTCAGCCAACCACCTCCTTCTCCGATTCACACACCGTCTTGAGCTGACCTCGGGCTGTCAAGGGTCTATGGCCGTAGAAGTCCTTGATTCGGTCGAAGTGGTAGGAAAGAGCTGTTGTCGCAGATGAGCTATCGCCGACTCTCAGAGCATGTGCGATTTCCCCGTGCTCGGTTAGGGACTCGTTGCAGCGCTTCACAAGCGCTGCTTGTGAAACGGGTGGAAGCAGGTACCGATCGCTTTGGCTAATCAGTGGCCAGAGAATCCTCTCGAGGAGAGGGTTGCCGGCAGCTCTAGCGATGGCAAGATGGAAGCTACGATCGTCGTCAATGTAGGCGTAACAGTCCTCGTGCGACATGTCGTAGCGCATATCCTTGAGTGTTTGCTCAACCCTGGCCCAAGCCCGTTCGGATAGTGAACCGCAGGCTAGACGGATTGCGACGTCCTCCAGCTGCGCTCTGGCTTCCCAGAAGTCCGTAGCGTTGTCCTGGCGACCTACAACCAAGAAGGTCGGGTCGAGTTCCAAGTCTGGTACTGGTGACTGCGCAACTCGTCGAGGTCGTCCTTGAGACGTCTCGACTACACCGAGTACCTCTAGAGCTTGGAAGGCTTCGCGCACACATCCTCTACTGACACCCAGCTGTGCAGCAAGCTCCCGCTCAGACGGCAATTCGCACCCGGGCGCGAACTGATTAGCTCGTATGCTGCGAAGCAGATGGTGAGCAACCTGGGTTCTCCTCTTTCTCGGTTCCCTTATCTGCCGGTTGTCCATGTCCCTCGCACTGGTACTCTGGTAGTACCAGTATATCAGCAGGAGCTTCGACTGCAAGTGACCTGCCCCCTTGGCATCGGTCCAGGAGTAGAACTAAGGATTCGGGAGTACCAGTCACAGCCGTACCGAGAACTCACGAACGTGAGTTCTGGGTATGGTGACGTTAGGCGTTCCGTACAGACTGCGTACTCTCGCAACAGAAGCCTTCTCCTGTTGCGGAGTTCGATGGTTTTCTGCGCCGGCAAATGACAGGAATGGCGCTCTTGTCTCGTGGTGCCGAGAACCTGGGCGACCTT
>Ga0272444_10003834_pt1 | contig 13431 bp, 8 predicted proteins | sample SSMForm13_FD_201033 | JGI IMG/M metagenome (GOLD analysis project Ga0272444, IMG submission 201033) | Marine sediment archaeal communities from Little Sippewissett salt marsh, Falmouth, MA, United States - SSM-Form-13 | ecosystem: Environmental > Aquatic > Marine > Wetlands > Sediment ...
GACCTCACGTGTGGACGCTTCGGTTCTGGCGGCAATGAAAGCTGGCGAGCGCGCAAATGGCAGTTGTCTGGCCTCGGATGCCTTTTTTCCGATGCGGGATGGTATAGATCGGGCTGGGGAGGCCGGAGTTAAGGCCATTATTCAGCCTGGTGGATCAAAACGGGATAGTGAAGCGATTGAGGCGGCAAATGAACACAAAATTGCTATGGTTTTCACCGGAATCAGACATTTTAAGCATTAACTTCTTTTTAACTTGATTTATAATGATTTTGGGATTAAATTTGGGCGTTGCTTGGAGGTATTGTTGGGCGAACGTATTTTGGAGATAGTCTTTTATTTGGTGCAGCATATGCGCGATAATAATGGTGCTTTGATGCATCTGGATGATATTTCGCGATCCTTAAAAAATATGGGATTCTCGGAAAACGAGATCTCTTCCGCGTATGGTTGGTTTTTAGAAGAGGTGCAGTCGCGGGGGATGCAGGAGTTATTGGACAGCAGCACGCGGAATATCCCACCGCGAGTTTTTTCCGAGCTGGAAAAGCAGATTCTTGATTCCAAGACCCAGGGATTTCTTATTCAGCTTTATAAGCTTGGCCTTTTGACGGGTGAGCAATTTGAGGCTATTATGGACAGGGTTTATCTCCTGGAGCCTAACCATGTAGATCTCAATACCTTAAAGATTATAGCCGCATCGATAATCTTCGGCAACGCTAATAAAAACTGGGACCTCAACTGGTTTAATATCAGTGGTGAGGAAACGGTTCAATAATAAATTCCATTGTACCCTCTGTGAGACTTGCCAATCGAAAAATTCTGCTGGGTGTTACCGGTTGTATTGCAGCGTATAAGGCGGCTTATCTTACGCGGCTTTTAAAGGGCGAGGGTGCCGAGGTTAAGGTAGTTATGACAGCCTCGGCCACGAAATTTATCACGCGTTTAACCATGGAGACGTTATCGGGCAATCCTGCGTATTGTGAAATGTTTCCGGCCGGCGGCTATTATTCCACTCATCATATCTCCCTGGCAGAATGGTCGGACTTGATCGTTCTGGCTCCGGCCAGCGGTAATCTTATCGGCAAGATCGCATCAGGAATAGCCGATGATCTTTTGACTACTGTGGTTATGGCTGCTCAATCGCCGGTTATGATTGCTCCTTCGATGAACTCGCATATGTATGAAAATCCGGTGGTGCAGGAAAATATCGGCAAGCTTAAGGGATTGGGGTACAATTTTGTGGAGCCGGAGGTCGGTGAATTAGCCTGTGAGACATATGGTGTGGGAAGACTTGCTGAACCGAATGAGATTCTCGAGAGGATTGTGGAGCATTTTGGCTCAAGGGCTGATTTGGATGGTTTGAATATCCTGGTAACAGCGGGGCCGACGGTGGAATATATCGATGTTGTCAGATATATATCCAATCCCTCGTCAGGCAAAATGGGTTATGCTCTGGCAGAGAAGGCAAGACTTCGCGGCGGAGATGTTACCCTGATTTCGGGGCCGGTCAGCTTGAGCGTTCCGGAGGGGGTAAGGCATATAGGTGTAACCAATGGCATAGAGATGCTTACCGAGGTGCGAAAAGCTTTCGAGAACTGCGATCTTCTGTTTATGGCGGCGGCGGTTAGTGATTATGTGCCTGGGACGCCCGCAAAACATAAAATCAAGAAATCGGGGGAGCCCTTGAATTTGAGTCTTACGCCGCAGGTAGATATCTTGATGGAACTGGCAAAGATCAAAAAGGGTCAGGTGATGGTTGGATTTGCCATGGAGACTGAAGACGAGCTTAAAAATGCGTCTGAAAAGCTAAAAAATAAGCATTTGGATATAATTGTGGCAAACAATGTTAGTGAAGATGGGGCCGGATTTGGAGTTGATACCAACAGAGTAACGTTCATAGACAAGAATGGAAATACTGAAAAGATGCCGCTTATGACAAAATTGGATTTGGCGGATAAGATTATTGACCGGGCGCTTATATTCGTGAAAGGAAAAACTTAGAGTTGACAAAAGCCGGCCAAAACAGGATGGCGGAAATTATCAGTATGGCTGCGTCCGCTATTCGTCAAAAAATAGACCTCGGGGAGGGGGATATAATGGTTGATTCCGATCTTATGGATAAATTTCCCGAATCGCAAAAGCCGCGTTATAAGAGTTTGGAGCAATTCGAAAAGGCGATCAAAGATTGCACAAAATGCCCGCTTCACAAGGGACGCAATAAATTCGTCTTTGGCGTCGGGGATAGTGATGCGGATGTTATATTTGTGGGTGAAGGCCCGGGGCGGGATGAGGATTTGAAGGGCGAACCCTTTGTGGGCCGTGCCGGCCAGCTTCTGGATAAGATATTGGCAGCGATAAATTTCAAGCGTTCTGAGGTTTATATCGGCAATATTGTCAAGTGTCGTCCCCCCGGAAACCGTGATCCGGAGCCCTCGGAAATGGAGACCTGCCTGCCTTACCTTCTGGAGCAGATACGAATGATCGATCCCAAGATAGTTTGCTGTCTGGGGCGAATTGCGGCCCAGGCGCTTTTGCAGACCAAGCTTCCGCTGGGCCAATTGCGAGGGCATTTTCATGACTGGTATGGGAGAAAGCTGATTGTGACCTATCATCCGGCGGCATTGCTGCGATTTCCGCAATACAAGCGGGATACCTGGGAGGATGTCAAGAAACTGCGGGCCGAATATGATCGGCTGAAAGCGGCGGAGCGGATTTAAAGCGCTTGATATCGATTTAGATTTTTAGTATAATTAAATTTCAGGGCTAAATTCCTTTCCCGGTGAATGCGGCTTTTTGGGGAATGGAATCCTTAAGCAGGGATGCCGAATTTGCATATATTTATATTGCAAGGAAATGGATGGCCAAGATGGTAGACTCATTCAAGGCGGGCGCGAATCCCCAGGCGATAGAGGCAGAGCAGGCTGTGCTGGCGGCGATTTTCAATTTTCGTGAAGCCATATATGAGGTTATGGATGTGATCAGGGATCCGGAGGTTTTTTACGATCCCAGGCATCGAGATATATTCAGTTCAGCAATTGCCCTATTTGAAGAAAACAGGCCGATTGATCTTGTTACCATAGCGGATCAGCTTGAGCGTGACCAGAGGCTGGATGATATTGGAGGAAGATCGTACCTGGCGGAATTGACCTCGCATCTTGCCTCCACCGCGAATGTCAGGCATTACGCCAATATAGTCTATGATAAATTCCTTCTGCGAAAATTGATTGAGATTTCGGCTGATATTGCGGATGACTGCCGCCAGGGAACAATGGAGGCGGAGGATCTCCTTGATGAAGCGGAAAATGCGATTTTCAACATTTCTCAGACCCGATTGGGCGAAGGTTTTGAGCATATCGGCAAGATTCTTCCGGACACATTTGAGCAGATCGAGGAATATCATCGATCGGGGGGAGGGATTACCGGTTTGGCGACAGGCTTTGCCGATCTTGACAATCTTTCGGCCGGCCTTCACAAGGGTGATTTCATCGTGATAGCGGGCCGCCCGTCGATGGGAAAGACGGGCCTGGGATTGAATATTCTCGAAAATGTGGCCATTGACCATAAAAAACCGGTGGCCATGTTTTCGTTGGAGATGTCCAAATCGCAGATTGCTCTCAGGCTGCTTTGCAGCAAGGCCCGTATCAATGCGCACAAAATGCGTACAGGCAGGTTGCCGGATCAGGACTGGCCGAGGCTTTCGGATGCGGTTGGGCCGTTATCTGAGGCGAATATATTTATTGATGATACTCCCAATATTGGAATATTGGAGTTGAGGTCAAAGGCGCGACGTCTTAAAGCCAAGGAGGATATTCAGCTTTTGATTGTGGATTATCTGCAGATGATGCCGGGGCCGAAATCGGCGGACAATCGTCAGCAGGAAATCGCCCTGATTTCGCGTTCTATGAAAGGGATTGCCAAGGAACTGGATATTCCGGTTATAGCTATCAGCCAGTTATCGCGGGGTGTTGAGATGCGCGGCGGTGACAGACGTCCGCAACTTGCCGATTTGAGGGAATCCGGGGCTATTGAGCAGGATGCTGATGTGGTGATGTTTGTTTATCGTCCGGAATTTTATGGCATAGAATTTGAAAAGGATGGCACTCCGACCGAGAACCTGGCTGAAATTATAGTAGCCAAACAGCGAAACGGTCCGACCGGCACAATAAAGCTGACATTCCTGAAGAGCTTTATCCGTTTCGAAAACCGCACTGAGATTTATGCTGCTGTCGAGGAATCGACCGAGCCGCCATTTTAGCTATGAGAATTGCAGTAGAAAGCATTGGCCGCCATAGCGTGAGATTTGTTGCCGATTTGGGGGCATTTATGATTATGCTTTATGGGCTACTGCGTTCCTTCCAGTCATTTTTCAAACGAATCAGGCTGATTTTTGAGCAGATGTTAACGATGGGTGTAAGGTCGCTGCCATTGGTTTTACTGACTTCGGTTTTCACAGGCTCAGTGACTGCCTGGCAAGCGGCTTATAATTTTCGTGGTCTGGTGCCGATGGAATTTCTGGGTTTGACTGTAGCCAAAACGGTTTTCATCGAGCTGGCACCGGTTTTGACCTCCCTGGTTGTGGCCGGGCGAGTGGGCGCATCCATTGCAGCCGAGCTGGGGACGATGAGGGTTACCGAGCAGATCGACGCTATGGAATCTATGGGGATAGATCCGATCGGTTATCTGGTTATGCCAAGATTTGTGTCGGGCATTATTATGCTTCCGGTGCTGGTTATGTTCTCCAATATAGTTGCCATAATGGGAGGTATGCTGGTTTCGGTTTATATGGTACAGATCAGCCATGAGATGTTTTTCGACAGTATCAAATCCTATGTTGGGGCTTTCGATGTATTCTCGGGGCTTATCAAGTCGGTCGGTTTTGGAGCGATAATATCATTGATGGGATGTTATAATGGCTTTAACGCCGCCGGGGGCGCCGAGGGGGTTGGGCAGGCTACAACCAAGGCTGTGGTTTTGGCTTCAGTGTTGATACTTATATCGGACTATTTAATGGCAACCGTGTTGTTCAACGTGTAATATGATTTCTATCGAGAATGTTCATAAGCGATTTGGGAGTTTGCAGGTTTTAAAAGGGGTCAATTTAGAGATTGAGAAGGGTGAGACGGTTGTCATTCTGGGATCTTCGGGCTGCGGCAAGAGTGTTCTATTAAAGCTGATGGTGGGTTTATTGGTACCGAATTCGGGTAGTGTTGTTATCGATGGCAAGGATATATTCTCCCTTTCGAGGAGGGAGCTGTATTTCATGCGTACTCGTTTTGGGATGCTTTTCCAGAGCTCGGCGCTTTTTGATTCAATGAATGTTTATGAAAATGTCAGCCTGGGACTTTCGGAGCATACCAACTTGACCGAGAAAGAAAAAAGAAAACAGGCGGCGGAGAAACTGTCGCTGGTCGGGCTATCCGGCATCGAGGATAAATATCCATCGGAACTTTCCGGTGGCATGAAAAAGCGTGTGGGGCTGGCACGTGCCATATGTATGGATCCGGAGATACTTCTGTATGATGAACCGACAACCGGCCTTGATCCCACTACAGCCGACACCATAAATGATTTAATCATCGACCTGAATCAGAAGCTGACAGTGACGTCGATAGCGGTTACCCATGATCTTTATTCCGCTTTCAGGATCGGGGATAGATTTGCGGTGCTTAATAATGGGATTATTATATTTGACGGTAAAAAAGAGGAGCTTCAAGCCACAGAACATCCATATATCAAAGATTTTTTGAGCCATCATTGAAGATATATTTGTGCGGGAGAGGAGATTTAGGGGTGTGTTTTTTGCCATTATGGAACACACCCCGCCCTTCGGGCACCCCTCTCAAGAGGGGAATCAAGATGTGAGATGGAGGCAAATGAAAATGAGAAATTCGGGATTACGGGGATGGGGCGAGGGAGGAGATTGCGACGTCCGCTTCGCTCATTCGCAATAACAGATTCGCGGGTTGCTGCAATTTCAAGGGAATCCTTCGCCGTCGGCTCAGGATGACGCGGCTGGGGGGGAAGGAGATTGCGGTGACAAAAGCAAGGGGATCCTTCGCTCTGGAATATGCCCACCCTGGCTTAACGAGTTAGGCCGAGCCACCCAGTGTGCTACATGTATCATAGATGGCATGATAATGATAGAAGCCACCGGCTGAAATCTCATTGTAAGAAATTTCTTTTGTTGGTTATCTTCTTATTGTTTTATGCTTCTTACATTAAAGATAACCGATCATTTGCTTTGGCCAGGAGCAAACATCAAAATCAGCAATCGCCGGGAGCCAGGCCGCCTGCGAAAATGTAGTTTATGACCCAGACAGAATCAGAGATATTAACGGTCTCATCGCAGTTGGAATCACCGGCTTCATAGGGTATGGGGGGATCACCGCCGGCGAAGACATAATTGATGACATAGACAGCATCGGAAACATTCACGGCTTGATCACCATTGGCATCACCGGCAATAAATTCAGGTTCCTTATTAATCTTAATTGAAATATTGCTGCTTCCCCCGTTGGCAATCGCCAGATCGAGCCTTCCATCGCCGTTAAAGTCAGCGGCACAGATATCATTAGGTTCCATGCCAACCAGTGGTTCACTGATAAACGGTTCAAAACTGTCATCCCCGGAATTTATGAGATAAGAGATTTGATTAGCATTATGATGAGTCACTGCCAAATCAAGATCGCCATCCCCATCAAGATCGGCGGCACATATAGACTCAGCTTCGCTTTCGACATCGTGATAGAAGGGCCCGCTGAAAATGCCTGACTCATCGCCAAAAAAGATGCAGATCAGGCTACTGGCTCCACCGATCGGTGCAGCCAGATCAAGATTTCTATCGCCATTCAGATCAACAGCCACCACCTGCGAGGCGGCGTCGATCACATCATAAACCGAGTCTAAGGTAAGATTACCACTGCCGTCATTTTTTATCACCGTCAGGTTATGATCATCCGCGCTGGAGGTGATCAAATCCAGATCGCCATCAAGATCGATATCTCCGGTTGTTATATCAAGACAGGCATTGCCAACATAACACCCAAAGCCAACCGTGTAAAAATCGCCTCCATCGTTTGCATGGACAAATACTATGCCCATCAAGGGATCGGTAGCGGCAAAATCGATATCGCCATCGCGGTCAAAGTCGCCGGAACAGATATAATGCGGACATTCATTAAAAAAGTCTCCGAATCCCTCATAAAATGTCCCATCGCCATTGCCCAGCATAACCGAATAGCTATTATCCAACCTGCAGGCAATTGCCAGATCGATATTACCATCATCGTCAAAATCATTAGCAGTCAGGCCCATAGACTGGGAAGGCATATTATAAGCATCGATGATTGTTAAGGCTCCGGCGCCATCGTTTTCAAAAATATAGAGGTTGCTTAGCTCGCTGATTATCAACCAGCTCAGAACAGCGAGATCATTATCACCATCATTATCGAAATCCCCGGGACATAATGCGAAGGAAATATCGTCCGCGGTATATAATCGCTCGGGTTCAAATTCGCATGCAGCCGGATCTGATTCTATTGTAAACGACCAGATATATTCGAGCCCATAGGGATCGCCCTCGGATGTTTGAATATCAGGCATTAATTGGACTGTAATCAGTTCGCCCTCATCAAAATCCTGTGTGGCGGTGAAAGTTGCGGTTTGGGTCGGATCATCATAGGCAATTGCGCCGGAACATATGCCATAGAGCTGACTATAAACTTTAAAATTGGAGTTATTGAAACTGGCGCCATTCATATCCCGGCCGAAATGAACCTGAATGTTGGTGGCTTTAGGGACATTGATCTCATTCGGTGCGGGTGAAGTAAACAGGCCCTGTTCTATGGTAATGTCATCGATATACCAGCCCTCATGTTGACTGCCATATCCTTGAACCGCGGAGCTGAATCGGAACATGAACTGAACTACTCCTGAATAGCCGAATAGATCGAATTCAGCTTTTTTCCAATCAAAGTTTCCCGAATAGCAGGGTGTACTATCGGGGAAAAGGTTAATACCCCACATATATGAGGGGTGAGAATAACCACCGATAGGATTTAGCCGGGTCCATTTGCAACCATCGGTTGAAATCAAGACAACTCCACCTTCCCAGGCCCTTGTCTCTTCATAGTTCAAGCTGGCGTCCATCCAATGCCAGAAGGTAAGGCGGGCATTAGCCGGCAGTAAAATCGGTGGTGTTATCAGATCTCCGCTTTTAAATTTGCCCAGTAAATCCGAGCCATCTCCCCCGAATTTCCAACTGGGCGGGGCGGTGTGGAATCGGTAGTTTTCCAGATGCCATTCCTCCTCAAAAGAAGGCCAGGTGGGCTTATGAGTCCAAAAGCCCTCGTCGTTTTCAAGGCTATCGGCGAATCCCTGTGTGTCGCCGATATGGATATAAAAGGGCTTCTTATCGCTGAAATCACCATTAAAATAGATATAGATGGTAGCAATATAGGGATCCGGGCAGGAGGGATCTACGCTGAATTCAAATGGCACCAGATTATCCTTTTTGTCCCAGGTTTCCATATATCCATAATCTGAATATAATTCGATCAGATTTATATAGGGATCTTCTTCATATAAACTGCCAAAAACCGTTGCCCATTCCTGGCCGATATTTTCTGCAGCGACCCATAGTTTTGCTCTTTCACCGGGAGCCATATGACCGTCCCCGTTGCCATATTCGCTGTCGTCCAGATGGTATCCACAAACATCGACCAGTGTAAGCTGCTGGGGGTAAATGTCTTTAATCAGCACGTCGATTTCCGAGGGACAGATTTCATCGGGTTCAATCCAATAGCAATACAGGCTATCGATAACGTACCAGGTTGTGTAAGCCGCGTATGAACCTCTCCAGCCATAATTCATATGATATTCATATTGGCCGCCATCATCGCGATAACCGTCACAGACAATAGCATGACTATGGATCAGATAATACATGGGGCGGTTATAATCGATCTCGGATTTGATGAGTGAATACCATCCGCTCAAATCGTAATCGATTCTATATTTCAGATTGAGATCATGGCTGTATCTAAAATACTGAGGGAGTGCGAAAAGTGCCAATTGCCCGACTGTGCTGGACCCGTCTGTACTATAGTTCATATCCACCGATACGCCGACTTCATAAGAAAGCTCCGCAAGGGCGGCTGTATCCTCAGGCCAGCAGATATCGTCCGGCGGATTAAAGACACAGCTATCCGGCATATGCTCCCAGTCGTAGGGATCGGTGAAATCCGCGCTTAAATAGTACCCCGAAACAGGACCATCACCCTTCCAATAGTATGTATGCTGGCCGATACCATGATCTGGCCATTGCCAGTAGTTCATGATCTGTGCCAGGGCGGTAGCGACACATCCCGCAACGCAACGTCCGCCATCACCCTCAGGACAATCATTTTTATAGGGTTCATGCTGATGCCACATGGAGGTTAGAAGCGGGCCTCTCTGCTCCAATGGCTCTCTGTCCTTAGCGAGTAAGTAGCTTTGAAAGTCTTCGGCCGATTGGGAAAAGATATCCCATTTAGTGCGATATTCATGCAAAAAACCGGATTTGCTATCTCTTTCCGGGAGAGCATCCAAATTGCCATATAACCTTTCATAGGTTTCCAGCCTGGTTTTAAGAACGTCTTTTAAAAGCTGTTCAATGCCGCCGTCTCCGATTTTGATCCTGCCGGTTTCGGAGTAAGCTTTGACGGGAGGCAGTTCCTTGATAACCGGTACGATAATGAATCCATCCGGCAGGATATTATAGGCTATTGCCACAATGCGGTTGCCTGCAAATATGTCCACCGATTCAGCTACCGCGGGATCGGTCACGGCCGCCCAGGAGCCGTTTTGGTGAATTTTGTACGTCAGCCAGTTGCGGCATACTCTATCCATTTCCTCATTTGTGGCCAGTTCCCCTTTCAATGAGGGCATGACTGCCAACGTGATTAATAAAATGAGAAAAAGCTTTGATTTTAAATAAAAATTCGTTCCATAATTTAATTGTATGCATTTGTCCCCGATGAAATCTCTTCTGTTTGATATCATTTGTATCCCTCGCAGATCTAAGTTCTTTTGAAGAAAAAATCCGCAACTCATTGCATTATATTAATATGTACCATTTTTGTCAAGAATTAATGCTTACGAATAGTTGGCAGTTGTGATATTGGCCGGCGGGATTTTTGAAAGGCGTATTACAAAGCAGAAGTGCTAATTCTCATATTTATAAGTAGTGTTGCCGTCAGGTGTGGCATATGAGGAATAGATGCAATGGCGAAATTTCTCAATTGAATTGAGAAAGTCCTCGAGGGGTGTTGAAAAAGCCATAGAAATGCCAAAGCGATTGATTTTAGATTGATTAGCTTTTATCGTAAGCATTGATCGGCGCCAGGTCACACCCTCGACTGCGCCAGAGGCCAAGAGGTTATCCCAAAAGATTATCAGGGTCTGCATAAATGAGCGTCATTAGAACTAAATGAAGATATCAATTGGTGAGACTCTTAAAAGTCCCCTCTGGAGAGGGGATTTAGGGGTGTGTTCCTTGCCATTATGCAACACACCCCGCCCTTCGGGCACCCCTCTCAAGAGGGGAATCATATTATGATACAACCTCCCAAGACCTGACGCTACCGTATTTGTAGGTTTTTCAACAGGCTTCTCAGGGTGGGCAACATCAATGCAAGAGCCGTATGTTGCCGCGAGGGTTAATACAGATCCTTGAGTTTCAGGTTGACTTGAATTGGTTTATCATTTCGCACCATGTTAAGCTTATATTCTGTTCCGACTTCCCTTTTTAGCAATTCTTTCACGGAGGAAAGCCCGCCCAGATATTGCATTTCGATGCCATTGATTGCCGTGATTATATCGTCCCTTTTGATACCTGCTTTCTCGGCGGGTGTACCCGGTGCAACATGAACGACCCGATAGCCGCCCTGATCGGTCATATGGATTTGCATTCCGCTTTTATCGCGCGGAAAAACGTGTGTGAAATTCCTGCCTTTTTCGACTATTATCTGCTGTTTTGAATAATCCAGATATATGATGAAATGCCGAAAGATTGAATTGCCGAGGTTTCCGACCAGTTCGCTTCCGCTGAAAGCGCCTACGCCTTCTTCAAGGGGAAAGGAAACCAGTTGATTTTTCAGTTTGAAGCCGCCGAATTCGATTTCATTGAATTCGGAGGTGCGCATTTTAAGGCTGCCGCCGGCGCCAAAACCCAGACCATCGACACCATCCAGTTCCATAAATCCATTGTCTTTGGCAACCGGATAATGGAAGCTTGTGCCACCCGCCCCTGTGTCGAAATTCCAGCGCCCGGAATATTTGCCGTCCACGGTCATGGGTGCGGTCAGGAATTTCCCTTTCATTGTGGCATCAAGCACTGTTCCTCCGCCGCTGTAATCAAAATATTCAGGATCGATGAAGGAAATCAGCTCCTTAGCATAATCGATTTTGGTTACAAACCTGGAAAGGAAATCATATCCCAGAATGCCAACCGCATCCCATCCGGTTCTAACAAGCAGATCGCGCAGATTTATTGAGGCGGCGGTCTGCGAGTTTATGCGAAGTCCGGGAAGCTCAAAGTCGGGGATTTTGACAAAGCCGACATTGACAGTGTTGCCTATGCCTGCGCCTTTGACATTACCCTCAGGTTTTAGGCCGAGTTCAACAGCGAAGGCTGAATCGATAACGGTCATTCCAGCGCCGGTATCCAGAAGCCATAGCCTTTCCTTCCCTGCGATGGTGATCGGGATGAGGATATGATCCATATCGAAACGGAACGCTATATTTTCCGCGCTTATGCCGTTGGAGAAGATATAATCCTCAACATCCTCCCGGGGTGGTTCGAACAATGATGGATCGATTTGGAGATTGGTTTCATAGCTTTCGATGGTAATCGCAAGTTTCTGGCCGACCGGCAGAACCTCGATTTCATTTCGAAACGGGTAGAGCATACCGTTTACATCACGATAATCCGAAAATAGAATATGTTCTTCTATATCCGGCTGCTTTGACACCGATTTTTCGAGCAGGAATGTTACTGTATTAATATAATCCAGGGTAATATCGTCATTGATGTTATTGACTGTCTTGATCACATAGCAATCATCCTCTTCGATCTTTTCAATACCCTCATAGGTTAATTCGAAGTGTTCGGAGTTTGGATTGAGATGGTCATACTTCTCGACCAGCGCCGAGATTTTTCTTCGCTTAATTGTCTCCTCGTCCTTATTGATTTTCAATTTTCCATTGGCATCCAGTTCCCAACTGAATTCGCCGTTATCTCCGGAGGAATGTGTAAATATTTTAAGGTCCAGTTTATCCAAACGTTTCATGGGTGCCTGCCACCAATGCTTAAATGTGCCCTCCAGCGAGGCACCTACGATGGTTACCTTGCCCTCGTAATATTCGCTTTCTACGCTTTTTGCCTTCTCCAGGCCCCCGATTGCCTGATAATATTTATTCATGATCGCGTAGGGATCGGTCAGGCCGTGCTGGCCGATAAGACTTATTGAGCAGACCAGCACCATTATTGCAATCAATAAAGGGAAGCGAAAGGTCTTCATTTTTCTTCTCCTATTGGACTGAAATGTTATCCGTTTAGCCGCATAGCTTATAAGCCTAATATACGTCGAATTATAAAGCAGGTTTTACGTTTTTTATTTTTTGGCAGTTCTGTAACTATATTCTGCGGATAACTGCAATTGGACGGCTGATATTATCGGCTTTTTCAAGTGGCTGATTTAGATCCCAGAGATTCCACCAGCCGATGAATTCGAAATCGGGGTGATGTTTGATAAAGCAAAGGAATTCCTGGGGATAAATTGCCCGTTTGATTGCATAATCTTCGATATGTTGCTTTTGGCCATGATCATCCACGCCAAAAGTGATTACCTCTTCAAATGTTTGCTCAGCTCGGCTGACAACCTTCCATTTGACATTGGTGTGCACCTTTATGCTATCCTGCTCCAGCTCCCAGCTACTGCCGGCATCATCGGTCAGAGGGATGTCGAATTGGATACACCAATCATTAAGGTAGAGTGCACCTTTTTTCAAACCCCGGGCAACCGACATAAAATGGTTCTCCAATTCAGTATTATTTTTTACGTTCAGCGAGCCAAGCATGATATAGGCGAAGTCAACAGGCGAGTGAAGCGTGAAATCATTCATATCTGCATGGATGAGGTTTACCGTTGCACCAATTCGTTTTGCCTTTTCGTTGCCATATTTCAGCATATTATCGTTCAGGTCAAGGCCATTATATTGGTATCCCCTCCTGACCAGTTCCCCCATATGCGGGCAATTTCCGCATCCGAGTTCCAGCACCGATTTAACCGGAGTTTTAGAAAAGCGTTTGAAACACTCCTCAAATAAATCCACTTCTTTGGGGATATCGCGAAATGAAAAGGCGATTTCATAATATTTTGGATAGTCGTATAT
>Ga0272444_10003835_pt1 | contig 13429 bp, 11 predicted proteins | sample SSMForm13_FD_201033 | JGI IMG/M metagenome (GOLD analysis project Ga0272444, IMG submission 201033) | Marine sediment archaeal communities from Little Sippewissett salt marsh, Falmouth, MA, United States - SSM-Form-13 | ecosystem: Environmental > Aquatic > Marine > Wetlands > Sediment ...
GTCTACTACCCCCAGGAGTCCCAGTCCGTGGCCAGCCTCTTCGGCCTGGGCGAAAAGAAGTACGTCAAGGCCGTGGATGACGTGAGCCTTCGTCTCGAAAAAGGCCGCACCCTCGGCGTAGTGGGCGAGTCCGGCTGCGGCAAGTCCACGCTGGTCAAGGGTCTCATCGGACTGGAGCCCGTGACCGGAGGGGACCTCCAGTTCATGGGCATCGACGTGAAGGAAACCGTGTCCGATCGGGACACCGATCTGATCCGGGAGATGCAGATGGTGTTCCAGAATCCGGACTCCACCCTGAATCCGTCCTATCCCGTGGGCAAGCAGATCTCCAGACCGATCAAGCGTTTCAAAACGGTGCCGAAGCACCAGGTGAAAGAGGAGGTCGTCAAGCTGCTGAGGGCGGTTCGACTCAGTGCGGCTTACTACGACAGGCTCCCCAGGCAGCTCAGCGGGGGGGAGAAACAACGTGTGGGCATTGCCCGGGCCCTGGCCAGCCGACCGGACCTGATCATCTGCGACGAACCCGTCTCCGCCCTGGACGTATCGGTCCAGGCGGCCGTGATCAACCTGCTCCTGGATATTCAGAAGGCCTTCGGTTCCTCCATGATCTTCATCGCTCACGACCTGAGCGTGGTGCGGTTCTTCTCGGACGACATTGCGGTCATGTATCTCGGGCAGGTCGTGGAGGTGGGGCCGGCGGACGCTATCTACGAACCGCCCTACCATCCTTACACGGAGGCCCTTCTCTCCGCCGTTCCCATACCGGACCCCGAAGCGGAACAGCGGGATCTGCGTCTGAGCGGGAACGTGCCCAGCGCCCTGAACCCGCCCACAGGATGCCGGTTCCACACGCGGTGCCCCCGCAGAGCGGAACTGCTGCCGGACGGCGGAAAGATCTGCGAGAAAGAGACCCCTCCCTGGCGAAGCACGGAAAAAGGACACCGCATCCTCTGTCACATCCCCCTGGAGGAACTGGCGAAGATCGAGCCCGTGATCCACGAGACTGCGGCGGCCTGACGCCTCCGCCGATAAACGGGACGAGCCCCTGCCCTTCGGCCGGGGCTCGTCTGTTTCTGTGGCGACTCACGCGGAAGATACAGGAATCCAGGGCGTGCAGGCGGCTCAAAGGGGACGGTCGAATCCACCGGCCGACCCGACGAGAACAAACGGCCTGACAGGGGAAGGCGGTAAGTCTTCAGCGGACGGGTTCCGAGGGTTCAAAGCGGCCCGTTCGTTCTTCGAGCACATCGCCAAGACCCTTCGGCAGGGGAGCCGTTTCGTGCCTATCGAGAATGTGGGCCACCCTTTTCCGGGCCTTCTCGAGCAGGGAGGGCCTCCCCTCGGCCTCCCACGCGTGAAATCCTTTCCGGTTCATGAGGCTCGGCCGCCACTGAGTGGATCCGAAATGCTTCAAGGTGTGGGGGTGCTCCAGGAAGTTTCCTTTCTCCCCCACCTCGGCCATCACATCGAGGGCCAGGGTGTCGTCGTCCACGGGCACGCCCTTTTTCAGCCGTCTCGCCTGATCGATCACCTCATCCAGAATCACGATCATCTCCAGGCTTCCGGTGCGCCCGAAATCCAGATAACCCACATCGTGATTCAGGTTGGAGCCGATCATGGCGGAGATGAACGTCAGAAGCCCCGACTCGAAAGCGGCCTGACCGTCCGGAATCTGGGAATCGCTCGTGCCCGCATATCCCCAGTTCGGGATGTCGAAATGCTGGCTCATCTCGACAAGGGCCACATAGGAGAGAAGGTATTCCGGAGCATTGTACGAGCACTGGGCCGTGGCCATGTCCAGAACGGCCGCTCCCATGCCCATGAGAAAAGGGGCCCCCTCGGCCCTGAGCTGGTGAATCACCATCCCGCAGAAGCACTCGGCGATCCCCTGTGCCACATGGCCCGCCATGGTCATAGGGGCCGTGGAACCGGCAATGGGGGCCGGAGAATAGATCACAGGGATGCCCTTGTCCGCACAGAAAAGGAGCTTGTCCACACTCGAATACGGGTGCTTCAAGGGGCTCGCGGGCTCGGCGTAGTGGAGGATGTAGGGCCGCTCGCGCAATGCGCTCCCGCCTCCTCTCGAGGCTGCTGCAATGGCCCACATCTCCTGAAGGTCCTCCCGGTTCTCGGCCGTGGTCACGATGGGCTTGGAGGCGTTCTCCACCATGGCGCGAAAGCTCCGAAGGTAGGCATGACGGGGAGGGGCATCCGCCGGGTGTGCAAAGGACATGATGAAATCCATGTTCACGAGCGCGTCGCAGAGTCGCGCGGCCCGCGCCACGTCCTCGATGCGGCAACGCCGACGCTCCAGAGTCCCCCCGTCCAGGGTGAAGAGGAGGTCCGATCCGGTTCCGAAGTAGGAGCGCGTCCCTCCGAGGTCCATCGCCGGATTTCCTTCCCGGTCCATGACGAGGATGCTCCGGGGTACGCTCCGAACGGCCCGATCGACCAAGGCTTCGTCCAGAAAGACACGCGTTCCCTCCTCGACCCGGCACCCCGCTTTTTTCAAAAGAGCGACGGCCTCCTCGTGAAGGACCCTCATGCCGATCCGCTCCAGAATGTGGATCGCCGCCTGATGAATCCGTTCCCGCTTCTCCCGGGAGAGAAGCCTCATATAGGGGAATGCACCCCGGGTGTCTCCGTCCATCCGGTTTCTTCCTTTCCGGTACCCGCCGTCACTCTCGACCGCCCGGAAGCGTGTGAGGCGTCCCTTCCGAGGCATGAGGAGAGGACCGGCTTTGAGGCCTCGGCCCGTCGCTCGGGCCTTCCCCTATCATCCCACCCCATCAGGGCGTAGTAGGACCGGACCATGGTCTCATGCAGCCGCCCGTCTCCCTCTTCGCCTCCCCGGTCCCCGGATTGAAACATGACCGGAAGCCGGTCATCTTCCCTGCCCCCTCCGCGGTCGAGGTTGATGAGGCGTTCCAGATCGGCCACACGCTGTCCGATGCGCATCAGATCGTCCCCGCTGAGATCCACGCCCGAGACCTCCCGGGCGACCTCCGCTTCGGCCTCGAGATCGAACCCTCCCCTCAGGCTGAGAGCCGGCACTTTGCACAGGCCCAGACAGTCCAACACGATGCTCGCGAGGACGGCTCCGCGGACGAGGGAGGCCTTTCCCTCGATGGATCGAAGCTTCGCAAAGGCCTGTCCGCCAACGGCGTCCGGGCCCTGCTCCGACAGGTCGGCGTACTCCAGCGAGGCATAGACACTGGAAAAATCCCCTCCCCGGCTCGAGATCATGTATCCGAGAGCCGTCCCCATGATGTGGGAAGGATGGTAGGCCGAGAGCTCCAGACCTTTGACATGCGCCGCATAAGGCAATGCGGCCGAGCCGAGGTGCCGGGCCGCCCGGCGGACGCCGCCTGCCAGGATGTCCCCCAGACCCTGCCTTCGGGCGATCCGTTGAATCAGAGCCTTCATGGACGTACCGTTTCCCCAGCTGAGCTCGATCCCTCCGGTCTCCCTCAGGCCGATCTCACCTCCATCGAACAGGTCCATGGCAAAAGCGATCACCGAGCCTGTGGAAATGGAGTCCATGCCCAGCCTCGAGCAGAGATTGTCCAGTCGAACCAGGGTGTTGATATCGTTCAGACCGCACTTGGAACCGAGATTCACCATGGACTCGAATTCCGGACGTACAAGGTGCTCCTTCCGGCCTCCGTTTTGCCGGTAGCTCAGAACCGCCTTGCACCGAACCGGACACCCCGGACAGCCGCGGGTGCTCACCCTGCGGACACGCAAACGGCGCCCGTCGATGGCATCCGCCCCCTCGAAACGGTTCTGGCGGAAGTTGCGCGTGGCCAGAATGCCCATGCGGTCACACCAGCTCACGTATCCCGAGCCACCGTACTCCCGAAACGCAGGAAACTCCGGGGATTCCTGAATGCGCCTGATGTAGTTTCGAACGGCTTCTCCGGCCCTTCTGCTCAGGGGAAGCGAAGCGTCGCCGGTCCATCGGACGGCCAGGGCCTTCAGGTTCTTGGCTCCCATGACCGCGCCGATACCCGTCCGCCCGGCGGCGTGATCCCGATCGCTCACCGCGCAGGCGAAGGAGACGCCGTTCTCGCCGGCCGGCCCGATGCTCAAGACGCTCAGGTCCCTGCCGCCGCTGCTGTCCCTCAGGAGGGCTTCGGTCTCCCAGGTATCCAGACCCCAGAGCCGCGATGCATCCTCCAGCCGGACCGTCTCCCTTTCCACAACGAGGCAGACGGGGGCGCGAGCCTTCCCTCGAACCATCAGCGTCTGCACACCGCAGGATCGAAGCGCCCGGCCCAGGGTTCCACCCATGCTGGAGCTTCCCAGGATTCCCGTGAGGGGAGAGACGGCGCTCAGGTGCACCCTCGAGGCGGCCGGCGCCTTTGTCCCCGTAAGAAGCCCGCAGGAGAGAAGGAGAACGTTCTCGGGTCCCAGAGGGTCCGCTTCGGACACAGGCTCGCCGGACAGAAAAAGGGCATTCGCTCCCCTCCCTGCAAGGGCCTTCGCAAAGACCTCCGCGGGGTATGACGTACGCCGGGACGTACCCGCCGTCAGATCCACAACCAGGATGTCGCCCAGTGCGCCCATGAACGGATGGCCTATGTGATCCCGACTCGGCTGTCAAGGAAATTGCGCCGGAGATAAACGACCCTCAAGGCGACCTTCCCGACAGGACTCCGACGGGCGATCACGATCCCTTCTTCAGAAAAACAGCCCTTGCCGTTTGCATGTCGAGGTTCTACACTCCGCCGCAGCACGCTTGAAGAAATCGACGTTTCGAAAGAACGGCGGACCATGTCGCCCACACTCATCCTGATCAATCCCTGGATTACGGATTTTGCGGCCTATGACCTCTGGTCCGTGCCGCTCGGCCTCCTTTCCCTGGCCGCGACACTTCGCCGCCGGGGATACGACGTACACCTGATCGACTGTCTCGACGTGCACCACCCCGGAATGGAGAGGGGGGGGAAGGCCGTCCCTCCGGTCCGGCGTGCTTACGGGACGGGGAAGTTCTGGCGAACCGAAATTCGGCGGCCCGAGCCCCTTGCGTCCGTTTCACGGCCTTACAGCCGCTACGGCATCTCCAGACACCTTTTCGTCGAATCCATCGAATCCATCCGGAAACCTGCGGCCGTCCTGTTCACCTCCCTCATGACCTACTGGTATCCCGGGCTTCAGGAGGCCGTTTCCCTGGTGCGCTCCGTCCACCCGGACGTACCGATCCTCCTTGGAGGCATCTACGCCCGCCTCTGCAGCGACCACGCCGCCACCTACTCCGGAGCGGACCGCATCGTCCCTGCGAGGAGCGGTGCGGACCTTGAGACCGTCCCCGGCCTTCTCGAGGAGATGGGGATCCCCCTCCCCTCGAGGCGGACCGCCGAGTTCCCTCCCTACCCGGCCTTTGATCTCCTTCACCGGCCGGAATCGATCAGTGTGGCCACATCCACAGGCTGCCCGTACCGTTGCGCATACTGCGCCAGCCCCTTCCTTCAACCCTCCTTTACGCAGCGCCCGGTCTCCTCCGTCCTGGAGGAGATCCTCCATTGGCGCAGCCGTCTCTCCATCCGCGATGTGGCCTTCTATGACGACGCCCTTCTGATCGGGGCAAAAGAACACGTTCATCCCCTCATGGAGGCCCTTTCCGAGCAGGCGCCCGACCTTCGGTATCACACGCCCAATGCACTTCACATTCGCGAGATCACCGCGTCCACGGCCCGACTGCTCTACTGCGCAGGATTCCGGACCATACGCCTCGGTCTGGAGACCTCGGATACCGGGCTTCGAAAAGGAATGGACCGGAAGGTGGGGGAAGGAGACTTCGAACGGGCCGTGGAGCGGCTTCGGTCCGCCGGTTACGGCCGCCGGGAGATCGGGGTCTACGTCATGATGGGGCTTCCGGGCCAGTCGGTGGAGTCGGTGGAGCGGACCCTATGCGCGGTGGAGCGCGCCGGTGCCGTCCCCTACCTCGCGGAGTACTCCCCCATCCCTCATACACCCCTGTGGCAAAAGGCGGTGAGGACCTCCAAATGGGACCTCAGGGAACCCTTGTTTCAGAACAACACGCTGATTCCCTGCTGGGACGATGAGAAACGGGCTCGTGTCCCGGGGCTTCGGACCATGGCAAGGGCCGTGCGGCGTCCCCGCCGAGGGGAGGGCGGCGGTTCCCTGGGTCGCCCAAGACATTGAGCAGGCACGGAGCGTCACGCTGACCGACCGGACCGAAGGCGTCCTTCCTTCCCGATTCACTCCCGGTTGATCAGGGCCGCAGCGTAGCCGGCGCCAAAGCCGTTGTCGATGTTCACAACGGTGACACCGGCGGCACAGGAGTTGAGCATGCCCAGCAGGGCGGCGATACCGCCGAAGCTCGCCCCGTAGCCGATGCTGGTGGGAACGGCGACCACCGGTCTTTCCACGAGGCCGGCGACCACACTGGGCAGGGCCCCCTCCATTCCCGCGGCAACGACGATCACCCCGGCCCGGGTCATCTCCTCTCGATGGGCCAGAACGCGGTGAATGCCGGAGACCCCCACATCGTAGAGCGTTTCCACCTCACTGCCCATGAAGCGGGCGGTGACTGCCGCTTCCTCGGCAACGGGAATGTCCGACGTCCCTGCGCTGATCACGAGGACAATCCCCCTCCCTTGAATCGCCCGAGCCTCTTTCGTGATCGTCAGTGCTCCAGCGCGTTCGTGGTATCGGCTCTGCGGGTAGGCCCTTTGAACGGAAGCGGCCTTTTCCGGCGAAAGCCGCGTGACGAGGACCTCTTCTCCCCTGACCAGCATTCGCTCCATGATGGCCAGGATGTCGGAAGCCACCTTCCCTTCTCCGAAAATCACCTCGGGAAACCCGCGGCGAAGGGACCGATGGTGATCGACACAGGCAAAGCCGAGGTCTTCGAACGGCAGGTCCTGCAGGGAGTCCAGTGCATCCTCCACACGAACACGACCGTCTCGAACGTCCTTCAAAAGCCGCTTCACACGGTCCTTGCTCACCCTACCCTCCCCGAACTGCCGCTGGAACGCCTCCTCACACCGTCATCTCACCCGAACAATAACACTGCCTTCTCCTTTTCGTCCCTTTGTCAAGATGCCCGCCGCCGCCCGCTCCGTCTTCGGCAGAGGCCAGGCCTTTCGCGGGTCTTCTTTCCGGGCTGCTCGTTTGGTAAAAAGAGGGCGACCCGTCATTTCCGTTCCAGGGGAAAGGTTACAGCAGATCCCGGTCCATGAGAAAGGTCATGGCGCGCTGAAGAATGCCGGTCGTCTTGCTCAGGGCCTTGGAAAGGTGGCCGACCGCTTCTTCGGGGACCCCCGAGTCCATCAGGACCAGTGCCCGCTCGAGCAGCGGAGAGATCTCATCCCAGGCCGAATCGCCTGTAACGGTCCGTGCGAGGGTGACTTCGTGCCCGACCATGGTGCAGAGGGCACGGATGACCTGAAGACCTCCGGCCCGCTCTTGTCCCGCGACCCCCTGGAGCAGCGTAAGGCCCTGAGACGTCCAGATCAGACCGGCCTTGATCTTCTCGCCCTGGCTCATGTTCGTAATTTCGGATGATGGCGTCATGGGTCCTCGGTTCTATGGGCCGCCATGCAGGTTCACGGGAGGAAAGAAACGCCTTCCCCGTTTCGAGCCTTTCCACCCGAATCGGCGGCGGACGGGTTTTGAAGCACCCTCTATTCCCCGCAAAGACGGGCGGGGAATGCACGAGCGAGGCGTCATCACATGAGAGGACAGGCTACCACCCTTGTGGAAGAAAAATCAACCGCACGCAGGCCGACGGAACCTCCCGATATTTCCGCAACATCGAGGGCGCGGGAATGCGACGACCGGCGAATCGGGGCCGTCTGTCATCAGAACTCCCTCTATATTCCACAACATGGACATGCTCTGTTGACACGAACCCCTATCCGTTGTATAAAGGTAGGAATTCGGTCTCTTCCGCTCACAGCGGGCAGACGTCGCCCTTTCTCCCCCCAATGAATAGAGGATGGCCCATTCCCTTGACCTTGGAACGTGACAGAGAAAACCGCCGACAGGAAGCCCTGGAAAGACACCACTGGCTCTCAAGGCTCTTTCGGGAAGATCGCCTCGCATTCGAACGCGAACGCAAACGCATGATCGAGGAAACCATCGAATCCGCCGATGACGTGGAAATGCGGGGCCGCCTGATGTCCCTTCAGGACGACTGGAACCGGCGGATGCGCGGCGCAGGGTCCTGTCACAATCGACTCGTCCTGGCCAAGGCCTTTTTCTGGGACCACTTTCACCGGGTCTGGCACCCTGGCATCGAAAAAGCGAACCGGGAGCTCCGGCGCCTGGCGGACTGAGCCTCTCCTTCCGACAGCGAACGCCTCCCGACGTCTCGAACGTTCATCTCAAACGACGGTACCGGAAGGAGACGGAGAAGCCGGCAGGAACTTGGGAGGAAGGGGCTCCCCGGCCTCGAGCTTCATCGAGGGTATGCGCATGAGGGTGACCGTTCCGTGGGCCAGAAGACGCCCTTCCTCGTTCGAAACAGAGGCCTCTCCCAGGCAGAGGGTTCGAGCGACCTTGATTGATCTTCCCGTTCCCACGAGGCGACCTTCCGCCGCCGGCGCCAGGTAGTTGAGCTTCATCTCCACGGTCGTCAGCCCGTCGTCTTCATCCATGCAGGGATACACGGCCCAAAAAGCGGCTGCATCGATCAGAGAAGAAAAGACGCCGCCGTGGACCATACCAAAGGGTTGGAGATGCCCTTCTTCGATCTCCACCACCAGGCGTGACTCCCCCCAACCAAACGTCTCGATTCCCATGGAGATGAGTGTGAAGTAAGGACTCCTGTTCACAAGTTCGGCCACAGACCGAACGTATTCCGGATTGATTCTCTTCATTCTTCCTCCATCTGCCGTCATTCCACGATCTCCTCGAACATCCCAACCCGCGGAGGATGGATACGGCCTCCGAGTCTATGTTTGCCGCTGCAGGAATGCAAGGGCCGCATCCGATGTTCTGCAACCCCGGGGCCTGCATTCACCGGGGGCATCCTCTTGACACGGTTCCGTCCGCCGCCTATAGTCTTGCCTGTTGCATCGGCGGGAATCCGTGGGCCTTCCCGAAACCTCCCGTGATCTTGAATCCCGGCTTACCGTGGATTTCCCGCCGGTTCCGGCAGGGGTCTTCCTCCTGCTCCGGGATCATCCTTAGGCAACCCGAGGTGACCCATGGCATACGCCCTGTTCCTAGGCTGCACCATTCCGGCCAGATCCCGCAACTACGAGATCTCCTCCAGAAAGGTGGCGGAGCGACTGGGGCTGGAGTTCGTGGATGTGGAATCGTTTATCTGCTGCGGTTTTCCCGTTCGCAGTGCGAATCTCCGGTCATCGGCACTGCTTGGAGCCTACAACCTCGCCCTCGCCCAACAGCAGGGCCTCGACGTCTGCACCCTTTGCAGCTCCTGTACCTCGGCGCTCACAGAGACGACTCACCGGCTGGACAACGACGAGGCCCTGCGCAACGGGATCAATCGGGATCTCGAAAGAGTGGGGCTTCGGTATGAGAGCGGAACCCGGGTCCGTCATTTCGCCCGGGTGCTCTACGAGGAAGTGGGCAAGGAGGAGATCGAGAAGCACCTCCAAAAACGGCTGCAAGGGCTGCGAATCGCCGCCCACTATGGATGCCACTACCTCAAACCGTCTGAAATATATGACGGTTTCGACGATCCGGAAAACCCGAAGACCCTGGACGAGCTCATCGCCCTGACCGGTGCCGAACCGGTGGACTACAAAGACAAGAAGCGCTGCTGTGGAGGGCCGATCCTGCCCGTAGACGAAGAGACGTCGCTGTCGGTGGCCCGGGAAAAGCTGGAGGACGTTCGAGCAGCCGGAGCCGATGCCATCGCCTTGGTCTGCCCCTTCTGCGCCGTCATGTACGACAGCAACCAGAAAGGCATTGCCGCCCAATTCGAGACCGAGTACGACCTGCCCGTACTTTACCTCTCACAAATCCTCGGGTTGGCCATGGGCTTCGATCGAAAGGAACTCGGTCTGAACCTGAATGTGGTCAAGACCAAAAAGCTCTTGGCGCCTTTTTTCGACTGATCCCGCACGCGGCCGTCCATCAAAGACCTGATTCGGGGAAAGATGAGGATGGCTCTCGGCTCTCTCCCAGAATAGTCTTTTCAACGCCTTCCTTCCTGTGGTAGGGATATGATGCTCCCTTGCCCATCTTGTTCAGTACGGGGCTTTTTGTTTCCCGGCCGAAGGGTGGCCACCCACCGATATCGCTGCCTGGCGAACGACCGCCGCCAGGAATGAAAGGAGGTAGAGCCGGTGAAGGCCAAGATCCTGCTCCTTGCCTCTCTTGTTTTCCTGGCCCTTGAGCTCCCTGCCGAAGCCGACCGTGATACGCTGAACGTCGCCATGAAAATCACCGTCACCAACCTGGATCTGACCGTCTCCACATCACGACAGACCCTGGTCCTCTGCCACAACTGGGCGGGCACTCTGGTCTGCCGGGATCCGAAAACCGGAGAGCTCGTACCCTGCCTGGCAGAATCCTACCGCTTTTTGGAGCCGAACATCATCGAATTCCATCTTCGAAAGGGCATTCGCTTTCATAACGGTGAACCCTTCGATGCACGTGCGATCCTGAACCGCTTCTTCATACCGGGTGACCCGCTGTGCTATGGATCGACAGCGCAACTGGCCGAAGTCCTTCAAAAAGCGAATGGGCTTACGGATCAGTCCGAACGAAAAACCCTGTTTTCAAAGGCTCAGAAACTCATTGCCGAGGAGGCCTTCCGGGTTCCCCTGTACGATGGGAAAGCCGTGGCCGCCATGCATCGAGACCTCGACTACAGCCCCTCGTATGACGGGATCAACCGGTTTTTTACGGCTTCCCGGCCCCAATAGTCCCTGCCGACGGACAGGCAGGAGGAGAACCTCCCTCCGGCCGAAGGGACACACTGGAATCGTGCCGTGAAAACAACTCGCGCGTCAAGTCAGTCAGGGAAGCCAAGAGTCCGCAGAACGGTCCTTTGCGCCGTCCTGTGGCTGTCCCTCCTTGTCACCGTGCCGCTGACCGCATCCCTCCCAAGGGCGGAAATGCAGAATGAGGGGCTGCTCAGCCTCTACCTGTATAACTTCCTCCTCTTCGTGGACTGGCCCTGCGGTACCTCGGCGCCGGCCGAAAACATCACCATCGGAGTGCTCGAAGGGCTCGACGCCCCGCCTCTTTTCAAACACCTTCACGGAAAACAGATCAAAGGGAAGACCTTGATCGTTCAAAACGTCACCCGCGTCAGCGAAATCGACAGGGACTGGAATGTCCTCTTTATTCGCCGTTCGAACCGGTCACTGACACCCGACGCCGTCTGCCGGCTCAAGAGCAGCCACTGCCTGACCATCAGCAACATGGCGGGCTTTACGGAACTCGGCGGAATGGTCGAATTCGTTTGCCCTCATCGCGACGGTTCCTCCCAGGCAGCTCTCGAGGAAGGCCGATCGCCCAAACGCTTTCGCATCCACTTGGACGCCGTCCTGGAAGCGGGACTTCGCATTCGGTCCAGGCTCCTGAGGCTGTCCGATGTCCTGGGGAATGTTCCCGATGGAAAAGCACCGCAACCATAAAGGCCCTCGAGCTCAAACCGTTCGCTCCTGGTTCGAGGACATCTCCATCGAGAAAAAGCTTATCCTGCTCATGATGGTCATCAGCACCGTCTGCCTGACGATCGCCTGTGCCGCATTCGTGGTGATCGAAATACGTTCCTTTCGGGAATCCATGGTGCTCGATCTCGGCACCCTCGCCGATGTCATCGGGCACAACTGCGCCGCCTCCCTGGCCTTCTCCGATCGGGCGGATGCCAGTGAGACCCTGGGAACGCTGGCTGCGAGAGAAAACGTCACGGCCGCCTGGCTGTACAACGCGAAAGGCACCGTTCTCGCACGATATCACCGCGATCCATCCAATACCCCTCCCTCTCTCGCCGCCCCGAAGAAAGACTTTCATCTCTTCGAGGCGGATCGTCTCGCGGTCTTTCGTACCGTGTTCCTGAATGACCGCAAGATCGGCGGCGTCCTCCTCCACTCCGATCTCAAAGGCATGAGGACCATTCTGAACAGGAACATACTGATCTTCATGGGAGTGCTCGTCGGATCGTTTCTGATTTCCTACTTTCTCGCATCCCGGCTTCGACGGTTCATCACCGCCCCCATTGTCCGTCTGTCCCAAGCGGCCCAGTCGGTCTCCCGCGATGCCAACTACGCCTTCCGCGTGGAGAGGCGCGGCAGGGATGAACTCGGATCACTCTACAATGCATTCAATGAAATGCTCGAGGAAATCCTCAAACGGGACAACGAACTCGTCCAGGCCAAACAGAAAGCCGAGGGATCCGCCAGGGAAGCGGAGACCCTGTTGAACACCATGGAGCGAATCAATCTGGAGCTGGAAAGGGAGGTCCGCGAACGGAAGCAGATCGAGGAGGAACTCAAACGGCACCGAAGCCAGCTCGAGCACCTGGTCGACGTACGCACGGCTCAGCTCACAGAGGCCAATGCGCAGCTCCAGGATGAGATCGAAGAAAAGCGCAGGGCCGAGAGGAGCATTCGGCAGGCCCTCGAGGAAAAAGTCGTCCTGCTCAATGAGATCCATCACCGCGTGAAAAACAACCTGCAGATCATCTCCAGCCTGCTGGCGATGAGCCGGCACCGGGCCCAGACCCCCGAGGCTGCGGAGCAGTTGAGCGAGGCCCATGCCAAGGTCTTCACCATGGCCCTCATTCACAGCCAGCTCTACCGAAGCGAACGCTTTGATGAAGTGGGCATGGAGCGTCATGTGAATGAGCTTTTTTCTCATCTTTCACATCTTTATTGTAGCCATAAAAATGTCACTCCGCGAATTCGTGTCGCAGACATCCGCCTCCCGGTGACCCAGGCCATCCCTTGCGCTCTGGTGCTCAATGAGCTGATCTCAAATGCATTCAAATATGCCTTTGACGACCATCAAGGGGGATCGATCGACATCACGCTCGAATCCGATAAGGATTCCCGAATCCGGCTACGGGTCCGTGACGACGGCAAGGGGATCCCCGAAGACATCGACATCGATCAGACCGACAGCCTCGGTCTCAAGCTGGTCCGCAATCTCGTCCTGTACCAGCTCAAGGGCGAGCTTCATGTTCGGCGACAAAACGGGACCGTCGTCGACATCCTGTTTCAAATCCCGCAGGAGAAATAACCCCATGAGGAAAATTCTTCTTGTGGATGACGAGGTCATCATCGCGACCCAACTCGAGGAACGATTGACCTATATGGGTTACGACATCGTGGGGATGGCGTCCTCCGGACGCGAGGCGGTCGATATGGCCTGCAGGCTTCTGCCTGATCTCGTCCTGATGGACATCGTCATGCCCGGAGATCTCGACGGCATTACCGCAGCCGAGCGAATTCGGGATGAACTCGGCATTCCTTTCATC
>Ga0272444_10003836_pt1 | contig 13428 bp, 6 predicted proteins | sample SSMForm13_FD_201033 | JGI IMG/M metagenome (GOLD analysis project Ga0272444, IMG submission 201033) | Marine sediment archaeal communities from Little Sippewissett salt marsh, Falmouth, MA, United States - SSM-Form-13 | ecosystem: Environmental > Aquatic > Marine > Wetlands > Sediment ...
GCCTGCTCGTTCGCACTGATACCGACACGACGCAGCAGCGGCAGATGCGCCTGAACGCTCTCCATGTCCGCCTGCAATGTCTTGCCAAGCCCAAAGGCCATGTTGCTCTGGCCGTTCATTACCCAGATGTCGCCGATGACGATATTATCCATTTCGATCTTATCGTCGCCGGAGATTACGGTCAGCTTCTGGCTGTTGGCATCGGCTTGGCGGGCGGGGAAGGTTGCCTCCCAGCGGCCTGCCTTGCCTTCGGCCGTGGCCTGGACTTTCTCCTGACCGAACTGAACCGACACCTTCTGGCCAGCCTTGGCCCAACCCCATACCACAATGGACTTGTCTCGCTGGATGACCATGTTGCTCGAAAACATGCCATGCGTCTTGAGCGTACCCGCCAGGGCCAGGCCCTGAAACGTCATGACGATTGCACAAAGAATGACCGCGATTTTGCTTTGGCTCTTCATCTCGTGACTCCCATTCTATCTGTTCTGTCGATTCCTGCTGTTTTCACCGTGAAACACTACTTCTTCGCCTCAAGCAACTTCATCATCTCTCGCACCCTTTCCCCCCTTACTGTGCTGCCCCGTGTGACCGGCCGGAATCCTGGTACCTCTTCAGCGTGTCGGCCATGCGCTTTACCACTTCTTTATTCTCGCCTGCCACGTCGTGGGTTTCTTTTGGATCCACCGCCAGATTGAAAAGGCGCGGCTTCTCGCCGGGAACCAGCTTCCATTTCCCTTTGCGGATGGCGAAGTTGCCTTTGTAGTCGTGATGTACAACCATGGGACGGTCCGGCAGCGACTCGACCTCGCCGGTCAGCAGCCCCAGAATACTGGTGCTGTCCTCGGCCACGTTTGGGGAAAGCGGCACGTCGAGCATATCCGCAACCGTCGCCATGAAATCCGTCAGGCAGATGACCTCGTTGCAGGTCGATCCGGGCTTGACCCTGCCGGGCCAGCGTGCGACAAACGGCACGCGGTGACCACCCTCGTGAATCTGCCCCTTCCAGCCCTTGAAGTGGTACCGCAGGTCAACGCCCTTTTTCTCCAACCCGGCAAACCGCGCAGATGAGGCCGTGCCATTGTCACCGGTGAAGATCACCAGAGTGTTGTCCGCAACGCCAGCTTTTTCCAGCGCCGCCATGATCTGGCCGACCACCCAGTCGGTCTCGATGGTGAAATCGGCATAGCGGCTTATTTCGCTCTTGCCCTGGAACGGTTTGCTTGGGGCGATTGGCGTGTGCGGAGCGGTCAGCGAAACGTATAGAAAGAACGGCTTCTCTTGACGGCTCTTCTCGCGGATCCATCGGGCGCCTCGTTTGGCCAGGTTCGGCAGGATTTCTTCGAGCTTCCAGCCCGGCACCATGGGCCCGTCGGTCCCGAACATCTCTTTGGGTTTCGGCATGGTGGGAATGGCGGTAACTCTGTCATTCTCGATCCACGTGTACGGCGGCATGTTGGGAAGATCCACGCCGAAATAGTAATCGAAGCCATGATCGAGCGGACCGCCGGTGATAGGTTTGGACCAGTCGATCCTTTCTTCGCAGGCCTTGACGCGCTCAGCCGAGCCGCCCTTCTTCTTCCATATGGCATCGCTGATCTGCAACTCACCGTTAGCGAGCTTGCCGTCGGAATCATACCAGTCCAGGCCCAAATGCCACTTGCCAACGATGCCGGTGGCGTACCCCTGTTTCCGCAGCAGATCGGCAACCGTCAGCCTATCCTTTTCTATCAACGGCCTGCCGTAATCCCAGAGCACTTCCTTTTTCAATGCCGTACGCCAGCAGTATCGACCGGTGAGCAGGCCGTACCGTGTCGGCGAACAAACCGCCGAGCCCGAATGAGCGTCGGTGAAGTTCATCCCTATCGAACACAACCGGTCGATATGGGGCGTCTTGAGAGGACCCATCTTCTCATTGTTTGCCGAAACCGAGTCAAACCCCATGTCATCGGCAAGGATATACACAATGTTCGGCTTCTTCGTCAGCCCGGCAGCGCCGGCACCGACCATCAATCGCGAAGCCATACCAAAACACGCCCCCGCCGACAGAGCTTTCAAGAATGATCTGCGTGACAATCCGCTCAACATAACCTGTCTCCATCTCCTGCAAGCATGCCCGCCACCCGGTTTTCACCTGGGATCATCGTACGCTCATAGGTCCCCTGTGCATGCTTCATGGGCGAACTCTCGACAGTTTTTGCATGGCGCCAATCTGGTCCGGCAAATAAACGCACACTGTGATGCCATTACTCCCAAGGGCCGTCTTCATTTCGACGGGGCTGGAACAGCCTTGGAAGCACGCAGCTTCCCGACCTCCGCCAATGTCTTGAGGCTCCCTGGCACGATTCTACCGCTTCGGTCCGGGCCGACGTTAAGCAGGAAGTTGGAGTTTCTGGCATGCGCCTTTGCCATGTTGCCCATTACGCCCTTTGCACTGCCCGAAGGAGTCCCCTTCTTCCAGAACCATGTCCGCTCCAGCTTCCAGCATGTCTCTCCCGGGGCTGTATTGTCTTCTGGAAAATGCCGCAGTTCCTTGACGGCAATATCAAGATAGGGCCTTCCCTTCTTACCCCAGCTCCACCAGTTCGAACTGGTTAGGATGTTGGGACGTACGCCTCTTTCATGGTCCAGGATTTCCTGTGCAGGCATAACCTTATCGTCAAGGGCATCGTTCCAGAAGTAGAAGACATCGGGATACTTCTCGAGCAATTCGGCGATCTGCTTCTTCTGGAATTCGTTCTGTTGTTTCAGGGAATGGGTTGCGGGGTCGCATTCCGGCGGCAGGACCTTGTGCTTGTTCGGATCGCGAAATCCCGGGTGACGCCAGTGGTAGTGAAACCCGACCTTCAACCCGCGACTTTTGAAAGACTTGACGAACTGCGCCACGAGGTCCTTCTTGTACGGGCAGTCCGGATGCATGACGTCATATGTGGTGTGCTTGCTGTCCCACAGGCAGAATCCCGCGACGTGCTTGACTGTGAGTACACCATACTTCATACCCGCCGACACCGCCGCGTCCGCCCAGGCATCCGTATTGATGGTCTCGACTCCGGGATTGAACTCGGAAGGCTTGTGATAGCCCACCACCCATTCATCGCCCGTGTGGGTAGCCATGTTGTAATGGATGAACATGCCGAACTTGAGTTTCAGGAAGTCCTCCTGCAACTGCTTCACGGATCTTTTTGCTCCAGAGCCTGTCTTATCTGCATCCCGTGCGCCCGCCGTTGCCGCTGGCGTCTGGAGCTCGTGAAGGACTACATCCGCAATCTGCTTGCCCAGTCTCCTGCTACCTTCAGCATTGAAATGAATATCGTCGGGCCTGTTGAGATACTTCTTCAGGTCAGGCAACATCAAATCGTAGAGGTCATTGACCTGGACATCGTGCTTCTTCATTACCCTCAGGGCGGCATCGCGCCATTTACCCTCCTCCGCGCCCGCCAGCCGGAGTTCCCTTTTGAATCGATCGACGATGTATTGATACACTTCAGGGCACCAGGGGGTAGTTGAGCCCCATATGAGCTTGGCATGGGTCTTCTTCAAACGAACCACAAGTCTTTCGAGCCGATCCTCATACTTGGCAATTCCGCGATCCTCCGGCTTCATCCTGAATTGCCACGTCATATCGTGAAGGCCCCAGTTGAAATGAATGACATCCCATTCAGCTTCGCCCAGGATCTTCTCTATCTGGTCCAGGCCTGCGATGGTCGTCCCGCCGTTGGATGCACGCTGCACATGAGCTTTGCCTTTGAGCATCCCCGTAACCGGACCCGCATACCCTCCGGATATGGAGTCCCCCAGCAGCAGCACTCGCGGCAGGGGCTTGCCTCTGCCCGTTCCGGCTTTCTCGGCGGACCATGTCGTTGCCGGCGCCATCGCCGCCAACGCAATCAAAGCCGTCGCAAACACTCGCAGCCTGGCGCCTTGTAGTTTCATACCGCCCATGCTGACTCTATATTCCTGAAAACATCTCTTTTTCATCGCGTCGCTCCTCTGTGTATCGAGTTTCTGTCAGAGACTATAGTCAACAGGATTCCAAGCACACGTTTGCGGCGCTAGGAACGCTTCTTGTCGCGCAGCTTCAGCTTGTGTCTTTTCGCAAGCCCGTCGAGCATCATGGTCACCAGCGTACTGCTCATGCAGTAGTCCGGAACGCCTAACGCCTTGCCCGAGATCGAATCGTAGCATTCGCTGATCCCGTTCCTTATCGCATTGGCGATCGTCTTGTCGGCAATCTCGGCGGCCAGGTCCGTATGCCCATAACTGGCCAGGCCGCTGGCGATCTGGTAGTTAGTCGGAGCCCAGACATCCCCACGCCAGAAGCCGCGGGATTTATATCGCTTGTCCATGCGATCCAGGGTCGGAATCGGAAGCGGCGTCTGCCAAGACGGAGAAGCCAACACCTCGGCCATACGCTTAGCCATCGCCTTTGTGGGAACCCCAGCCGTCAGCGGAATCCAACTGCTGATGGTCGCCACGGGTATCTTTTTGAGGGAATCGCGATTGACCGCCAAAAACGTCCCGGCCTTGTCATCCCACATGTGATCACGCATGGCCCGGACAGCTTTCTTGATTCGCTTCTCGCGTCGCGTCGCCATGGCGGTGTCGCCCATCATGGTCGCCAGCCGTGCCAGGCACCTTTCACCCAGAATCAGGTAGGCCGTGTTGCCCGCCATGCAGATATCGCCGTACCATGCGCCTTCATCCGACCCCTTGCGAGTCGGATGAGGCGTCACTTTCAGGCCGTCCAGTGAACAGTCGTAATCGAACGTCTCCCACCGGGCATGCTGGACGATACCGCTATACGAACCGACCGCAATCAGCCCGATGTCGGTCACATCCCGCTCGCGCCAGAACCAGTCGTGGAACCGTTCGAGCCGGCCCAGGCATTGCTTGAGGAGTTTCTTGTCACCGTTACGCTGATAAACCCGTTCCACGCCCCATGCCAGAATGGGAATCTGTGAGAACTGCCGAACCTTTTGCGGCGCGGTCTTGATCGCAACCGTCACCATATCATGGGCGTAATCCGGCATCTGCTTGTTCCAGCGATCCTGAAAATCCCAGTAGTTCTGGAAAATATCGCGGATGACTTGCTTCTTGCCGGGCAGGATGCTCAACAGATCGACCACAAACATGGTGTCCCATATCCATTGGCCCTTGTAGTGCGGGCCGCCCGGGCGAACCCATGTGTGCAAAAGGGGTTCCACCGGAGGCTGTACTTTTTCCAGGACGCATTTCTCTATGACTCGCTGGGCCAGTGCGAGTACATCCGCGTCGTCTGATTCAAAAAGGTTCTTGATGTCTGCCATTTTCGGCTCCGATGCGTCTGCCAAATCATTACAAAAGCCCGCCAGCGCCGCCCCACTCACAACTCCGCCGCCGGTAATCTTGAGAAAATCACGTCGTTTCATCGTTTGTCCATGTTATGCCCGACGGACGGTTCTGCCCGGCCTGGCATGCCTGAGGCATACCGGCCGAACTGGGCCGTTGTTTCGGGGCGACTACTGAGCAGGTTGACTCTGGAGGGCGGTTCGAATCGCCGATGCTACTTGCTCGGCGATCTTCCGATAGCCATCCGGGCTGTAGTGAACGTCGCCCGGCAGGACGAACATATCTTTACCGAAACCGCTGGTCAACCCATAAAGGTCATTGGTAACAATGCCGTATTCTGCCATGACCTTTCCAGCCACGCGGTTGTATTTGATCTCGTCGCCGACAAAACGCCCCGCTTCGCCTTCCGGGACAACCGTGGTAGTTGCCCAGATAAGTTTCGCGCCGGTTGCCTTGAGTCTGCCGACCAGTTTGTCGAGGTTCGTCTCGTACTGGTCCAAGGGCGTGCCGATAGTGCCATTGACCTTGTCCCTGTGCCCGTATGGCTTGGCCTCCGGGTGGCGGTAGCACAGGTCGTGAAGGCCCCAGTTGAAATGTATCACATCCCATCCGCCGCCACCCAGCAGCTTATCGAGATTCTCCAGACCATGACCTGTCGTGCCCGTGCCGGCGCAAGTCACGTCGGCCTCGCCCGTGAGTATAGTAACTACGAACGGAGTATAACCCGCCGTGATCGAATCACCGATGTTTAGAACCCGCGGCATTTTGGATTCCCTGTTCATGGTCTTGTCGCCTTCTGAAACTAATTCAACTTCACTCCATGGGCTCAAGGTCGTAAACTCACACCCTATTTGTAGGCCTCCTTCATAACCGTGTCGATAAGACCTGAAACCAGACCACTGCCCGACCATTGGTCAATCTGAAAGGCTGTACTCTTGCCCTTGATGCCGGCAGGCCGGGCGACCTTCGGGGCAAGGGCTTTGCTCGGAATCGTGTAGAAAAAGTAAGGATCTTCGCCACCGAATCCGGTCTTCCAGCAATTGGCCAGAACGGACAGTTCAGGCCCATAATTGGCGCCTTGATTCGCTTCAACCATCTTCTCGCTGCACAGGAAGACTATTCCCTTGAAGCTGGCCGGGGTGAACGAATACACCATCACATTGTAGGTCTGCGTCGCTCTGGAACTGCCCGAAGCACCCGCTACCGACAGGATACTCCCCCAGGGCACACCATCCGGCACGCGCGCGGTAGCCATCATCTCGGGAATATACTCGCTCCAATACTTCTTCCACGCACCAACGTAGTTTCTGATGTTGGCATTGTAGTAGGGGTTGCCCGGGTACAGGGAGCCCACGGTCTTGTAGTCCGACATCAGGGACGGCGCCTGATTCAGGAAGGCCGGGGCGATCCACTCTTTCATCTCCGGGTTATCGCCGCCCTTGGGAACACTGTTCTGCATGAACACGACCCCAACGGGCTTGCCGGTCTTGGCGGCAATGCTCTGGCCGAGTGCACCAGCCAGGCCGCTGGCGTTGGTCCATTGCGCGGCGAAGCGGTTCCCGGGCCCGGGCGTCCTGGATACGGCGATGCTGAACCGCGAAGGCGACCGATTGGACGATCGCTTGGCCTTGCGTGCCATCATGCGGACAACGCCCCCGGAGGGCTTGACTGCCGGAATCGTCAGCTTCATCGACGGCGCCGCGACATACCAGACGTCCCCGATCACGATGTTTGTGATGGTCCTTTCGTGGGCAACTTCCCCATCGATGGTGTAGCTGACCTTCAGCGTCTTGGGCTCAGCGCTGGCGGCCATGGGAGGCAGCACGACCTGCCATTCATGCATATCCGGGGTAACGGCAATGGTTTTCTTGATACCGCCGAAGCTGAAGTGCAGGACCGCCTTATCCACTCCCGGCCCAGTTTCCCATTCACCATAGCGACGAGTGGAACCCCAGATGGTGACCGGCACGCCGGCCTGGAAGACGGCGTTATCGCGGAACTGCGTACTCAGGATCGGCATCTTGCGCCATTCGTACTTCAGCCCGACCGAATCGGGATCGATGACCTTGCCGGCGACTTGCAGTTTCCCGTCCGGCCAGGTCTTGCTGAGAACCATCTCGCTGTCGTAGTAGATAAACGGCGTCGCCGGCAGGAGCGCCTTATTGTACAGGGCCGGCTGGAACGCGACCCCACCGGTAGCGTACGAGACACCACGGGGCTTCTTGACCTTGGGCGAGGTAACGATGACCTTGTCGCCTTCGATCTTCATGCTGGCTGGATGCCAGATACGGTCGGCGCCAGCCAGGTAGAACAGCTTGACCTGGTCATCGCCATTGGCAACGATCGTCGGATCGGCGAAACCCGTTGCCCCTTCGCCCTTGCCAGTGGCATTGGTGCCGGCTTCGGCAACCACCAGGCCGCCATCGGCGCTATCGAACTCAACGATCAGTCTATTGCCCTTGACCGTGTAAGACTTATACATGGGACCGTCGGCGACAATCTTCTTCCCGTATTGGTTTTTCAGCGCGTGCAGGGCCAGTCGCTGGCCCGGAACTGCCTTGTGGTGGTAGTGGATGCCGCCGGTGATGTCGATCTGGCTGGCCATGCCGGTGTTGGGAATGTCCCGCGCCAACCAGGTGCCCAGACGCATCTCCGCGGCGCCGCCGATGACCGGATCGTTATTCGTCCACCCGCCCTTCTGTCCGGGGCAGTAGAACTGGTGGAAGTAGACGGGCAGATCGGCGCAGTTCCACCGCAAGCGCCAGCCACGAACAAGAGAATGCAGATTGTTGTAGTAGACAAGACCTTCGTTTGTATTGGCGTAGCCCTGGTTCCAGATGGCGCCGCGTATGGCGTATGGAATCACGGGATTCAGTCTACCGTTGAACATCCAGGAAGCGTCACGGTTGCCGCCGAGATTGCCCGGAGGCTTGGTAGCGATCGCTGCGGGGGCAAGCCCATTCTTGATGCGGTCGTCATTGGCCTTGATGGCGCCTTCCAGGCCCGTGTAGAACTTGTCCCAGGCGGCCTTGTGCTCCGGGGTTGTCGGGTCGGTCTCCAAAATCTTCTGGTAGATGGCCCTGGTGTACTCGTCTTTGCCGTCTCTGAAGCCAACGCGCGGGACCCAGGCCTGGATGGAGGTCATACTGAACGAGCAGTTCAGGATGCCGATGGGCACATTCAGGTTCTCGTGGAGTTTGTGGGCAAACGCAAATGCTATGGCGCTGTATTTCGTATAGTCGCCATTCTTCCACGATCCCGTCGCCTGCTCGATCGGATGCAGCGCCGAGTAGACACTGGTTACCTCGAACTCGCGGATGGGCGCGACCTTCCCCTTCGCCTCGACATGCAATTTGTTGGAGGTGCTCTTCAGAACCGTGGACTGCATATTGGACTGGCCTGATGCCATCCAGACCTCGCCGACCAGGATGTTCTTGAGGGTAATGCTCTTGCCCGCGTTTTCGCTGACGACCATTTCCGCAGGGGTGGCGCTGGCGGTGAGCGGATCGAGTCGGAGCATCCACTTGCCGTCCTTGCCTGCCGAGGCGGTCTTCTTCTGCCCAGCAAACTCCACAGTCACCTTCATGCCCGGCGACGCCCAGCCCCAGACCGGAACCTTCATCTGCCGCTGCAAAACCGCGTTGTCGGCGAATGGCGCGCCCAGAGCGAGGGCGATGTTTGATTTCTGGGGCGCTTGTTTGGAAATGGCTGCGACAATTGTCTCGGCAATCACCGTGGCACCGGCGGCGTTTGGGTGGACCTTGTCCGGGACAAGCTCCGCCTTGTCCGCCATCGGTTTGTAGAGATCGATGACCTGTGCGCCGGTTTCCCTGGCGACCTCGTCAATCAGCGGAATGATTTCTCCCTTGACCGTCTTGTCGTTGATTCCCCATCTCTCGGGGTAGACCGGAATGGGATAGCAGACCCACACCGCGGGTTTGCTCTCCAAACCTTGGAAGACCTTCACCATCTCAACGTAGTTGGGCTTGAACTCTGCCTTGTGCTTCCAGTTGTTGGGTTTGGTGTCGTTAGTCCCGAGCTTTATGATCACGATGTCCGGCCTGTAAGCCTGGGCAGCCTTGAACTGGTTGAGTTTCCAGTAGGGTTTGTTGCCCTTCTTTAGCAGCGTGGAACCACTGACTCCGAAGTTCTTTACTTCGTATTCCTTGCCCAGCAGCGCGCCGACCTGTGCGGGAAAACTGTTCTTGTTGCGGTCCTTAATGCCATGACCAAAAGTGATGCTGTCGCCAATACAGGCTACTTTGGTCACTGTCGGCTTCGCTGCCGGAGCTGCCGAAATTGCGCAGAGAACGACCGTCGTCGCGATTACCAAGCCGAGTACTTTTCTGGTCATGATGTTTCCTTTGCCTCATGAGATGACAGTGTTGCCATTGAAGCCTACAAGACCCGCGCGGATACGGATCTCGCAGGCTTCTGATTATTGCGGTAAGGGCAACGGGGCCGATTGGTCGACCTGGTTGCCTTTTACTTAAGGTGTCTTGGCTTATTCCACCGGCGGAATCTTAGCCTCTTGAATCCACAGCGTAAGGTGGCCTCGAGGGGGAATAACGCCCCTCCGGTTGTTGTACCGCAGGAAACTTGTCACCGCGATGGTCACCTTGCCGCCCTTGAACTCGTCGCGGAAGTCGGCGTAGATATGCCCGCCGCGGGGCTGGCCGCCCTGCCGGCTGAAGACGCCGACCTTGGACTCAGCCAGCAGCTTGCCGTTGACGTAAAGGGCAAAGCCTTCGCCCGCATTGACGTGGTTGCTGCCGCCAATAAGAATCCGGTAACGATAGCCATCTTTCAAGGCCGGAATGTCAAACGTGCCGCGAGCCAGCAGAACTTCATGCTCCCAAAGCGTCCTGGGTTTCTCACCACAGCCGCACTCCCCTCCCCTCATGCATTGGCCGAGCGGCTCCAACTTGCCGCCCAACTGCCCGAAGGGCGGCAGGCCGCTCTTCCACCCCGCCTTGGCGGCATCGAAATCGGGCGCGAACCAGGTGGCCATGCCATCGGGATACGTCACCTTGCGGTAGCGGTTTCCCTTGTTCTTGGGCATGGCCTCTTCGGGCTCGAAGCTGTAGTAATCCCACTTCAGATCCCGAAGGTCCGGACCAAACGTGTGCCAGTCATAATCCCCCACCCCGGCTGCGCGATAAATGTTCGTCAGCCCATATATCGCACCCCGCAGGAACTGCGTGGAACGCTTGGGCTTCTCGCCCTTGGCCTCACTCACCAATGCCGCGTTATACCTGGGGTTGGCGATATACACCGGCGCTATGCCATCCATAATGATCGGGGCAAGCGCCGCTTTGGCGGCCGGGGTATCCCACTGTGGCTTATCGGGGCTTGCCTGAGCCGGGGCTTTCGGCCTGGGAGCCTTGGGAAGGGCCTCCGCCGTCCCGCCGAGGAGCTGGACCATCGCCCTGCCCAGCGCATCGCCGGTCAACGTGTACGTTTCGGCATTGAGATTGTAGTGGTAGTCCGCCGAGCCCGGCGATTCATCAATCTCCCGCCAGAAATCGCGGGTATCTACCGAGGCCACGGTCCCGGCGAATTCCGGGTGCTTTTTCGGATCGCCGACCGCCATCTGGGCATTGAGAATGCTCACGAACTTCTCAGCCATCCTGTGTCCGCCAAAGCCAACCGTGGCGATAACGGCGGGCATCCTGGGTGCCTTGAACTCCTTGCGAACATCGTTGATCATATTGACCATGTTCTTTTCGTACTCGGCGATGAGGGCGGGAGTGAAACTATCCTTATGGCCCTGCCACCACACAAACCCCGCCATCTCGTAGCCCTGCCCCTTGTAGCCGGGCACGATGTCCTTGATATTGTTCAGGGTCTTGTGGACGCCCTCGACCATCAGTCGGTATTCCAGGCCTTCCCACTTGCTGTCGGGGTCATTTCGACCGCTGGAGGGCGGGCGGAAGTCATAGCCCAGCGCGCGGTTGCCCATGGAGGTCTTGATCAGCAGAACCTGCTCGTCGTGATAGGTTCCCAACACGTAGCCGAAGCCCAGTTCCGGGCCGATGCCCTTGCCATTGGATGTCGCGGTAAGCGGACTGCCCTTAAAGTGGATACGGGCGTCATAGAAGTAGACGTCATTGCGAACGGTCCACTTGCCCTCGTCGTCGATCAGCCAGGGGAATTGCTTATCCCGCTGGGTCACGGTTGCCAGATCGCCCTTGCCCTGCAGGTTCTCCTGGCTGATCCACAACGCAGTCGATCCGCCCTTGAAGTAGGTGATCTTGATGGGATAGAGCTTGCCTGCTTCGAGCTTGACCGTCTGCTTGACCGCCTTGCCACCCACGTCTTTGCGATAGACTTCCTTGCCATCCAGCGTCGTTACGTTATACGCACTGTCGCCGTAACCGGGATTGACCGTGTATTCGCCCGACTCAGGCACGTCGATGCAGCCCCTGACCACCACGGTATGCGCACCCGCAATGGTCGGAAGTTCGTCCTTGACGACCCCAAGCAAGACCGTCTGGGTCTTGGAGGGTGTCAACTTGTCGTAGTCCGCGGCCTTGTCGTAGGCGCTGTTGTAGATCGAAGCCGTCGCCCCGTTGCCCGCCTTTGGATCGGCAGATAGGAAAACGCCGTGGGAACCGATCTTGTAGTTGCCCACCCGCCAGATTGACATCGGCCCCTTGGGCGCCGCGGGATCGGCGGTCAGGAAGATGCCCGCGTAGCGACATGTAGCGCCGCTGAGCCTGCCCATACCCACCATGTTGGACTGACCGGCCAGGATGTAGACCTTTACCGGCTTGGTGGCATCACCCGGCTTGCCGTCAGGAGCGGGCAGTTGGGCGGGGATATTCTTCGCGGCAGCGTTAAGGACGATTCCTGTCAGAAGTAATACCGACAGTGCCAGGGCAGCCTTTATTTGGGTGCTCATTCTGATTCCTTTCGTTTTTTGTTTTTAGAGCGTTACTTGGATTGTTTTTTCATCACGTAAAGCGCGGACTTCCAACCCGGCTTGTTTCGCGTGCTGAATCCGCCGGCCTCGACGAACAGGTAGTCGTCGCCGTCGATGGTCTTGACGATCATCTTCAGCGCCTGATAGCGGCTTAGATCCATCAAGGTATCCCCCGACCATATCCACATCCCATCATTGGTCAAGCCATTGTCCTTGAAGGTCATCGCCTTGATCTGGGCGCGACGAGTATCCATCTTCTTGTCGGGAGTGAATTCGCTGATCGCCTGGACCTGCCCAATGGTCTGCCAGGCGCCGAGGATCTTGGGATTGGCGACGAACTTGCCGTTGTAGTGGAACTTGTAGTCCTCGGTCTGCAATTCAGTGTTGTCGGGATCCTGCTTATTCTGCCACTGCGACGACAGCATGGGAATCACGGTCGCCGACTTGCGGATCGCCTCGTCGTTGATCGGGGGAAGCTTCATTTCCTGGAGGGTAACGGCGAAGATTCCCTGTGGTACCGGCGGCATGGTCACGATTGCCTTTCGGCCATACCGCAGGAAACTCGTCACCGCAATGGTCACCTCGCCCTTGTTGAACTCATCGAAAAAGTCCCTGGTGATGTATGCGCCGCGGGGCCTGCCGCCAGCGCGTCTTCCGTTGCCTTGCCTGGCTTCGAACAGTTCCTTGCCATTGATGTAGATTTTGAATCCGTCGCCGCTTCCAACGTGCTGACCGGCGCCGACTCGAATCCTGTAGAGATGCCCCTTCTGCAGCGGCTTGAATTTGAACGTACCCCGCAGCAGGAGGACTTCCTGGTCCCAGAGGGTTCTCATGGGATCCTTGCAATGGCAGTCGGCATTCGAGCACGGCTCGGAATCCGTCACCAGCTTGCCGTTGTACTGACCGAAGGGAGCCTGCCCCTTCAGCCAGCCTGCCTTGGCGGGGTCGAAGTCCGGCATGAACCAGTTATCCATACCCTTGGGATAGGTTACCTTGCGATATCGCCAGGGCGAAATGTCATACTTTTGCTTCTCCGGGGGATCGAACGTGAAGTAATCCCACTGAGCGTTCTTGAGGTCCGGGCCGAAGGCATGCCAATCGTAATCGTGCACGCCGACCTTCCGGTAGAGATCCGCCAGACCATCGACCGTACTCGTGAGGTGCACGCCCTGCAGGGT
>Ga0272444_10003838_pt1 | contig 13426 bp, 9 predicted proteins | sample SSMForm13_FD_201033 | JGI IMG/M metagenome (GOLD analysis project Ga0272444, IMG submission 201033) | Marine sediment archaeal communities from Little Sippewissett salt marsh, Falmouth, MA, United States - SSM-Form-13 | ecosystem: Environmental > Aquatic > Marine > Wetlands > Sediment ...
ACAGAATATGTTACGTACAGCTGCTATTTATATTGCTGTCGATTCTTAGAATATTTAACATGTGTGAAGCATCATCCTTGACTATGTAGTCATTTCCACCAGTGGATATAACAACAATATTGATAAGTTGCAAATCGAACAAATTACTCTTAATCAATTGGTCGGGAGTTCGAGTCTCCCGCGGCTCACCAAAAAAGTTAACGAATAAGGGAACTTAGGAATAGAAATAATGTTTAACTCCGAGTTCCCCTTTTCGTTTGTATAGTTAACAATCAACTGTACAGTTCACTCAACTTTTGACATAAAGAAAGGGAGCCTAAAGTTTTAACTCAAAGCTCCTTCTCGATGTCATTTTAATGTCCTTGCGTCCCATTAACTCCTGGACCGTATTCGCGGTCAATTCCACTTATTTTTTTGTTCGAGAATATATCTTGTTGCCGGGTAGACCAATTGATTAAATATCAGTTGTCTCCAGAAATGAGTTAATGATGTGTGGATGTTATATAGGCATGTATAGTGAAATGTATAGTTCACAGGGAAGGAACTTCAAGATTGACAGAAGGAATGAAGTAAAAGGAAAGACGTAAGATTGGACTTAGGGCTGGAACTTTAGGGTTGTGTCGTACTGTAAAAACCGACACGAGTTAAGTAACGGGTGCGATCGGAAGGGCAAAAATAAAACGGTGCCGTTATGTTTACTTGAAGGTCAAGCAAAAAGAAAAAATGCTTTTTGTGCAATGGGGAGGTGTGTTTTTACTTGACCTTACCTTGAATGGGCGACCCCCTCTCTTTTAACCGCTAGTCAATAGTCAACAACTGACCCGTTTAGCCTCCCATCATGGCAGAAATGATGGGTGTGTATATCAAAATATTACAGTAATAACAATATTATATATGCATTTTACAGTCTTTTTTACGCACAAAAAGAATGAGAACGTATTTATAACATTTATGACATCGGGATTTGGGCAACAGGCCGTTAAGGTGCGACCCTGTGAGTTTCCTAACCGATAAGTAGACGACTCATGAGAGTCGAAAGCGACGCTGTTCCGGTCCGAAACAGAAAATGGGCGTGGTTGGATAATAAAGACCAAGCATAGCATCTTGTCTTGGTTTCAGGCAAAAGGATTTCAAGACGATTCAGGAGATCGTCCCTGTCTGTATCATTTCTAAAAATCTCCCGACGTTCTATCCCACGAATGATAACATGGTGCAGAACACCGGGGGCATCCAGGCGAGCGTGTCTTGGTATAAGATGTCTGCTAACATAACTACTTCATCATGTAAAGTTAGTTACTTGATTACAATCGTACCTTACTATTCTCCGAAAATCCTGTGAGCGGTTGGGGCGATAAACACAGGCAATTGTTGGCATGTGCTGTTCGCAAGACGGTGTGTATCAAATACCTTTTAAAACAATATGCTGCAGAAGAGCGTACGTTCTATTGTAAAGAAAATAATTTGAATAATCTGCCGTTACAGTAATGAGTGGAGGTCCCAGCGAGTCATAGAAGACTAATTCTCTATTGGATGCAAACCGTTCTTTAACTTTTTCAAAAAATATAAGTTTGATTTTAAAGGAACTATGATGGAATTTATACCGCCTTTAAAGTTTGATAATGTGAAGAGACGTTTGAATATAGAGTTATAAGAATAGAATTTTTGATACAGTTCCCAATAATAATTCTGCAGTTCTTCAGCTTGAAAGGATTTTGGCTGGAAAGTCACCAGTGTGCCGTTCTGATGATCCCAGTTATGATCAATTATTCGATTTGCGCTGAGGAATTCTTCCCTCAGTTGAGTCCCTGGAAGCAGCATGAGTAAATAAAATTGGGCGTAGCTGACTTTTAATCGGATTAGCTGCCGAACCATATCCTGCAAGTTTTCCTTCGTGTCACCGTCTAAGCCGACTATCATGCTTGCAGTTACCCGAATATTGTACTTGTTGAATAGCGCAAATAACTTTTCGTAATCAGCCATCTGGTTGAATTTTTTGTTAATATCTCCCAGATTTTCCTCTGAAAAAGTTTCGATGCCCATATATACTCCCGAGCACCCTGTTTTGCTCATCTCAACAATCAAATCTTCATGCCGATAAATATTTGTGCTCACTTGGCAAATCCAGGAAAATTTATGTTTTTTCAACAGATCGAGGAGAAGTCTTGTATAACTTATGTCGGCAATAAAATTATCGTCTGTAAAAAATATTCTATTTGTACCGAACGATTTAATTCGAAGGAGTTCTTTTTCAACATTTTCTAACGGTTTTGTCCGGATCTTAGGACCCCAAAATTTTGTGACACTGCAAAATTTGCAATTGAAAGGACATCCTCGTGATGCCTGTATTGACAGCCGCGGCATATTCGTTCCGCCGGAACTTCGATATCTGTCAAGTTTCAGCAGTTCATATCTGGGGAGTACGAGCTTTTTAAAGTCTGTATATGTATCGGCTATATATTCTTTTTTCAGGTTGTTGTTTCGAAAGTCCTCGATCATTTTTTCCCAAACATCCTCTGCTTCACCGATCAGAATACTGTCTGCGTGATCTTTTGCCTCATCCGGCATTGCCGAAACATGAATGCCCCCCATGACCACCGTTTTTCCTCTTCTTCGGAAGGCATCTGCGATTACATAGCCTCGATTGATCTGATTGCTGATCCCGGTGATTCCGATGAGATCGGCATCTGTATCGAAATTCACCGTATCCACATTTTCATCGCAGAGTTCTACATCAATGCCTTTCGGAGTGAGACCTCCGAGGACCGGCAGTGTCGGCGGAGGAATGTATGCCTTGATTTTGCCCGTATAACTATGTTTGTCTCGTCGTTTAGGATGGATCAATAATATTTTCATAATCCTGCTTTACAAAAAAATGTGAAACGAACGTTAATGATATCCAACACCACAAGGTCTTCAGCATGATTTTCTGATTAAAACTTTTTTTGTCGCGCAAGGACTATAAGAAATACGGCTTTATGTGTCAATGGAATAATGGCCGCGGGTAATGTATTATATCTTGTGTCATGAAAGGAAATCCTTATTTCGGGGTCAGTTCTGAATTATTGACTCACCGGATGGATTGAGCTATAAAGCCGAATAGTCTAGACTTTAGCTGTTTATAAAGCAACAAATGGAACAGTGAGACCTATGGCCCGTCCTTCACGAATCAAATATCCTGGAGCTTTCTATCATATCACATCCCGCGGCAATGAAAGAAAAGAGATATATAAGAGCCAGCGAGACCGAGAGAAGTTTCTGGGATATCTTCAGTCTGCCTCATTACGATACAATGCTGTGATCCACGTGTATTGCCTTATGAATAATCATTAACACCGTCCGGTAATCTTTCACAGATCATGCGGCATATAAACGGGGCATACACAACGTATTTTAATGTAAAGGGAAAACATTCCGGACATCTGTTTCAGGGGAGGTATAAATCTATTCTGGTAGATGCTGACGAATATGCAAAAGAATTGTCGCGCTATATTCATTTGAATCCGGTTCGGGCAAAGGTAGTGGAAAAGCCCGAAGATTATAAATGGTCCAGTTACGGTTCATATATTGGCAAGAAGCGGCCACCCGAATGGCTGTCGCAGGATTTCATACTGGAATACTTTGGGGAAAAGGAATCGATCGCCCGGAAGGAGTACAAAAAATTTTTCGATCTTATCATTGGAGAACAATATGAAAGTCCATTATTAGAGGCAATCAGTTCAACGATTCTTGGAACAGCTTATTTTGTTGAATTCATTAAAGAAACATATATAAAAGAGAGGAATGTTGAATCAGATATTCCGGCATTAAAAGAGCTTTCAGAAGGGGTTTCTGTAGGGGATATTATCGAGGAAGTTGATAAAGAATTCGGAAAAGGTTCTGGATTGGCACGAGGGATAGCCATATATTTAAGTCAAAAGCATACGGGGAATATGCTAAAAGATATCGGAGCCGTTTTTGACATTGGCGGATCAGGGGTATCGCAAACCAGCAGGCGGATCAAGCAGAAGCTTGACAAGGATAAGAGCTTAGAAAAGCGAGTAAGGGAAATCGAAGACTGGTTAAATCTGTCAATAATGAAGAACTGACTCCACTCTAGCTTTTTAATTACTGGAAGATGGTGTATTTCATTATTCATCTCGATTTTGAGGCAGAGGAATAGCTGCGAAGTTGCTCAGGGTAAAAGTGCGGAAAAAAGTCTGAGAACAAGCGACAATGGCAAGCTGTCAACGCTACGCATTTTTGTGAAATTGTTAACGCCAGTAAATGCATATCCTGAATTTTCGGTTCCTTATCTTTTCAACGTTCTTAGCGTTGTCATTAACTTAACACGTATTGAAGCGCGATATTTAATAGCACCAGTATTTTTCTTTTGACAAGAAAGCCATAGACTGTAATAATTACAACTAATTGCACATCTAAGTATTATGTGTGGCTCAATAACCGAAACAGATAGACACTTTTCATTGTCACAGAGGAAGACAGTTATTTACTCGTTGGCACAATTTTAAAATACGTGAGGAGGGTATCATGACGCGAGCATTGAAGGCTACAGTTGTTATTACAATTATTATGGCATTGCTGCTTGTCTGGTCGATGGCATGGGCTCAGACAAAAACAGTTCAGCGTAAAACGGCAACCGTCACAACATCAAAGATTCTCGTTACTAAACATCCCAATGTCGTGAAGTTGAAACAACCGGTAAGTTCGAAATACGTTGTTGCACCAAGGCCGCTAACCCGCACACAGAAGCAGGCGTATACCAGAGATATTCTCCGTGGTTTGGGCGTAAAGAGAGTGATATTGCCGGAACAGGTTGCGAATGTCAGGCTGACGCCCGATGCGCCCCGGTCCGGTTTCAACTGGTATGAACTATCGGGTGGTAATTATCCTTTTCCCAGGGATGGCAGACCTGCATACACATATATTGGTCATGGGTCTATAAATATTCATCTTGAACGAACAATCCCGAATAAGGTGTACATGCTCGACATGGCCGTCAGTTCGGCGCGTCCGAAGTACACGACGAGATACATATTCCACGGTGCCGTTGAGGGGGAAATCAAACCGCAAGGCGGCCATCTGGTGGCCGGTTTTCGTGCTAATCGGGCCGTAAGCGAGGTCCTTTTGGAGCTTGAGGGGAGCAGCCGTAGGGGCGCTCTGATTTACAGCATCGAGGTTACCCGGGTTGACTGAGAGGATAAGGTTTGTTACCCGCGGTTCCGCTATGGGCTGCTAAAAGAGACAAGCCATAAATGAACCGTTCATGTGCCTAAGTCGGTCCATGAAAAAAGCAGGGCTCGAAACGGCTCTGCTTTTTTGTATAGAGATGTATTTTAAAATAGATACCTCAACATTCCACACTGGCTGTCGTTGAGTGTAGATCGAAAATACCAGTTTAAATATTAATAGTTGCAACAGCTCTACAACGGGGCAAATTTATATGTATGAATCACATATCGTAACTGTGTCATTAATTTTCAAAGTGTTGACAGCTGCTATTTATATTGCTGTCGATTCTTAGAATATTTAACATGTGTGAAGCATCATCCTTGACTATGTAGTCATTTCCACCCGTGGATATATCAACAATTGATAAGTTGCAAATCAATCAAATTACTCTTAATCAATTGGTCGGGAGTTCGAGTCTCCCGCGGCCCACCAGGAATTTTAAGGGGTCATCGTTAATCGGTGGCCCCTTTTTCTATTTGAGTAATTGTGTGATCAAACCCGGATGATTGCACAGGAGAAAGAGGTTAACAATGTCGACCCCTTTCTCCTGTCATTGTGATCTTCTTATTTTAGTTTGCCAACTTCGAAATCAACAGTTTTCTTATTATTCTTTCGCAGCTCGGCGGGTTCAGCAAGCATGTGACCCGGATCGGTATAAAGCTCAAGACTGTATTTCCCCGGTAAAATGTTCCAGTCAGAGGGTTTGATATCAGTCTCATAGTGATAGAGTTTGCCTGGCAGGATCGGTATGATTCTGTCGTGAGAGAATCCGGCACTGTTTAATTCATCATTGCCGGGCCGCAACCTGAAGCTGAGTTTCGTCATAAACTTTTGTCTCAGAATTTTTGTGCCGTAATTTGTCAGATCAAATTTAATTTTTATTCTTGTTTTCTTCGTAATTTTCCGACCTTTATCGGCCGTCCATCTTATTGCTTCCGTAGCACCGCCGCTCGCAGCAGCAGCGACGTTCCTATTACTAGCTAGCTGTCTTGCTGCTTCCGAAGCACCGCCGCTTGCAACAGCAGCGACTGCCCTGTTATTAGCTGCATATCTTGCTGCTTCCGAAGCACCGCCGGTCACAACAGCAGCGACTGCCCTATTATCAGCTGCATATTTTGCTGCTTCCGAAGCACCGCCGGTCGCAACAGCAGCGACTGCTCTTAAGATCCACGCATACTTCTTTTTCTTCTCATAAGAATATACCTTAATATTCGTGGGAGCCACATCTATTAACGGGTAGATAGAAAAGTAATTGCCCCAGCCTGTCACCTTGCCGTCGCCCACCATGACGAAATATCTTTTCCCGAAGCGGCTGGTGAACTTGTAGGGAATCCTGAAACTGCAGGCACCGGTGTTTTTTACCTGACGGGCTATCCTGTAAACGGGAATCATGCCCATCGGCTTTCCAATAGCTTTCATGAAAAAATCTTCCATAAAGAGAGTAACATCGACTTTGTTGATGTTCCCCTTGCTTCTCCATCTGATGCGGTATTGTTTGCCCGCCTCCAGTTCTTCTCCGCCTTTGGGGTATAAAACGGTTATCTTTCCTTTTTCCGCTGGTCTTGATGTAGAAGTTGTACCCTGAGGCCGGGTTCCTGTGGCAGCAGCAGTTCGGACAGGTTTAAGCGTGCTTTTTTGAGCTTTACTGACGGTGGTTGACCGTTTTGATGTAGAAGTTGTACCCTGAGACCGGGTTCCTGTAGCAGCAGCAATTCGAGCAGGTTTAAGCGTGCTTTTTTGAACTTTACCGGGGGTGGTTGCCCGTTTGAATGTATAAGTATTCTTGCGATCTTTTCTGCCGCTTTTGTCGGTGTAATGTGTTTTAACGGAAGCCTTCAGACTGTTTTTGCCTTTTAACGTGAGGACCAGGGATCTTATGGCAATTTTTGTCTTGTACGTAGCCCTTAAACTGTTATTCTTATAATAACGAGCCCTTACCTTACCCCAGTCGCAGTCCCTTGGCCGACACTTGCCCCAGGCATGGATCGTGGCCATACGGCCTTTAGCGGAAATGTCGAGCTTTGTAATACCCCTTGTGGTTCGATTGGCGTTCTTCCATTTACCGGCGAAATCATTTACTCCCGAGAAAGCCGTCGGACAGAAAGCCAGCAGGACAATCGCTGCAGTGACAAAACATAGAAGCTTTTTCATAAAGGTTCCTCCTTCTCTGTTAGAAAAAAATCTTTGAGACAAATCAAAAAGAAACAGCAGGTTGCTGTAACCTTTCACTTAAGATTTTTGTGATAATTTCCTCTTTTCCGTCCATGTTGCTTGTTTGCGTTGATCCTGGAACGTTCAGTCATTCCGTGCAATATCCTCTGTTACCTGCTGAAATGACGATCGACTGCCTTTACGGAAAGCATTATAAGACATCCGAAGTCACAGATAGGTCACAGATTGCAAATTTCTTAAGATTTCTGACAATAGGCGAGCCAAGCGGGGAGGGCGGGGGATTTGAAGTCAGTAAGTTAATAGGGCAACAGCCCGCGAAGAACTGACCCCCATGCTCCCTTTGTGTATATATTGCCCCCCCTTTATTGTCTGAAATTATCTTTTCCCTCCTTAAGGCAAAAAGCAAGACCTTATCCCCTCCGGTACGCAAAATCCGCAGAACGTGCCGGATATTCCGCAAAATCTGCGCACGCAACAGCGCATGACTTACTGACAATTTCTTACGTTAACAAAGACATCAAAACAGTTATCAGTTGTCGACACTTTGAAAATTTATGACGCAGTTATGATACGCGATTCATATGTTCAAAATTGTCACATTATAGAGCGGTGGCAACTGTCATCATCCTGCATTACTGTTGTGATGCGCATGATATGAATATCCTATCTTGAAAATCAATGACAAATATTTATAAATGTTGATCTCTATTTGCCGACACACGCCGAAGACCTCTCTTGCAACCATTCCTGTTTCAAGTATGAATGCATTCAATCACACATCACCGTGCAAAGGAGACACTCAAAATAGGTTTGCCTGAATGCGCCCCGAAAATCTGACCCTTGTGTCAGGGAATTCAACGATCAGCATTACATTGACACACAAGGCTGCTTAGCTTATAATCTTTTAAAAAACAAGAACTTCCCACTCAAATGGAGAGCTGAATGCAAGGGAGGAGTCCATGAATTTCATCGTCGCAGAGGAGGAAGGATTCTGGAGGGTCATTAAGCTCGCACCGTTTCGTCGAACACCAGGCGTATATTTCGATATTGTCCCCATGGAGTTTCTTCCGCGCGTAGACGGTATCGACCGCGTCGTCCATGAGCACGGTGCTGTATCACCGGGGCCGGTCGGTGAAGTGACGCGGACCTGGTACTACCATTCCTGCCAAGAGGACAACCTCCTCGTCCTCCGGGGACAGCGCACCGCCGAGATTTATAATATCGAGTACAAGAGGGTGGAAACCTTTGTCGTTACGCCGGAGAAAGTAACCCGCAACGGCGAGGTCGTCTACGAAGGTCCCTGCATGCTCGTCTGGCCGACCAAGGTCTTCCACCGGATAACTTCGAGTGCGCAAGGCTCTGTTTCCCTGAACTTTGCCGTCAGGTATCCCGGGTTCGATATTGATACAAATTTCAATATCTACGATCTCGACACGGCGACAGGCAAGTTCACGCTACTCAAGATCGGCAAGAATGACCAGGACCCCACTTTCTGAGCGACGGGGGCAGAACACATTTAAGCATTGTTGAGACACGTTATGAAAAGATCAGCGTATGACTATGATGTGATTGTCATTGGCGCCGGCATTGCCGGGATGGTTTCCGCCGTGACGGCCAGTGCGTTCGGCAAGCGTGTCGCCATTGTCGAGAAATCAAAGGTGGGCGGCAATTGTACCAATACGACCTGTATTCCCAGCAAAGTCCTTATCCGTTTAAGCCACTTAAATCGTGACATAACCCGCCTTGACCAATGGGGTATCGGTTCAGCACCCGCAGGCGGTCTGGTTGGTCGCATGGTCATGCGTCATATTCGTGGCATTGTGCAAAAGGCCTCCGAGAAAGACCTTCCGGAAACGTTTGAACGCATCGGAATCACTATGATATCAGGGACCGCGTCATTCGTTGATTCACACCGCATTAAGATGAACGGACGCACACTCTCCGCGCGGAAGTTCATCATCGCCACCGGCACATCACCTTTCATTCCTCCCATAGAGGGGCTTGAATACATCAACTACCTGACAAACGAAACCCTCTATCAGCTCGATGAATTGCCGGGTTCACTGATTATTTTGGGTGGCGGTGTGGATGGACTCGAGTATGCCTCCGCGTTCGGACGGCTGAACGTAGAGACCACAGTGGTCGAAATGGCAACAAACCTTCTGCCCATGGCAGACCAGGAATTGGTCAATGATTTGCTTCAGGCATTGCAGACCGACGGAATTCGATTCCTCAACGGCGCAAAAGCGGTGAGTGTACGTCAAACAGAAGATACTGTTACTCTGAAGATCCAACGGGGAGATGGTTCCCATGAGGAGATCCATGCGGATCGGATTCTCGTAGCGGTAGGAAGAAGACCCGACCTGGAGGGTCTTTCCCTCGAAAATGCCGGCGTACGTTATAATGCCCGAGGGATTATCACTGACAGAAAGCTGCGGACTTCTTGCCCTCACATTTTTGCCTCCGGAGATATTGCCGGCCCCTATCAACTGGCTTCCACCGCGGAGGCCCAAGGTATCGTCGCTGCTACGAATGCGGTCTTGCCTGTAAAAAGAAGTGTTGATTATCGCAATAATGTGTACGTCATTTTTACCGAGCCGCCCCTTGCCTTTTTAGGCCTGACAGAAGATCAGGCCCGTGAGAAATACGGGCGAACACTTAAGGTATATCGCTTCGAATATACAACCATGCGCCGTGCAATGATAGACGGCAATGAAGTGGGAATGGCCAAGTTTTTATGCGATGGCCGTGGACGCATCGCCGGTGCCCACATCCTTGGCGAAGCCGCGGGAGAAGTCATTCACGAACTTCAGGTCCTCAAGGCCTTGAATACGCCGCTGCACAAACTCATCACCATTACTCATGCCTACCCGACATATGCGCAGGCTCTCGTAGGACGGGCAAGTCAACTGGCCTACCTCGACAGGATGGGAAGGAACATCTTTGTGAGGACGGCATTGAGGGTGCTCCCCGGATATTCAAATCGCCTGCATCTTGCGCAAGAGCGCCTTGCAGAGGCAAAAACAGAAGCATCGGGGGTGAAGATGGCTAGACATGAAATAATTCTCGGCTACGACGCAACGCCGTCGATGAATATCTGCAGCAACGATTTTAAAAAAGCTGAGCAGGGGTGCGTTATTGCATCGAGAGTTCTCGATGAAAAAACTGTGGTGTTGGATATTCGGGGAACACTCAATGCTGCCTGCGAAACGGATTTTTCGAAGGCATTTCTCGAGGGCATTGAAAACCGTAAAAACATCATTCTGAATTTTTCTCATCTTTCTCATATGGATACGGAAGGAGCGGGCTTGCTGGTCGTGTATTCCTCTGTGGCTGCTCAGAAAAACGTCTCCCTGACTGCCTGCGGGCTCGAGGATTCTTTGCGGGACGTCTTTCGTATTACCCGCCTTGATGAAGCGATTGCCATTTTTGATAATGAGGAGAAGGCTCAACAGGGCGTGAACTCCCGAGGAGGCATTACTCTTTCGCCTGTAGCCCCGTCACAGTATGAGGGTTCTCCCGTTCCGGGCTGGGCACGGTCTGTTGATCGGCTGTCCATAAGAGACATCGCGCCGGATGCGATGAATGTCAATGTTGACGGCAGGCAGACGACAAGTCCTGTAACGGGTTTCGGTCGCCTCTGGAATAAAAGATACCGGTTTCGCATTCACGATAAAACGCTTGACCCAACGGAGGTAATAGCCCTGTGGCGATCTGAATTTCCTCGTTTCTGGCCTGCAGGAAATCGTTTTTTCCCCTCCGGCAAAGCTCCCATCGTCCCCGGCACGGCGGCGGTCCTCAATCTGGCCCTTCCCGGCGGACTCGTCCTGGCGACGGGTCTGATGGTTATTTACGCTGATGAACGGTCCTTCAGCTTCATAACCATTCAGGGTCACATCCTCGCGGGATGGATAAACTTCAGCAGTTTTCAGCACAACGATGACACGTTCATTCAGGTGAACCCCATTTTCAGAGCCGGTGATCCTCTCATGGAGATGGGTATGCGGTTGGGTGCGGCAAAGCAGGAAGACCAGTTCTGGCAGGACACTCTCGCAAATCTTGCGCGACGCCTTGGCGTTCACGGGGAACTTTCACAGCAGGACATCCTCATTGATCCCCACGTGCGTTGGACCGCATTCATGAATCTTCGTTACAGCGCGGCTATACGCTCATCTTTCTATATGCCGGTTTATATGCTGAAAAAAGGTTTTCACTTTTTAAAAAATAAGACGACAGGATCTTAACTCATTGATGCCACAGGGAAAATGCTACGATGCCGTCGTTGTGGGTGCAGGACCCAACGGTCTTGCTGCGGCCATTGAGCTGAGCACTAAATTCAAATCGGTCTTTTTGGTGGAAGCTGGAGAAACCATAGGCGGAGGAATCCGTTCTGCAGAGCTCACGCTTCCCCATTTCATTCACGATATTTGCGCTGCCGTTCATCCCCTTGCCATCGCCTCTCCTTTCATTCGTTCGCTCAACCTTCATCGATACGGCCTTTCCTGGATACAGCCCGAAATACCCCTCGCCCATCCCTTCGAAGATGGATCGGCTCTTTACCTCCATCGCTCTCTTGAAATCACGGCCGATGCCCTTGGTCTCGATGGAAAGACATATAGAGACATCCTCACACCCTTTGTGGAAAATCATGAAAAGCTCCTCTCCGATATCTTGGCTCCTCTCCATTTTCCCGCACATCCTATGATCATGGCCCGCTTTGCCATACAAGCCCTCCATTCTGCCAAACACCTTGCGTACACTAAATTCAAGACGCAGCAGACGCGCGCCCTGTTTGCAGGCATGGCAGCACATGCCATGATACCCCTTGACAAGCCTGCAACAGCAGCATTCGGCATTATCCTGGCGACGCTGGCTCATTCTGTGGGGTGGCCCATCATACAGGGCGGTTCGCAGAAACTCGCCGACGCTTTGGCAGATTCTTTCAGGCAAAACGGGGGTGAAATAATCACGGGGAAAACGATCACATCTATGAAGGACTTGCCAAAGGCAAAATTTTATTTCTTTGATGTGACACCACGCCAGCTTCTCAATATAACCGGTCTTGATCTTTCCCACAATTATCGGAGTAAGCTTTCCCGGTTTCGTTACGGACCGGGCATATGCAAAGTAGACTGGGCGCTCAAGGAACCCATCCCCTGGAAGGCTCATATCTGCAGGAAGGCTGGCACCGTTCATCTGGGGAATTCCTTCGAGAAGATCGATGCGTCCGTTCGCAATGCAGGTATGGGAATAGTGCCGGTATCTCCCTATATCGTGTTGGCCCAGCAGAGCCTCTTCGATCCTACACGGGCACCCGAAGGCAGACATACCGCCTGGGCATACTGCCATGTGCCGCATGGATCACCGGAGAATGTTGCCGATCTCATGGAAGACAAAATAGAAAGACACGCATCTGGATTCCGGGAGATCATTCTAGCAAAAAGCAGTATGACTGCAGTGGACATGGAACGTCACAACCCAAACTATGTGGGAGGGGACATCAACGGGGGGCTCCAGGATTTAAGTCAACTCTATACCAGGCCTGTGCTGTCCCTTGTGCCCTACAGAACATCGCAAAAGAATATTTATATCTGCTCCTCATCGACACCTCCCGGAGGCGGCGTGCACGGACTGTGTGGTTATTATGCGGCGCAAGCTGTGTGCAAGAGTTAAACTGTTTCGGACGGATGTGATGCCGTATACATCGATTCACACGGTATGAAAAATTTGATAACAGCAATAAAACGAAGCTCGCAAATTTTAAGATATTCGTTTCCTGTCTGTAAAATTTATCGCTCGTCTCCGCTTGAGTGCAGGTGGCAACTGTCATCAGTTTTTATGACCCAAGAAATGTAATGCCCCTAACAAGATGTCGACAATCTGCATTTTCAAAAAATTTTTGAAAAACTAAATGCATACCTTGAATATTTTTTTTCTTATTTTTTCACGTTTCTATCACCCTGTCATATCTGCAGTATTAGCAGGTATTTCATAGTATAATGCTTGTACTTTTTCAGTATTGTAA
>Ga0272444_10003840_pt1 | contig 13422 bp, 10 predicted proteins | sample SSMForm13_FD_201033 | JGI IMG/M metagenome (GOLD analysis project Ga0272444, IMG submission 201033) | Marine sediment archaeal communities from Little Sippewissett salt marsh, Falmouth, MA, United States - SSM-Form-13 | ecosystem: Environmental > Aquatic > Marine > Wetlands > Sediment ...
TGATTGTACAATACATCTATTATAGTAGCAATTAAATTATTATAAAATAATTAAAATTGGTTTAATTTATAGATTTAATTGGGTTTGGGCAACAGGCTGTTGAGTTTTGACACCATGCTTTTTTTCATGCAGCTCTCTTATTCCTTCAAGGAGAAAAAGGGCCTTTTTGTCTTCGGCCATTACGATCATTGCGGAATTCTCGGCCAGCCAGATATAGGTATTCAGGTGAGGGACGTTCATGCGCAATGGCCTTGAGGCCGTCGACGTGGGGGAACCTCCTGAGGTTGTACATCGGCCTTCCAAGTCTCCTGCTATGATCCGCCTGGTGTGGAATGCTTTATTCATGCCCTCCGCCCAATACCGCATAAATCCTCACCTCGTTGGCGAGCTTGGCCAGGCGGAGCACGATAAGCCCCCGCTTGGCCGCATAGAGGGATCGTTGCGCATCAAGGACACCCAGGTAGCTGTCTATCCCATTTGTATAGCGGTTTACAGAAAGGCGATACGTTTCTGCTAACGCATTGACCAGAGATTGTTGCGCCTCTACCTGCCGGTCCACCGTGCCCTGGACTGCCAGAGAATCGGCCACTTCCCTGAAAGCCGTTTGGATGACCATCTCATACTGCGTTAAGGCTATTTTCCGCACTGTTTTGCTGACTCGCAGGGCAGCCCAGGTGCGGGCATCAAAAATCGGCATAGTGATCTGTGGCGCAAAGCTCCAGGTTCCCGAACCGGAGTTGAAGAGGCCGGACAGCTCATCGCTAGCGGTTCCCACCGTGGTCGTCAGTGCAATGCGGGGAAACAAGGTTGCCCGGGCCACGCCGATAAAGGCATAGGCAGCTTTTAGCTGATGTTCCGCCTCCATAATATCCGGTCGCCGCAGGAGCACCTTGGAAGATAGGCCTGGAGAAATTTCCTTGAAGGGACTAACGCTGCTCAGGTCTGCAGGTAAAAGTTGCTTCGATATCGGCGAGCCAGTCAAGAGATTCAACGCGTTTTGGTCCTGCGCCGTCAGTTGCATAAAGCGGGCAACATCTCCCAGGGCTGCATCCACCTGAGTTTTCGCTCGCAGCAGGTCCAATTCATTTGCGAGTCCAACCTCGTATTGCCGTCGGATTAAATCGTAAACTCCCTGTTGTGTCTCAAGAGTGGATCGGGCCAGTTTGAGGTTCCCCCGATCCGCGGCAAGGGTCAAATACACTCCGGCAACCCTGGCCACCAGCGCGATCTGTGCGCTGCGGCGGGCCTCTTCCGTGGCCATATACTCCTGCAGCGCCTGTTCCTTCAGGCTGCGGATACGGCCGAAGAAATCAATCTCCCACGAGGTGATGCCCAGATCAACATTGAATTGCTTGGTTGTCCTCGGCTCTCCGGGTCGCGTAAGATCAGAGGAACTTTGTTGTTTGCTCCCAGTACCAACCGCACTTGCCGATGGAAACAACTCTGCCCGTTGAACACCATAGAGCGCACGCGCCCTTTCCACATTCAGGGCAGCAAGTCGCAGATCACGGTTGTTGTTCAAAGCCGTCTCAATGAGCTTTTGCAGTCGTAGGTCGGTGAAGAAATCTCGCCACTTCAGCGCAGGGATTCTCTCTGCTCCGGGAGCCGCCTGGACGCTCTTATAGGCCTTGCCTTGTGGCCACTCAACCGGAATCGGCGCTTTGGGTTGTGTGTAGTTAGGGGCCAAAGAGCACCCTCCCAGGAGCAGTGCTATTCCAGCCAGTAAAAATAACAATTGTCTATTCATATTATTGACCCCCCTGATGGATTCATTTTGTCATGCTTTACCGTTATGCTCTTTCTGTATTTACCAAAGGTCTTCTCTATCAGCACATAAAACAGCGGTGCAAACAGGACCACGAGAATCGTGCCGGTGATCATCCCGCCCAATACCACGGTTCCGATGGCAACCATGGCTCCTGCCCCCGCGCCCGTGCTCAAGGCCAGGGGCAGCACAGCTAAACCGGTCGTCATCGATGTCATGAGGATCGGGCGGAGTCGAAGCCTCACCGCCTGGAGCGCGGCCGCGATAATGCCCATTCCTTGTTCCGCCCCGGCCTTGGCGAACTGGACGATCAGGATGGCGTTCTTGGTGGCCAGACCGAGGGTGTTCAACATTCCGATCTGGAAATAGACGTCGCTCGGCAAACCGCGCATCGTCGAAGCAATGAAACCGCCGATGACCCCCAGAGGCAGGATCAGCAGGACTGCGATTGGGATATCCCATTTCCCGTACAGGGCTGCCAGAAAAAGAAAAACGATGAGGATAGAAAAGGTATAGAGAAGACCGGTCTGGGCAGCACCTTGCCGTTCCTGAAAGGAAAGCCCGGCCCAGTCATAGCCGACCCCCTGCGGCAGCTTTGAAGTAAGCTTTTCCATGACCTGCATGGCCTCACCGGAACTCCTTCCCTGGGCCGGCTCGCCCCAGATGTTCAGGGATGGAAAGCCATTGAAACGCTCTAAGCGGGGAGACCCGCTCCTCCAGTGGCCGGATGCAAACGAGGCAAAGGGCACCATCTTCCCTGCAATATTACGCACGTATAGCTTTTTCAGGTCCTTTGGCAGCATGCGGTAGGGGGCGTCTGCCTGGACATAGACCCGCTTGACGCGACCGGCCTGAATGAAGTCGTTGACGTAGGCACTACCGAAGGCGGCCGAGATGGTGTTGTGGATGGAGTTGATGGGTAGACCCAGGGCTCCTGCTTTTTCCCAATCCACGTCAACTCGGTATTCGGGCACATCTTCCATGCCGTTGGGACGGACTTTTACCACTCTAGAATCCTGCGCCGCCATGCCGAGGAGTTGATTGCGGGCGTTCATCAAGGCGTCGTGCCCAACGCCTCCGCGGTCCATCAACTGGAAGTCGAACCCTATGGCATTGCCCAGTTCGATGACCGGGGGAGGTGGAAAGGCAAACACCATGGCATTACGTATTTTTGAGAACTCCGCCATGGAGCGGCCCGCAACGGCCTTGACCCTCAAATCCGGCCGGTTGCGCAGATTCCAATTCTTTAACTTGGCAAACACCATCCCGTTGTTCTGGGCCCTGCCGGAAAAACCCATGCCGACAATAGTCATACACGAATCCACCGCCTCCTTCTCGTGCTCCAGAAAATAGCGCTGGACGTCGTCTCCGACCGCTTGGGTTTGCTCCAAGGTCGAGCCCGTGGGCATGAGGATCTGGCACAGGAGAATCCCCTGGTCTTCGTCCGGGAGGTAGCTGGTCGGCATGCGCATGAAAAGGAATCCCAAGCCGGCCACAATTACGACATACACAAACACATATCGCAGCTTCCGGGCAAGTGCATGGCCGACCAGTTTCACAAAACCATCCCGGAACCAGAAAAAGCTGCGGTCGAACAAAATGAAGAACGGGCGCAGAAACCAGACCGCGCTTTCTGCCGGCTCGTGCCCTTTGGGCACAGGCTTGAGGATGTTCGCGCACAGCACCGGCGTCAGGATCAGGGCCACCGTCACCGACAACAGCATTGATGTGACGATGGTTACGGAGAATTGGCGGTAAATAACCCCGGTGGACCCGCTGAAGAACGCCATGGGACCGAACAAGGCCGCGAGCACCAGGAAGAAGCCGATCAGGGCACTGGTGACCTGACCCATGGATTTGGCGGTGGCATCCCGTGGCGAAAGCCCCTCCTCGCTCATGAGCCGTTCTACGTTCTCCACCACCACGATGGTATCGTCCACCAACAACCCGATGGCGAGCACCATTGCGAACATGGTGAGCATGTTGATGGAATACCCGAACGCCCCCAGCGCGGCACAGGTGCCGAGAAGCACCACCGGCACCGAGATGGTGGGAATCAGCGTGGCCCGCATGTTCCCCATGAACAGCCACATGACCAGGAAAACCAAGAGAATCGCTTGGAGCAGGGCCTTGACCGCCTCGCCAATAGCCACTCGAACAAAAGGGGTGGTGTCGTAGGGATAGACGACCTTCATACCAGGCGGGAAGTAGCGGCTCATTTCTGTGAGTTTTGACTTAATGGCATTGGCCGTATCCAGCGCGTTGGCGCCGGGCGCCTGTCGGATGGCCATACCGGCAGAAGGTTTGCCGTTGTAACGACCCTCGATATCATAAAATTCGGTACCCAGTTCGGTCCGCCCCACATCCTTGACTCGCGCGATGGATCCATCCGGGTTTGTGAGCAGTGGAATGGCGGCGAACTGCTCCGGGGTCTGGAGCAGGTTCTGGACGACGATGGAGGCGTTCAGACGCTGGCCTTCCACCGCCGGAATCCCGCCGAACTGCCCGGCGGAGACCTCCACATTGTAGACCCGTAGTGCCAGGATCACGTCTTCCACTGTTAGATGATAATTGGTGAGCTTGTCCGGGTCCAGCCAGATGCGCATGGCATACTGCGAGCCGAATACTTCAACCTCGCCGACCCCGGGCACGCGTGCCAGGACCTTTTCCAGGTTGGATTGGGCGTAATCCCGCAAATCGTTGCCGTCCATACTGCCGTCTTCAGAGACAAGCCCTACAATAAGCAAATAGTTCCGCGTGGATTTGCTGACCTTAACCCCTGCGCGTTGGACTACCTCAGGCAGGCTGGCCATGGCGAGCTGGAGCTTGTTCTGAACCTTGGCCCAAGCCAGGTCCGGATCAGTACCCGGCTTGAACGTCAATTCGATACGCGAGGCCCCTGCTGAATCACTCGTCCCTGAGAGATACAACATGTCCTCAAAGCCGGTCATCTTCTGCTCGATGATCTGGGTTACACTGTTTTCCACCGTTTGCGCCGAGGCCCCGGGATAGAAAGAACTGATGGCGATAGCCGGTGGGGCTATGGGAGGATACTGGGCAATAGGCAGGTTGTAGATGGCCAGACCGCCCAGCAGCATGATGAAAATGGCGATGACCCAGGCGAAGACCGGGCGGTCCAAAAAGAATCTCGATAACATATCCTACCTCCCTTAATTGGATTTCGTAATCGGCTGGGCTGCTTTTTCAGGCGCCGTGTGTGTTTTTCCACCCTCTTTAAAAGGGACAACCTTCACGACCGTACCGGGCCTCACCCTTTGCATCCCCTCGACGACCACCCGATCGCCCGGGGCAAGACCTGCCGAGACCAGCCATTTGTCGTCGATAGCCCGGTCCAGCGTGAGCATCCTCTGACCAACCTTACTCTCTGCATCCACAATAAGCGCGAAGGGATTCCCCTTGCGGTCGCGGGCAACCCCCTGCTGCGGGACAAGGATGGCCTGTTCGGCAATGCATTCGTGCACAACGGCCCAGATGAACATGTTCGGCAGGAGGACGTGGTCCGGATTTGGGAATACAATGCGCAGGATCACAGACCCGGTCGTCGGATCCACAGTGACATCGCGGAATTGAAGTGTGCCTTTTAAAGGATAGGATGTTCCGTTTTCCAGGATCAGCTTGACTTTTTTCCGGTCTTTGCCATTGCAGCTGAGATGTCCATTCTCCAGTCGTTGCTTCAATCGCAACATATCGGCGGTGGATTGGGGCACATCTACGTATATGGGGTCCATCTGCTGAATTGTGGCCAGAGCCAAAGGTTGATACGCTGTCACGATGGCGCCCTCTGTAACGCGGGATCTGCCAATGCGGCCAGATATAGGCGCGGTAACCTTGGTGTAGGCCAGATTGATACGGGCCGTCTCCAGCGCCGCTACCGCCTGCTGGATGGCTGCCTCGGCTACAGCCACTGCCGCCCGGTCGCTCTCCAGTTGCGCCTCGGCGGCCTGCAGCGTAGCCTCTGCTACATTGGCGTTTGTTACAGCCTGGTCTCGCTGACTGGTGGAGACAGCTTTGTCTTTGAACGCATCCTCAAATCTGCGGCGATTTGTCCGCGCAAGCTCCAGGGTGGTCCGCTGCCGAGCGACGCCAGCAATGCCAGCTTCCAGTGCGGCCCGTGCCCGGTCGGCTGACTTCCGCATAACAGTGAGGTTCGCCCTTGCATTGTCGACCGCCGCCTGAAATGGAGCGGGATCTATCTGGTAAAGAACCTGCCCTGTCTTGACATTGGAGCCTTCAGTAAACAGGCGTTTCTGTATAAGGCCGCTGGCCTGGGGCCGGATCTCTGCGATACGGAAGGCAGCCGTGCGGCCCGGTAGTTCAGTAGTCAGCACTACCTTCTGCTGCTTCACCGTCACAGTGGCCACTTCAGGGACAGTCGAAGGCGGCTGGGATTGCGTAGACCGGTCGCAACCTCCAAGCAAAAGGCCGCCTAAAAAAGCTGCAAGAAACACAATATATCTAAGAGGTTTATAAACTGTTCCATTGAGTTGCATTAAACTTCTCCTGATAAAAATGATATACAATAAATTTCCAAAATCTCACGGATAATCACGGATCAACCAAACCTTTGAAGAGAATATCCAGGATAACGTCGGGATCTTCCGGATAAGGGTGATGATCAGGCGATTCAAGCCAGAGTAAAAGAAAGGCGTTGGTGAAACTCTCCATGGCCACTGCCAGATGGTAGGGGTCTGCAATCTTTTTAAACCGTTGTTTTTCCATGCCGCTTGCAAAAACAGAAGCGAGCATTTTCAGGAAGTGACCGTATTGATCCCGGATCTCGGAATCAAGGCCTGCTTTGATATTGAAGCTCGCCCCCCTGGTCTCTGAAAAATAGAGACGTATCATTTGAACGTTGGCTATGAAAACTTCGCCCTTGGCCCTGACGAAATTCCGTAATTTTTCGATCTCGTTAACCGGTTCCTCAATTGCTCGTGTGAGTGCACTATGGAACTTCTCGGCCTGCCCCATTACCAGGGCCTTATAAAGGTCTTCTTTGTTTTCAAAAAACTTGTACAGAGTCCCGACGGAAAACTCTGCTTTTTGGGCAACCTCATTCATGGAGACATTGTGAAAGCCCTTCTCTGAAAAGAGCTCAAGGGCGGCATCAAGAATCTCTTGACGATGCCTTCGGTATTCTTGTTCCTTCCTGGATAGAATCTTCTGTTCCATTATATTTCTCCAAAAAAAAGGATTTATGTGGAAATTTTTTGACTTCAAATATTGTAGTGAATATAAATTCTATTTATAGAACAATTATTCATTATATGAAATAATATTCATAATGTCAACAATGAGGCAAAAAAAATGAGTGGAAACGGTGCCATGGATACTATCGGCTGTTGTCTTCATAAAAAAAGTTTAATCGATTTAGTCTCCTATAAGCAAGCCCGGAAGAGATGACCAGCATGATCATATAATACATTATTTTTTCAATACTATTACCCATTACTGCTGTTTTTGGGGTGGAGTCGGCTGAGGGGAAAGAAAAGTTAGGCACCTTCAGCTTTTACTTTGAAAACGATTTCTTTGGAGATACTGACCGTTACTATACAAACGGTATCAAACTGTCCTGGATTTCACCTGATTTGACCAGCTATGCACAAAACAGGATACTGCCTGAGTGGGCTCTACCTATAGTTCACCGGCTCCCTTTTATAAACGATCCGGGAGTCCAGCGTAATATTGGCCTTCGATGGGTCAGAATATCTATGCTCCGAGGGAAACCGAACGCAAAGACGTGATTATAGATGACCGGGCATACGCAGGATGGACATACTTTGGTATTGCCTTTCACGGTAAAAATGAGCGCCGGCTGGACTCCATGGAAATCCAACTCGGCATGGTAGGGCCTTTATTTTTTGCCCAACAGACTCAGAAATTTGTGCATAGCCTTGGGAACTGGCCAGGGAGCTAGCAGAGAATGGCGAATGCCTCAAAAGGAAGGGAAAAAGCTCATTGATGAGCTGCTGAAAAAGTCAGAGCAGGCCAGAAAAGATCTGGAAATCAAGGTGGAAAGCATGGTAGAAAAAGCACTTGGGAAAATGAATTTGGACGGCAAAGAAGACATTAGCACGCTTGAGAAAATGCTGAGACGGATCGAAAAAAAGGAGACATTAGTATAGTTAGCCAGGCATATTTCAATGACGGATATTGTTCACAAAAATAAAAACACCCTCCCGCGAAAGATAGGATTAGCCCTTGGCAGCGGCTCTGCCCGCGGATGGGCGCATATCGGGGTAATTAAAGCCCTGACTGAAGCAGGGATACAGATCGATTATGTTGCCGGAACCAGTATAGGAGCAGTCGTTGGAGCCGTATATGCCTCGGGGAACATTAAAACCTTGGAAGATGTTGTCTTGCAGTTCGACTGGAAAAAGATAATCTACTTTCTCGATGTTGTTTTCCCAAAATCCGGGCTGATTGATGGCAACAGGATCGCTGAATTCGTCCGAAGCCATGTGAAAGAAAAAAACATTGAAGACCTTCTCCTCCCTTTTTGTGCGATAGCAACCGATCTTGCCACTGGAAATGAACTAACCATTCGAGAAGGAAATATCATTGAGGCGGTAAGGGCCAGTATAGCCATACCAGGCATATTCACCCCTTCAAAAAGAAACAACAGGATTTTGGTTGATGGAGGCCTTGTCAATCCAGTTCCGGTGAGTGCTGTAAGGGAGATGGGAGCTGATCTGGTTATTGCGGTGGACCTCAATCACGATATTGTTGGGAAAAGAGGTATTGTAAAAACCCCCACATCAAATTCCCCCGTGTTTCCTCAGGATAAGGAAACTGATTATGACGCCACAAATGGGGGCAGAATGCTGGAAGCCTTGCAAAGAAGATTCGAGACACTTGACCTCCCTGCGTTAACGCACATAAGGCAATGGATGACCAGAGATCCTGCACCTAATATTTTTGAGATAATAATGAGCTCGATCAGCATAATGGAGGCCCAGATTACTGCCATAAGATTGAAAACTGACAACCCCGACATGCTGATTCAGCCACATTTGGGTCACATTAGATTTCTGGAATTCAACAAGGCTCAAGAAGCCATTGTTGCAGGATATGAGGAGACTGAACTGTGTATTCAGAAATCGTTTGTTTGCTGAACCTTTGATTTCCTTCTTATCAACGTAATTTCTCAATAAGGCAGGGCATCCCTATAGCTTTCCCTTTTATCCGCCATTCAGCCTGAAGTATGGCGGATTGACGGCTTGAACAAGGGGGATTTTTTCTAAATCTGTCCGGACTTATTGAGATGTTACCTTAACCACTCGACCGCTTAAAGAGCTCTGTAATAATAATATGCCCCTCAAAATTTCCCAAAGGGTGGGATTGACTGAAAATCGTTGATGTTTCAGAGGGCTTGCTGTATACTTCTATATGCTTACAGAAACACTCAGGCTTGCATTAAATATGTAAAACAGACAATGGCTAGACATATAACAGAATGAAAAAAACAGAAGAACTGATACAGCTTTATGAAATTAGCAAGACGCTCAACGAGGGCATAAACCTTAAAAATTCACTCTATAAGGTACTGGATATTCTCTCAAGCTCAATGAACATGGCAAGAGGGACCATTACAATCCTAAACCCCCTGCGAGACGAAATCAGCATAGAGGTGGCCCATGGTATGTCCAAGGTTGCCATGGAGAGAGGAACATATCAATTAGGTGAGGGGATTACAGGCAGGGTAATAAAGACCGGGGAGGCATTTGTGGTGCCGAAAATAAGCCAGGAACCTATGTTCTTGGACCGAACTGCCTCGAGAAAGGAAGTCAAGGGTCAGGAATTATCCTTTATCTGTGTACCTATAAAGAAGGGGAACCAGGTCATAGGTTCTTTAAGCGTTGACCACCCCTATAATGAGTCCTATTCCCTAAAGGAGGGAGAAAAGTTCCTCTCCATTATTGCAACCATGATTGCCCAGCACGTTATTAATCTTGAACGGACTCAACTTGAAAAGGAAAAACTAAGAGAAGAAAACCAAAGGTTGAGGAAGGAGCTCTCTGACAAATATAGCGTAGCAAACATTATCGGCAACAGCAATAAAATGCGAGAGGTATTCCAGATGATCTCTCAGGTCTGCAAAAGCAATGCCACTGTACTAATACGGGGTGAAAGCGGTACAGGCAAAGAGCTGGTTGCTAATGCTATCCATTACAACAGTTTGAGGGCCAAACTGCCTTTTGTAAAGGTTAATTGCTCAGCCATTCCTTCCAACCTGGTTGAAAGCGAGCTTTTTGGCCACGAAAAAGGTGCATTTACCGGCGCAATCCGACAAAAACCAGGGAAATTTGAGATTGCCGATAAAGGAACTATTTTTCTTGATGAGATAGGTTCTGTTGATATGGATGTTCAGGTAAAGCTTCTTCGAGTGCTTCAGGAAAAGGAATTTGAGAGAGTTGGTGGATACCGCACCATCAAAATCAATATTAGAATCATTGCGGCAACCAATAAGAATCTGGAAGAGGCTGTAGATGAAGGGACATTCAGGAGTGATCTCTATTATAGGCTGAATGTGTTTCCTGTTTACATGCCCCCGCTAAAAGAGAGAAAAACCGATATCCTTCTCTTAGCAGACTACTTTTTAGAAAAATACGCCAATGAGAATAAAAAGGACATTCGGCGATTATCTACCCCAGCCATTGATATGCTCATGCAGTACCACTGGCCCGGAAATGTACGAGAACTTGAAAACTGCATTGAACGGGCCGTACTCATCTGTGAGGAGCATGTAATTCACGGCTACCACTTGCCTCCATCCCTCCAGACAGGCAAGGAATCTGATACAGTTCCGACACAATCTTTGGAAGAATCAACGGCCAAGCTGGAAAGAGAGATGATCATTGATGCACTGAAAAATACCCATGGCAACATGTCAACTGCTTCGCTACTGCTGGGCATAACTGAGAGAAAATTTGCATACAAGGCAAAAAAATACGCGGTTGACTATCGTAGATACCGATAAACAACAGTCTACTTCCCCCAACAAGCAATCCTTTTTTATCTTTGGTTTAACAACCTTGACATTTTTGTCTTAATTTTATCATTTATCACCATTCTTGTCGTTTAATTAATACTTTAATACAAAATTGTCATTTTATTTGTAGTGTGCCCATGCGTCCCTACTGTCTATCTATTTGAGATTACTAACTTTATTTAATATTGAGTTAATGGCATGCCTTTTGCTTAAATACACTAACCTGTGCCATTGTTTTCATGTAAGACAAGGGTGTACATGATCACGTTGGAAATGATGCAACTGTCAACCTTTTATCAGACAAGGGGTAAAAAGTGATGCGAAAGATAGTAATACTGTGCTTTGTTGTCCTATCAATTGCCGGATATAAACTGCCAGTAACGTGTGCAGATGATAAACAAGAGACACAGGGTAAGGCAGAAGTGCGGGTTGTAGAGGTTAAGCAACCAGCAGAGATAGAAGGTCAGACCGTAACAAGCAACAACGAGACTATTACCGCCAAAGGAGTAGCCCTGGATACGGTCTGGACCTTGCTTGCAGCCATACTTGTTATGTTTATGCAACCTGGTTTTGCAATGCTTGAGGCAGGGTTAGTGAGAACAAAAAATTCAGTAAACATATTAATGAAAAACCTGATGGATTTCTGTTTTTCAAGTATTTCCTTTTGGGTTGTGGGATTCGGTATAATGTTTGGTGCGGGAAACCTCCTTTTTGGGACATCAGGTTTTTTTCTTAATGATGTCGGTGGCACATTTGATTCCTTATCCTGGACAGGAGTACCTCTGGAGTGCAAATATTTCTTCCAGTTAGTCTTCTGCGCTACCGCTGCTACAATAGTAGCAGGTGCAATGGCAGAAAGAACCAAGTTTGTTGCCTACATACTATACAGCATCATCATTTCGGCGATTATATACCCAATTGTTGGGCACTGGATATGGGGTGGTGGCTGGCTGGCAGAGATTGGAATGTGGGATTTTGCCGGATCTACCGTGGTCCATTCTACCGGTGGTTGGCTGTCCCTTACCGGGGCTGTAATGCTTGGTCCGAGAATTGGAAAATACAGGTCCGATGGCTCGCCAAAATCTATTCCCGGTCACAGCATACCGCTTGCTTTCCTGGGTCTTTTTATTCTCTGGTTTGGCTGGTTTGGTTTTAATCCGGGAAGCACAATGGGGGCGATACCTAACATTGCCCATATTGCCACTACAACGAACATATCCGCAGCAGCCGGCGGAATATCAGCAATGTTCACTGCCTGGTTGATGTTCAAGAAACCCGATCCTACAATGGCAATAAACGGTGTCATTGCTGGACTCGTTGCAATTACGGCACCGTGCGCCTTTGTCTCCATTGGAAGCTCCTTCTGGATTGGGCTTGCTGCCGGTGTTCTGGTAGTTTTATCTGTAATCTTTTTTGATAAGACAATGCATGTAGATGATCCGGTAGGTGCCATCTCAGCCCACGCGGTCTGTGGTACCTGGGGTACATTTTCACTGGGGCTTTTTGCCCAGAATAAATTCTTACCTGGGACAACTGGCGATGGTCTTTTCTTTGGAGGAGGCTGGAATCTGCTCGGCGCGCAATCACTCGGCATCATCTCAGTGTTTGCCTGGTGTATGATTACCGGTTTTACACTCTTTTTTGTAATTAAACATCTTATAGGCTTGAGGGTAAGCAGAACAGAGGAACTGAGGGGTCTCGACATTTATGAACACGGAATAGAAGCATACTCAGGGTTCCAGATATTCACCACCCAGTAAAAGACAATAAAGGAGGCAAAAAATGAAACTAATTGTCGCTATAATTCAACCCCATAAACTTCCGGATGTTAAACAGGCCCTGTTTGATAATGAGGTATATTTGATGACAGTGAGCACTGTCTTAGGAAGCGGTCGCCAGATGGGATATACAGAGACGTATCGTGGGGTGCCTGAAGAGGTAAATTTGATTAATAAAGTTAGACTGGAGATTGCAGTCAACGATGATTTTGTTGAGCCAACCATTGCGGCCATAATTAAAGGAGCAAGAACAGGAAACATAGGTGATGGCAAGATATTTGTCCTGGACCTGCCTCAATGTATTAGAATAAGGACGATGGAGAGGGGAAAAAAAGCTATTGGATAATAGAATTGATTAAAAACTTCACCAAGGAGGTATGATATGTTAGGGTTTTGGATAGGAATAATTATAATACCATGTTTAATAATCCTTGCCTTTATCAAGGCAAACCTGAGGATTTGCCATCCAAATGAGATCCTGGTTTTTTCCGGGAGAAAAAGAAGGTTAAAAGATGGAACTCCCATAGGATACAGGATTATCAAAGGTGGTAGAGGCCTTAAGATTCCGGTCATTGAATCTGTGTCAAGTTTGCAGCTGACAACAATACCTGTTGATTTAGAGTTAACCGGTGCCCTTAGCAATGGGATTATTCCCATAAACATTCAGGCAATGGCCAATGTCAAGATAGCAGGCAGTGAAGAGGAAGGGCTCTCCAATGCCTTAGAGAGATTTCTGGGGAAAAAGCTCGATGACATATCAAACGTTGCAAAGGAAAACATCGAAGGAACTCTCCGCGGCGTGCTGGCCACATTAACACCAGAAGAGGCCAATGGCAATAGGCTTGAGTTTGCAGAAAAAGTGGCACAGC
>Ga0272444_10003841_pt1 | contig 13419 bp, 7 predicted proteins | sample SSMForm13_FD_201033 | JGI IMG/M metagenome (GOLD analysis project Ga0272444, IMG submission 201033) | Marine sediment archaeal communities from Little Sippewissett salt marsh, Falmouth, MA, United States - SSM-Form-13 | ecosystem: Environmental > Aquatic > Marine > Wetlands > Sediment ...
GTTTGGTACCGAGAAGAAAAAGACCTCGATTGGCGGCCTCGCCGGGAAATGGGGAGGCTGGGGTGGTGGCAAGGTGGGCACCTCAGAAGGTAAGGCCGTGGTTGCCATTGATGCCAGGGTTGTCAACATCGATACGGCTGAGATCCTTGGAGTCGCTGAAGGGAAAGGTGAGTCTTCCCGCAGCGGTCTGATGCTGGGCGGTGGAGGAGCCGGCGGTGGAGGTTTTGGGGCCGGTGGTATCGACATGAGCAGTAGCAACTACCGGGAGACAATCATAGGTGAAGCTACACACGCCGCGGCTGAAGCCCTGACCAGCGATCTTCTCGCTGCTAATGAACGAATTGCTGTTCGGGAGGTAGTAGTCAAAGGTCTGATTGCCTATGTAGACGGAGGATTGGTGATCGTCAACGTCGGGTCGGACCATGGTGTCAAGGTTGGCATGGAGTTGAAGGTTGAGCGCGTCAGAGATGTTATAAAGGATCCTGCTACCGGAAACGTCCTGCGAGAGCTAACCGACCAGGTAGGGGCTATTCGAATCACCAAGGCAGATTCAGGATCTTCGGAGGCGACGATAGTCACTGGATCCGGATTTCAAGTCGGCGACGTGGTCAAGAATTGATCTCTTGACGGCTGTGACTACATTCTCACGTGTCAGTGTTTGGATGAGTCCCGCTTTGCGGGACGAGATGTACTGACCCCGGGATGTCAGTCTTGGGTTGCGGGTACGATCAGCGTATTTGAGTCTGCAAGGACAGCACTAGTTCCTCCCGCATACCTCGATCTCGCCCTCTAAAGCAACCGTGCACACTGCCGATAGAGTTAGCTAGTATGAAAGAGCTGGCCAGGCAGAAAAAGCAACCAGAATTGGCGAGAGCTGAGCATCAGGGAATGAGGTCCAGGCCTCCTGGGGCCTTCTCCCCGCGAACATCCCTGAGGCCGGAGAAGGCGTATCAGACCGAACTTGGCTGGGACCGCTGGCTTCCGATCAACTACCGATTGGGGTAGTCCTCGAGCGCTCAGGGCGGGAAAGAACGAGCCGTCCGATCCCTCAAGATACAGTTGTCCAAAGATCTTCCGCATAATTCCCATCTGCGAATGCGACGTCCCAAAGAGAGGAAGAGCTCACTCTCGTTTCAGCAGGCTACCCTGGAAAGCAGCAGGAGGAAGTCATGGAGTTCTTGTGGGCAGTGGTTGGCGGGACTTTGTTGTTCTCGAGTCTTTTTGCTGTGGGTAGTGCGGTCTCGAACAGAGGCGTTGGCAAATTCAGGATTGAAGAAAAGCCCCTTCCCGAGGACTGAACCGGCGAAGTGCTGGTTACGGTGCCGTCGAGTATCTACGAAACAGAGCAGCTGCAAAGGCAACCAAACTCAGCAGGACACCAGCCAGGCCAAGCCAGATTAGCCGAGGACGATAGAGCAGCTCCACCCTTTTGTCGTCGCTTCTGAGCATCAATCCCATGAAAATCTCCTTCTTCTCGATATCTTGATCCCGCCCCTCTATCGTGGCTTGCCATCCTGGGAAGAAAGGTTGCGAGAAGATCAGCCAGCCCTGGCCTGGCTCACCCAGCGTGAACCTGACAGAATTTGCACTGAACTCAATTTCAGCCAGGTCGGCAGCGCGTCTCTCGCCTGTTTCCGGATCGAACCAGTGAATGATGGGAAGGGCCGTATTTCTTGCATAGAGATATCGTGTACCCTCTTGCATTACCAACTCCAACCCTTCAACTGGTTCAGGAGAGATGACATATCGGACCCCAAGGACATCAAACTTGGAGTCCAGTGGGTCTCCGAGCGCTCCAGAGAAGTAATCGTAGTAATCCCTGAGGATAGTAGCTCGGTGCCCTCGAACGGTCATTAAAGAGAATGCATTTCCAAGGTTCGAAGCCATCGTTTGCTTGAAGTTGAAAACCCTGAATGATTTCCCTGCCGTTTGCCCTTGTTCTTCCAGAAACTCGATGATCTTACCCCTTCTGTACAATTGGACTGGAGAAAGAGGATCATCATTCGCTTGAACTCTGAGAAATACTGAGGAGTGTGACCAGAGCGGGGGTACCATCGCGATGATGACCAAAGCCTGAATCCATAGGCTCGGGTGAGAATCACGGCTGGAAACGAATCCTTCCTTCCCACGCCACTTCTTTAGAATCCACGCGATAGAGTCGGGGATGGACTGTACAGAGACAGCCAGAAGAACTGAGCTTGCAAACAAGATCAGGAAGACATAGCGGGTTGCTTCACGTGCAGAATTGAGGAGAGGGATATGGTAGGTGATACGACTCAGGTAGCCATGGTCTCCCAGTCCCGAGAGGGTGGCGAAAAGTAGCAGCAAGACTCCAAACAACGCGTACTGGCGAATCGGCGCTCTACCCACGACGAAAACAATTATGGCGATTCCCAAGGCTAACGGTATCCAGCTGTGTAGGAGATATCCCACCAGTTCGGGCGCCAGAGTATCAACGAAACCGTAGACTTCATACGGAACTCTTTCCAGCCCTCCGGTCCTGTCAGGCGCCCATCGGTAGGACATTGAGAAGTGTTGCAGTGAAAGGAGCCACTGGGGTGCTGAGAAAAGAGCTGATATCAGGCCTGCGAAGGCCAAGTGCTTCAGCAGAAAAAGGAGGCGAAGAGCCGAATACGCTGGTGCCCAGCCGACGACAAACACATACAGAATGAGGGCTAGGGTGGAATGGAGATAGGGTTGAATATGACCAGCCAGGATCATTAGGCCAAGGAAGATCCCACAGAGATAGATCCAGATATTCTGAACGATGGGAATCCTTTCGCGCATACTCCTTAGAAAGAACATGAGCACCAGTGGTAGGTAGACCATACCAACGAAACGATGAGGCTGGACCCAGTCAAGGTAGGAGGCGAAGGCATAAGCTCCGGCCAGCGTAGCGGTAAGTCTGAAACCGGAATCTTTCAGAAAAAGTGCCATGAAGTAGAATGCCAGGACATAGTGAATGAAGATATACAGGTCGGCACTGTGCTGAGACAGCTCTGGGGATAGCCAGCCCAGCAGCATGTTTCCTGGATACAACACGCCAGTCTGCACCTCGCCAATGAAGCTGGTGCCGCTGAAACTTGTGAAATCCCAGAGCGGGGGCTGCATTACACTCCAGTCGCGTGCCAGTTTCGAAAGCCAGGCGAAGCTCTGTACTGATCCGTCGAAGCCTCTGACAAGAGTCCCTTCTCCCCACACCAGCACTTCAAAGTAGATCAGAAAGTAGATCAAGAATCCGATCCCAAGGTAACCGAGATGATGACCCTGTCGCAGCAGGACTTTCATCCGACAAAGCTAGTCCATCTAAGATGTATTCTCAAGGGAGTCCCGAAAAAGTCCCGAAAAAGAAGCGAAGCCTCAGGAATATGGACTGGGAGGTTGTTTTCAAACGAAAGCACAGGCCTGCCCGGCCGTCGACCAAGCGGTCTGGCTTTGCAATGAGCTGCGGCCCCATCTGAGTCTGGATTATCGGACTCCCAGTGAGAGGCACGAAAAGGCAGCCTAATTGAAAGCCATAGCTCAGCTAAAAGAAAAATTGGCAAAAAAAAAGTAAAGAAGCCTGATGGAAAAGGGAAAACGCGGCCTCAATCCTACAGAAACTGGAAAGACGCAAAGGCGTTTCCCACACAGTGAAGGGAGGTAGGAAATCCGTTGCTTCCTGCTTACCTCGCAAGTAACATGGTGCGAATCAGAAGGAGATCCCGATGGGCAAAGTGAAAACCCAGCCGAATCGTCGCGACTTTCTGGCAACTGGTGCCCTGGCATTGCTGGGAACCGCGGTGCCTCGTTTCGAGAGAGTATATTCGGCGCCCAGTTTCAACCTGATTATTAAGGGTGCCTGGATTCTGGATGGTACCGGTGGGCCGGCTTGGAAAGCGGATCTCGGTGTTGCTGGAGATACGATTGTGGCTCTAGGCGAGATCAGCCCTGAGCAAGGCGGGAGGGTGATTCATGCTGAGGGGATGTGCGTTAGCCCAGGATTCATTGACATCCACACCCACTCAGATTACTCAGTTCTCGCCTACCCTGAGGCTGAAAGCCGGGTCTTTCAAGGCATTACGACCGAATTAACCGGGAACTGTGGCGGGTCGGCCGCCCCATTGTCTGGAGTGGACCTGACTCGAAGGCGCAAGCAGTTAGCCGAAGAAATAGAAACAGAGGTCGACTGGACCGACGTGGAATCATACTTCGAACGCATTGAGGAAGAGAGGATCTCTCTCAATCAAGCGATCCTTCTGGGTCAGGGTACGCTGCGTGAAAACGCGGTCGGTTTGATTAACCGACCTCTGAAGCCAGATGAACTGGCCTCGGTTGTTCTTGCCGTGGAAAAGGGGATGGATCAGGGAGCCATTGGTATTTCCACTGGTCTCGAATATGTTCCAGGATCATACACCCCAACAGAGGAGATTGTGGCGATGGCACAGGCGGTGGCCAGACGAGGGGGACTCTACTCTACTCACATCCGAGATGAGGGTCCCAATCTGTTGGCGGCTGTCAACGAGGCAATCGATATCGGCAGGCAAACAGGAGTCAGAGTTGAAATCTCTCACTTCAAGTCCGCAGGACGCCCCAACTGGAGCAAGCAGGATGCGTCCATTCACCTGGTGGAGTCGGCTCGCCGCAGCGGTGTTTCTGTTTTGGCGGACGCCTACCCTTATCATGCCTATTCGACTGGATTGACGATCTATATTCCTGGCTGGGCTCAGGAGGGAGGGAGTGAGGCGCTCGTTGCCCGCTTGAAGGAAAAAGTTGCACGGCAGCGGATTGAATCGGAGGTGGCGGAAGCAATCAGGAACGACCCTGGTAGCTACGACGCGATCGTAATCTCGCAGACAAGAACAAAGAAGAATCGAAATTTGCTGGGGAAGAACCTGGAAGAAATCGCCGCGGATTGGAATGTGTCGCCGCTCAATGTACTTCTCACTCTGCTGGAAGAGGAAGCGGGCGCCGTTTCATTCGTAGGGTTCGGCATCAAACCCGAAAATGTAGAGAAGGTCTTGTCTCATCCCCTCGTAATGGTTGGATCGGATGGCAGTATCATGGCTCCCAGGGGCAAAGCCGGCGAGAGCCGGCCACATCCCCGCAGCTACGGCACCTGTCCCAGGGTTCTGGGGCATTACTGCCGTGAACGGGAGATATTTGACTTGCGTACTGCTGTTAAGAAGATGACTTCTATGCCGGCTGATCAAATGGGATTAAAGGATCGGGGAAGGATCGCGCCGGGAAAGAAAGCTGACCTGGTGATATTTGATCGCAGAACTGTCGAGGACAAGGCTACATTTGAAAAGCCTCACCAGTACCCTATAGGGATATCACACGTGTTCGTCAACGGTACACCGGTTATTCAAGATGGAGACCACACCGGTAAGAGACCGGGAAGGATTCTCCGCGCAGACTCCTAGCCAGGTCTCTTCCAGCTGTCAGTAGCGGAACCGCAGCGCTTTCAGGAATGCGGCTGTGACTCTGTTGCTCCGGCAGATCATCCACAATCTCCGGAATCCGAAATAATCATCACTCGATCGCAACGACTTTTCTTGCTCGTTCGCCGCTGGCGGTTTCCATGACTTCAATCAGCCATTCCCCTGCAGGGTCGTTCAGCGCAGTGCGAAACGTGCTTATCCCAGAAGAGTTCTCTATGTTTCTATTACCGCCATAAATGTTACGGGTCCTTCCCGTCGGATCGGTTACGGTCACCCTCGCTACCGAACGCAGGTTGTCGGCACCGGTCGCATAGAAGCTTAGGGAGACTTCATCTCCCAACCTCGAATTTTCAGGACCCTCGAGTTCCAGGCCGGTGATCCTACTGGCCACAAATGCAAACAACCTCGGCTCGCCGGGTTCGATAAGGGTGCGGAATCGGTCACCGGAGCCCAGGTAGCGCTTGTTTCGAACGTCGTAGATCGCGTACTCTCCATCCCATCTGATTTCAATCCGCTCGCTTTCCGGTCGGGTCATATCGGGTACCAGGCCCAGGAGTCGTGTTGAGCCGCTGTTGAAGAGGTATCGCTCACAGCTGGTTACAGGATCTCCGTCCTCACCGGTCATTCTTACCTTTGGTTCGATCCCTGCCTTTTCGAGAACGATGCGTAAGTTCTCCAATGCTGGTTTGTTGGACCCATCCAGTTTGTCCCTGCTGTAGGTATGATGGAAATAGTTCAGAATCCAGGCTTGTCCCTTTCCATACCTGTTCATGATGAGTGTCGGTTTGCCGTCAGTATCCTTCAGAGCTTGAGCCCCGGCCAGGCGCAGGGCCGGTTCGCCGGCAGCGGCTGCAATCTTTTCTGGAGTGGCCTTCGGTGCTTTGATCCCGAAAAGACTCTGGAGTTTCTCGCTATTTCGGAATGCACAGTGCTCGTCCATCACGCCAGGCAGGCCATCAGCAATCACCGTTCCACCTGACTCCACAAATCTCACAATTTCACTAATCTCCTCGTCGCTAAGGGCAACGCTCATCGGCATGACAAAGGTTTCGTAATTCTTGGCGGTCAGTTGACCCTTCTCGACATTGCTGTAAGCGATGAAGTCAAACTGGAGACCGCTGTCGCGGAGAATCTCGAGCCAACCCTCGGTGTTACGGTTGAACTGAGTGAAGGAGTCACTCGTGTCGTACGTGACCCTGTCTTTCACCGTACCGTCGACAATCCAGGTACCGTGTATGCTCGGATACGAGTAGTGTACTGCAATTCCGTGATTATCCGGCATCGCCAGGCCTACGAGTTTGCCGATGCCCTGTCCTCTCAGTTCGTCGAATCCTGCAACCATGTCCAGCGCACTTTGATTCAGTGTGAGGTCGGGGTCAATGGTGCAGTACTGCCAGAAGATGTAGAGCCCTCCATTAGCGCCCTTGAACAGATTGCGATAGAAATTTCTGAACACGTATTTGCCGATCACTCCGTAGCCGGCTCCACCTGAGATCTTGACTGCTGGATTCATGCTGCGATGAACTTCATACTGGTAGGCATTCAGGTGCAATGTGTACTGGTTGAGTTGGCTGTAATCGCAGCCATTGTGCGAAGCCGATCCCTGAGTACCGGAATTGAGCACGATTGCGTTGGGGTCCAACTTTCGCAACTCTTCATAGATCATTCTGTAGCTGTTGGCATAAGTCCGCTCCATAAAGGTACGGTGGTCCGCCCAGGAGGAATAGTTCCCCCGTTTCTGGGCCTCTTTGTGGTCGTCGGGAATAACGTCGTTCCACGCTGCAAAATCAGTGTCCCACTGCTGGTTGAGCGCTTTCAGGCTGCCATATTCCGTTTTGAGCCATTTACGCATCTCTCGCATGCAAAACTCTCCGAAGCAGATGTCGACCGCATCTCCGTAGGTCGTCAGAGCAGGTTCCTCGTACACGTAATAACTCAGTGGTGAAAACGGTATCCAAGGTTTGCAAAGTTGATTGAGTTCCTTTTGGATCAACTCTCTGTAGGCGGGATCGTTGAGACAGAACTTACGCACCAGCACTCTCTTGTCCCCGGTCTCCAGGTATTTGCGTTTCATCTCGTCGTAATACTCGCGGTCAGGACCATTGTCTGGAGATTCCTGTCCACTCACTCGGGTTTGGGCTTGAACCATATAGTTGGCGTGTTTGCAGTGGTCCACTGGATAAGAAGACAGAGTGGTCACATTCATGCGCTGTAACTGGCGGTCGATCACTGGCCAGATTCCCGGCATCGGATTGGGCCCGAACAGGTACATCACGATGTCGAAGTCGTCCCAGACTCGCTTCTGGAGAATGAATACGTCAGCCTCCGCGCGGTCTTGGACGATACCCCCTTTTTCAAGACGACACCTGACCTGAGCCAGGTGAGAAGCAGCACCCCTCGTCTCGAATTGCAGAGTATGAGCAGTCTGGCCATTGACAGCGAGTTCCTCAGTACGCTCGTCCAGCAGCCGGCCGTAATTGTCGTAGATCCCTGCCACAAGAGTACAGTTTTGGGGAGATGATGAGTTCAGGGTAATTGTGGCAGAAACATCCTCTCCTAACCTAACTCGGTCGGTGCTTGGTGTCAGGGAGCTGATTCTTGCACTGACCTGCTCTTCAACGGTCAGATTGGCCCAGTCCAGTGAACCATCGGGGCCGACCAGCCGTACGTCAAGAAAGCTGGTTCCCCCAGGCAGCTGATCGGGCAGCTTTAGGGAGACTGAGCGGTTACCCCCGTTCACCTCCAGATCGAAGGTTTCGACCAGGATTCCTTGATCGTCAACCAATCGGCCGCTGATTCTACTCTCCGGAAGATCTCCATCAATCTCTATATTGACCTCAGGCCCGTTCCTTTCCAGTTTGGCGATCGAAACTTGTGGTTCTCGCTTGGCGGACCAGATGATCGCTCGAGATACCAGGGACCACATATAGTCCCAGTAGTCATAGTGCAGTCCTGTGTCCCACAACTCGCGAACTTCGGGAATCATTCCTCGCTGGCTATAGCCGAAGGCTACAACTCGGCCCTTACCCAGCTCTCGAACGGCCAGCACTGGCGTGCCTTCGGCAGTCTTTATAAGCACTTCTCCCTGTGGCTTTGACCTTGTGACCGCCAGATGACCTTGAGGAAAGGCTTTAAAGTCAAGACCTCGAGTAATGAAGTGGTCTCCGCTGGTTTTCCAGGGACTCTTATCGTCCTGGGTCGCGTCGGCTTCTGCTTGATCCTCCGGCCAAACCGAATCAAAGGTGCCTACCTGGGTAAGTGGCGAGAGCTCCCAGAGTCCAGCACCGGTTTCATCCCGAGTGAAGGGATAGAAGAGAACGAGTCCTTTACCTTCCTCTTCTACTTGTCTTCGAAGTTCTGTGCGGATCTCCTGTGGGTAACTTTCCCAGGGCTGAAGAGCGGGCCAGAGGAAAACATCGAAGTCGGGTCCATGGTAGAGGTCGTCTGCAATATAGGTGTGGATTAGAGAGGGGCCGCCTCGGCGTTGCTGATAGAACTCGCCGAATCCATAATAATTCATTCCGCTTCGGATCCCCATCGTAGTTGTGGTGAAATTAATCTCGAGACGCTGAGCCAGTTCAATGATCGCCCGACCGTCAATCACTCCGCTCAGTGCATAGACTGCGAGCGGCCCTCCTGAGAGGGGATTTGCCCATTTGAAATGGGGCGTTTCGATCTCGGTTTTGTAATGAAAATCAAAGCGACCTCGATCCTCCAAGAACTCGTTGTAGTCATGAAGTGCGATATAGTCGAGGAAGAGTCTTCCTTCTGCGGGAGTAGAGAGCATGATCGATTTCATGCGCTGCCAACGCATACTCTGAGGCTTTCGTAGGTCCACCTGAATATGATTCGCACCCGCTCTCAATCCGAATGCTTCCTGGTAACTGTTGCCCTCCTTGTCTTGAATCCTCACCGCAAGTTCATTGGGCTGTTCACTCCAGGCAAACAGGAGCAATGAACTGCGTTCGCGCCAGTCTTCGGGGACATCCGTCAGTTCTATGGTGCCGCCGGCGCTCGGGAAGACAGCTTCCAGACTATGGGTTCGCCAGGTTGGAAACCTGGTCGATTGGGTAAGTCTGACGCCTTCCGTTACCTTCAGCCTTGTCAATTCTTCAGGGTCTTCGAAGGAACGGAACACGTTTAGCCTCAATTGAGCCTGTGTCGATCCGACCATGAGAAGAAAAAGCAACGGGATTAGAAACATCGGTACTCTGCCTCGCATCAGCTCTCTCCTTTGTCAAGTAAATGTCTAGTAATGTGTATCGAGCTAGTAACCAGCGATCATAACAGGCAGGTGTCTGAATTGCAGTTCCTCTTTGCTATAATCGATTAACACCTGTTCGGGGAGGACAGCGTACCCATGGAAGAAGGCTCTAGCCAGGTCACTCGGCTCCTGCAACTCTGGGGCGGGGGAGATCAGTCTGCGCTAGAACAGCTCACTCCAATTGTTTTTCAGGAACTCCATAGGCTGGCTCATTGCTATATGTCTGGTGAGCGGGAAGGACATCTTCTTCAGACCACGGCGCTCATCAATGAAGCCTACATCAGGTTGACGGGCCTGGACAGTATAGATTGGCAGAGTCGCACTCACTTCTATGCTGTCGCCGCTCAGACGATGCGCAGGATTCTGGTTGATTTCGCGCGTTCCCAGAAGGCTCTCAAGAGGGGAGGAGAGGTCCAGAGAGTGGTCATTGAAGAAAACCTACTGGCCAGTCAAGCCACTGATCTGAATCTTGTGGCGTTGGACGATGCGCTCCTGCTGCTTTCCGAAGTGGATGAACGAAAGAGCAGAGTGGTGGAACTTCGTTTTTTTGGCGGTCTTAGCATAGCAGAAACAGCCCAGGTGTTGGGAGTTTCTCCTGATACCGTAATGCGAGATTGGAGATTGGCGAAGGTATGGTTGCGGCGTGAGATGGACAAGACTGGCTAGGGACGTCGACTCGTATTCCTTTTCACTGGGAGGGTGAGATGATGAAACCTGGTTTGTGGAGGCGAATCGAAGAACTGTTTCACAAGTCGCTGGAGCTGGATTCGAGTCGCAGGACTGACTTTCTGGAGAAAGCGAGCAAGGGTGACGAAGAACTCCGCTCCGAAGTCGAATCACTTCTGGCCGAGGAAGAGACAACGGGAGAATTCCTGGAGACACCTGCTTTGCAGGTGGCGGCTCAGGCACTTGCGGAGAGTCGAACGGAATTAGCGGGGAAAACCCTTGGAGAATATAAAGTGCTATCACTGCTGGGAACGGGCGGGACGGCTATTGTTTACAAAGCTCTTCACTTGGAGCTGGAGCAGCATCGGGCGCTGAAAGTGTTGCCTCCTGAAATCGCCTCGGATCGGACCCGGATGCGCCGTTTTCGCAGGGAAGCGAAGGCCGTTTCGAGACTCAGTCACCCCAATATCGCCAGGATTTTCGAATTGAGGGAAGAATCCGGAGTCCACTTTATTGTTCTGGAGTATGTAGATGGTGAGACATTGTCGGATCGGCTGAAAAAGGGACCTGTGCCCATTTCTGAACTTGTCGGTTATGCGAGGCGAGTGGCCGAAGCTCTTGATCACGCTCATTCCAAGAGAATTGTCCATCGTGATATCAAACCCTCCAACATCATGATTACGACCGGGCAGTCTCTTAAGGTCCTTGATTTCGGACTGGCCAAGATAAAGGAAGCCGAAGAGGAAACCTCTGGAGAGCAGAGTTTCAGTACAGATACGTTAACTCAACCAGGTGTTGTCATGGGAACGATAGGCTATATGAGTCCTGAACAGCTCCTGGGGAAGGACCTCGACCAGCGAACCGATATCTTCAGTTTGGGTGTGGTGATCTACAATATGACGACTGGGATCTTGCCGTTCCCAGGAAAAACCCTCAGCGACCAGATGGATCGGATCTTGAACTCCCACCCTGAAGCCCTAGCCAGATTCAATCGAGAAGTTCCAGTGAAACTAGAGATGATAGTGCGTAAATGTCTTCAAAAAGAACCAAAAAAAAGATACAGAACCTGCAGGAAGCTGCTCGCCGATCTCTCCGATATTTGAACTGGGGTAAACAGTAAACGGCGTAGACCGTGCAGCCTGGAAAATACGGGCATCCCGGGTTTTTTACCGTTTACTCTTTACTTTTTGCCCGATGACCCCATCCCCGAGACTGTTTGAGTTCAGCCAAGCTAGCTTTGCCCCAGCGATTGCCTAAGTGAATACTCAGTGGTACATTCTGCGAATGAAGTACTCACTGGTTTGCCTTTGTCTCTCGAGTCTGTTTTTGGCATTCAACCCTCTTCACGCTGACCCCCCTGGTAGCGGTTGGGAGCTGGTCTTCCACGACGAGTTTAACGGCGATCAACTTGACTGGGATGTGTGGACCTGCGAGGAGGGCGATCGGCGCAAGGCCTACAACGATCCTGAGGACAGTTATGTTGACGGTAAAGGGCATCTGATTCTCCGGCTTCGTAAGGCTGAGGACGGCAAGTATCATCTTGGTTTCATCCGGACCAAGGAATCCTTCCAATGGGGCTATTATGAAGCGCGAAGTGATCTCAACACGGTTCCCGGCTATTGGGGTGCGTTCTGGCTCTGGGGCCCACAATCTTACAATATGAACTACGATGGCGCTGAGGTAGATTTCATGGAAGATCCCTATCGAGACGATATTGTGTCGATCAATCTCCATCAGGGCCGCGGGGAAGGACACAAGTGGGAAGGGGCTAAGGTAAGGTTCAAAGGGTCTCGGAAGGATTGGCATCTGTTCGCCGGTGATTGGCATGAGAATGGGTTTGATTTCTACGTGGATGACCAGCGAACCTGGGTTACTCGTACGATGACGGCCAGCAAGCTGAACTGGATCTATCTGACTCTGGAGGCGAAGTTCGATGGCTGGGCAGGCGATATACGAGAATCGGACAGTCTTCTTCCCGCCTATTGGAAAGTCGATTACGTGCGCTACTATCGGCCCAATCCTGAGGCTCCTTCAATTGAGCTGGTTCAACTCGAACCGATAAGACTAGGTCATGAGGATGGCAAGGTCTTCCAGGTGAATTTGCGGGGAGGGAGCTTTTCAAGGGCACTCACTCCGAAAAGCTGGATGGTAGAGAATCTTCCTGAGGGAGTCTCAATGGGCGAGTTGAAACGGGTGGACGATAATCATGCGCAGATCAAGCTGAAAGGGAATTCGAGCAACGGATCCTCCAAAGCGGAGATCATTGACGTTACAGTGATTTCCGAAGCAGGCGAGTTGGCTGATTCCGATTCCCTCTTGATTGCCACGAGGGGATTGGTTCTTTCCGTGGAAAGGTAGTTGTTGCTTCGGGGTTGGAGCCAGGACCCCAAACCGTAAACCCCAAACCCGTGCCGAAGGCACAGAAACGTTCAAACGTTTCAACGTTCAAACGTTTCAACGTTCAGACGTTATTCGCGCAACGCAACCGCTCAAACGTGCTGCTCGCATTCTGCAATTTTCGCCCTCAATTCACCGCAGAGATTCTCGTTATGGCGCAGCAAATCGGAATCACACCAAACCGATCGTTCCTTAGCCGGCAGCGCTTGAGCGAAAGCTGAAGCGTCTTCGTAGTACTTCACAGCTTCTGTGAAGGAGTCACGTGCCTGCATGTAGCGTCCTTCCAAGCCAAGGTTTGGCTCCCGATCGGCACCTTTGCGCGCCCAGAAAATCAGGTTTATCCGGGCAAAGTAGTACTCGGCGGTCACCTGGTGCAAAAGACCGTTTACCATGAGAAGCGCAAACTCGTTGACCCAGGATTGTGTTTCGATTCTCGCTCGCTGGAGCGGATCCGAAGTCGAGCTGCGGGCACGCTTGACCAGAAAATTCGCCGTCTTCAACAGTTTCAGTGACTGTTTTAGCTCGCTCATTAGTTTCTCGTTTCGAGGGCCGCAGTCGGTGGGGACTCTCTGGATATCTCCGAAGGTTGCGCAGTAATGCATGGCGTGCTCAAAATCGTCGTGCCACTTGTGCATCAGTGACGCGGCAGGTCCATACATGACCTTGCAG
>Ga0272444_10003842_pt1 | contig 13418 bp, 10 predicted proteins | sample SSMForm13_FD_201033 | JGI IMG/M metagenome (GOLD analysis project Ga0272444, IMG submission 201033) | Marine sediment archaeal communities from Little Sippewissett salt marsh, Falmouth, MA, United States - SSM-Form-13 | ecosystem: Environmental > Aquatic > Marine > Wetlands > Sediment ...
ATTGTATTTCGCATATGATTCTCACTTATCGTGTAAAAAACGGCATCAGCCAAGAACTTTATAATTGCCCTCATACCAATTTTTCAAATCACTCGCAAACCATTTGGAATACCGCCGATCGGACGGACCGCCGGCCAGATTGGTATGGATCTCGTCGGTGGCCATGTCACAAATCATGCGATAGGTGGGGCTGAAGGTCGTCAACCGACCGGCATGCCTGAATATCTGCCCCTGAGTAATGGTTGCCCGAGATCCGGGCAAGGCCAGGGGGCCGACATCGAACCCCAAAAAACGGGGCAAGCGCCCCCCCAAAAGCAAATGCGCCAAGGTAATCGTACGGGTCGTTGCGTAGGCCATGGGCGCTGTGCGCAGCCCTTCTTCAATCCCCTGCTTGAGCAAGGTGTCCCTGGAGGCGTTGTCAAACCAGGCTGACGCCGGCTTTTCGAGTATTTTATCCAGATTCACATAGTACTCATTGAAAAGGCAGGTTTCCGAAAACAGATACGCAATCACATCACGGCCCACCCCGTGATCGCCAAACACCACATCGATGATGGCGCGATAAACCGACTCGAAAAGCATGGCGCCCTTTGACTTGGCATCGTAGCGCAGGTTCCATTCCTTGAGCATGCGACCATTGTCCGTATCCGGCAGCAATGGCGCGATCAATTTCATCAATCGCTCGGCCTGCAGCGAGTAAAGATCGTATTGCATGTCTTTCATGTAGGCCACATCGATCGCATCACCGCTTTCCAGCAGGTCAATGATGCGATCCGCCCGATACGGCCCCATGCAAAGGGTGATGGGGCGGCACGTTCCCAGATAGTTCAGGTCCTGGTTGGCGGTGACAATAATACCCTCCGGCGGGTTGAACACCTGGGGCAGACCTTCAGGGTCGTTAAACCCGTCCGGGCCTGTCGCCTCTTCCCAGCCGGCATGGGGCAGCAATCCGCTGATGCCTGGTGGCCGGTTGAAATGGCGGCCGCTCATCTGGTAGCCGATATTGCCCCGGATATCGGCCAGCACCCAATTCATGGCCACGGCTTCCATTTGCCGCAGCAGGGCCATGCCCGTTTGCACATCCCGCGCACCAAGCAGTTGAATTATGGTGTCGACATCCTTGGCCCCGCAGCCGCTGGCAGCGGACCAGCCCAGCACCAGGTAATGGCCCGCTTGATGGGGATCGCCTTCCAGCAGGCCGTTTTCATTCTCGTGGATGGTGATCCGGATATCGGGTTTGTTTTTTACACGAATGGTTTCTTCCCGCACGGCAAACGGCAGCCAACCATCTTTTCGATAATAACGGCCATCCCGACAACGCTCGATGCGGTAGTCGAGCATGTCCATGTAGGCATAGGTGGCACTCCACGCCAGGTAACGGCTGCGCCCGATAATCAAGCCGGGCACCCCAGGCAGACTGACCCCGGCAAGGGTGTTGTCGGGCAGGCGAAGAACAACCTCCTGCCAGACGTTGGGCAGACGATTGACCTCCAGATGGGGATCGCCGCACAGCATGGGAAATCCCGACTGCGTATGGCGGCCGGATACAGCCCAGTTGTTGGAGGCGTTGAAACGCGGCAGCCGATCGAGCCATGCCACTGCCTCCGGCACCAACGGGGGCTCCAGCTTCACCTGACCCATCAAATCGATATCCACGATATCCGCAAGATAAGGGAACAGTTCCCTGACCTTTTCCAGGGCCAGGCCTTGCTGAATGATCTGCACCAGAAACTTTTCCATGTTGGCCTGAACCTCGGCCAACCCCAAAAATCCGAACACCTTGCCGAGCAGCAGACAGTCAACCACCGTGTAGGGATCGGGCCGCCGATATCCCAGCAACCTGAATTCAAAGACGGGTTTATTGGCCTCCATCCAATGATTGAAACCACTGGCATAGGCGTCCAGCGCCGCTCGGGTATCCGGTGATAACCGGTCAAGCTGGACATCGGCGTCGGGGAGAAAATTCATCCGTCGCATGTAGGTATCGACGGCGATAAGGGCATCCTCGCCCTTGATCAGTTCAGCCGCCCGCCCCTGTAAAAGGATGCGGGTCATCAGGATCTGCAGTTGACGATCATTGGCATGCACCCATCCGAGCCCATGCATCAGGTCTGGCACGGTTTGGGCGCTAATTTCCGGGATGCCGTGCGGGTTTCTCAGAATGCGAATCATTCCGCTGCGACCCGTAAGGGCAATGGGACTGGATTTTAGTTTTGCGGCCAATGTCAGACCGGTCCATAAATCAACAACAATGTGGCCACGGCTACGGCATGGAACAGCCAGGCCGGCAAAATGCTATGCGAGCGTTCCCGGATCATGCCGGCGCCAAGTCCGAAAATAACCGCGACCACGGCGTATTTTACCAGAATGCCGTTGGTCAGGCTTTCCATGAGGGGAACGGCGGACAGCGTGTTCATTTGCAGACCAACGACAACAACATAAAGCAGTGAAGATCCGATGGTGGGACCGGAAAAAAACCACTTGCTTTCAGAGTCCTGAATCGTGGCCAGCCTTGCCATCATGCCATGCACCAGACTACGGAACAACAGTTCCAGGCTGAGCGGGATCAGCACCAACGCCATGATCCAGGCCGTTGGGGTATCAGCGATGAACATCGACGGCCTGGGAACAAGAATATCACCGGTAAGCCCGCAAAGAATGGCAAACGGCAAAATAAGCCACCAGTCCTTGCCGGTGGGCAGCATGATACCGAATTGCCATGGCCGATGCCAGGCCACGACAGTCAGCATAATCGTGGAAAAGACCAACAAGGCCAGGTGGAAACCGAACATCTGGGTTTGCACACAGATATTGGCCGTGTCCCACCCGAACCAGCTGAGTGGATGCCAATTCTGCCCCGTGGCAATGGCAGCGACAACGACCAGCAGAGCAAAGGCCGCACTGGTCAAAAAGCGCTTCACGTGGCGGATATCGCTTCGTTTTTCAATCACGTCACGGCAGGCCGAGACAATCTGTTCCGGGCTCAGCCGGGTGCCACTGTCCCTGGGCGATCCGCCAATATCGCCGGAGCCGCCCCAGCGATTGATGCCTGTACGCCCCTTGACCGTGGGATCCATGAAATTGAGCCGTTGATACACATCCTCCAGGGTCACCGGCATGAACAGGTCCATCTGTCTCAGGGTGTATTCATGCTCCCCTTTGCGAAGCGCCACCCATCCCAGACGGTTACCGTAAAGCTTGTTCAGGTGGGGCTCCAGTTCGTAGATTCCCAGGTCAGACGCGATCACCACGGCGATCCGGTTATTGATCAACTCGATCCTGGCCAATTCATCAATGCCCTTGAAGTCATCCAACTCCCCAACTTTAATCAGGAATTGATCCAGCTTGCGCAAGACACCGATGGTATAGTCCAGATAATCGGTTTTCGACCATTCACCGGATTTTTTCAGTTCCAATTCACTGACTCGCAGTCGATCGATAATACGCACCAGTTTTTGTAAAAGCTCGGCCGGAAAGCCGCTAAGCTCCCGCATTTCAAGGCCCAGCGCATCGATAATGCCTTCCACACGGACCAGGGCAAACAGGGAGCGCCGGTGAATGGCGTTTGGGTTATTGATCCGCTGGTGATTCAGAATAATCCAGATGGCAAGGATGGTGTCCAGATCCGGCTCATTGGCATAAATTTTCCATTCGCGGTCGCGCAGGTCGAGGCCCTTGACGCACATGATCAGGGCCTGCTCACAGGTTGCCAGGGTGAAGGTACGCACACACCCCTCGTGGTGGTCCAGGTTGTAGACCTTTTTTTCATGATCGAGAAAAGGCGCTATCTGGGCCACCCCATCCAGGTAGATCGTTCCCGGCGGCGCTTTTTTGGCAGCAGAAGCAGTGACCGTCAGGCTGGCTTTGATGGACACCTGAAGATTGGGCGCTTCAAGACAGGTCAGGACCCGATCCCCCCCCTCCCCTTTTAAGGCGTACCGGTCCGGAAAAGTGGGACCGGTATGATTGGGCGTGATCGTCGTATTTTCCAGCACAAACGGTGCTTGTTCGTTATCTTCCAATTCCATGGAATCATCCTAGGCATTGTCCTGGGCCTGTGGGACAGTCAGTCATACTACTCATCAATAACAATCACAGCAGACAGGGTCAACAGGTTAATGCGCTGCCATAATATCGAAAACACCTAAAAAAACATCATTTCAATGAGAAATAACGATAGCCAGGCCGACCAGTAGATACTGAAACGGGTGCACCCACCGGTGATGCATGGTTTCGGACAGAAAAAACGCCATGAAGGCAAAAACGATGAACATCAGGGCCATAACACGTCCTTTCTTGATGGTTAATCATGAAAGGCAACGTAGACGAAAAAGGTGAACGGTCGATGAACCGACTGTTAAATATATGTGAAGATCCGGTGAACGGCAGGCCACAATGCTAAACAAGCAGCAGTGAACGCATGGAAATCGAGGCCAGATCAAAGCCGGTGCTGAAGTATCGTACCGTATCGGTGGGCCGACGCTGGGCCAGGACATAGAGCACGGGTAAAAAATGATCCCAGGTGGGATGGGCCTGTTTGGCCAGATCCCCCAGAGATCTGAAATCGGCAACAGCGTCGTCCTCACCTCGGTCGATGAATGCGGTTATCTTACGGTCAAATTCCTCGGCCCAGTCATATGGGGGGCCGTCGCTACGCATGACCCATAAATTATGCACCAGGTTGCCGCTGCCCACGATCAACACGCCCGCATCCCTTAAGGATGAAAGGGCCCGGGCCATTTGAAAATGGTCCTGGGGCGGCATGCGATAATCCAGGCTCAGTTGGAAAACGGGAATATCAGCGGCCGGAAACATACGGATGAGCACCGACCAGGCACCATGGTCAAGCCCCCACGTATCGTCGGCCACAATCTGCCGGGTCGTAATCAATCCCATGACCTGCCGGGCCAATTCCGGTGCACCGGGTGCAGGATAACGCTGGTCGAACAGCCGGTAGGGAAACCCACTGAAATCATGGGTAGTTTCCGGCGAGTCGGTCACACTCACGCGGGTATCGCCATCGGTCAGCCAGTGGGCGGATATGCACAAAATGGCCGTTGGCCGGGGCAGATACGATCCCAGGACGTTCCAGGTGACGCTGAATGGTGTATCCTGGATGGCGTTCATGGGGCTGCCATGGCCCACAAACAAAACGGGCATGGGATCAGTTGGTTGACGGTTGCTCAATGCCGTGGTGATTGCGGATAAGTCTTCCATAAGGGTGGTTTCCTGGTTTGTGGGTTAAGGTATACGGTATAAGGTGTAAGGGTGATGGGTGATGGGTGATATTGGTTTGGAAGTGGCGTTCGTAAAATCATTCTCCATTCTCCATTTTCCATTTTCATTTCGCCATCACCCTGATTCGTCCCACCGCCGCCTCAACGGCTTCCAGAATTTCACCGGAACGCAGGACCCGGACCAGGGTTTCCATATCCTTGTATAGTTCCCTGTCCCGGTCCATATAGGGAACGTATCGCCGAATGACCTGGTACGCCGCCCGGGTCCCCTTGCCTGCCGCCAGGGGCTGTTTTTCGGCCAAAAGATCGTAAGCCTGGGCTGCGCACAACAGCTCGATGGCAATCACGGTTTCCACATTGGTCAGAATGTCGCGGCTCTGGCGGATGGCAATGGTGCCCATGCTTACGTGGTCCTCTTTGTTGGCCGACGTGGGAATGGAATCCACACAGGCCGGATGGGCCAGAACCTTGTTTTCGGATACCAACGCCGCAGCGGCATACTGGCCGATCATGTAGCCGGAATTGATGCCGCCCTCATGGACCAGGAAGGCCGGCAGCTCGCTGAGTTGGGGATTCACCATCCGCTCGATGCGCCGTTCGGAAACACTGCCCAGTTCCGCCAGCCCCATGGAAAGGTAATCCGCGGCCATGGCCACGGGCTGACCGTGAAAATTGCCCCCCAACCGGACCTCCTCGGTATCGGGAAAAATCAAGGGATTGGTGGTGGTGGAATTGATTTCGATGTCGATCACCCGACGGGCATGGGCCACGGCATCCTTGCTGGCCCCATGGATCTGGGGCGAACATCTCAGCGTATACGCATCCTGAACCCGGGCACACCCCTCATGGGAGGTGATGATCTCACTGTCCGCAGTCAGATGCAGCATGTTATCGGCGGTGACCCGCTGGCCGGGATGGGGACGCACTTCATGAATGCGCGGGTCAAACTCACTATTGGAGCCCATAAGCACTTCCAGGGTCATGGCGCAGGCGATGTCGGCCATTTTGGAAAGACGCACCGCATCGTTTACCACCAATGCACCGATGGCGGTCATCACCTGGGTACCGTTGATCAGGGCCAGCCCTTCCCCGGCAGCCAGACGTAATGGCGGCAAACCGATGTTTTTCAACGCCTCGGCACCGGATATCCGCCGACCGCCGTAAAAGGCCTCCCCTTTTCCGATCAAGACCAGCCCCAAGTGGGCCGTGGGTGCCAAATCACCACTGGCACCCACCGATCCCTTCTCCGGTACCACCGGTGTGACCCCGTGGTTTAAAAATGCCAGCAAATAGCGGATGGTCTCCATACGGCATCCTGAGTAGCCCAGGCACAGGTCGTGGACCCGCAGGGCCATGATGGCCCGTACCACCGGCTCTGCCAGGGGGTTGCCCACACCAGCGGCATGGCTCATGAGAATATTTTCCTGCAGCCGCCGGGTGTCCTTTTTCGAAATGGTCACATTGCATAGGGCCCCGAATCCGGTGGTAATACCGTAGATCACCTGTTTTTCCCGGACCCAGCGCTCGATCAGGGCACTGGTCCGGGCCACCCGTTTTTCCGCAGCGGCAGACACGGCCACCGGCCGGTTGGATCGGGCGACGGTCACCAGATCATTAATGGCAAACGGCGATTTATCCAGCAGCAATGGTTTCATAAGGGTCACATTGTCTCCATTGTCAGTCCGGTTGGTTACCGGTTTTTTCAGATAGGCACCAAATATTTTATAGGACAAGCGACGAATGGATGCAATCCAGTATAGAATACCACCATTTGGCATTTGACATTCATGGACGCGCTAATGTCGGAAAGAAAGGCAACCCCTCAAATTTACATACGTGGCCCTGAGAGAGCTTTCCAAGCCCATTTCAATGCGTCAATGGATGTGGTAGATAAAAACTCAGGCCATGGCTTTCCCCAATTACCCACGGCTCTCAAACCAAGGGATCTTCAAATGAAAACGTCTCCCACCGATCAATGCATTGTACTCCCCTTTCAGCCCCAGTCCTCCCAACCGTTCAGCGGCATCGGGCTGGCGCTCCATTTTCTACTCGGAAATGTGCTGGTCCTTCACACCGGACTCAAAGAGATGTGGTTTGGCTGGCGAGTAAAAAAAATTTTCCCCCAACAGGAAGCATTTCAGCACTACTGCAGGAACGCAACCGCCAATCTGGATTTATCCCTGGTCAGCCATGCACAGAAGGTTCGTTTATGGATCCACGGCATTTTTTCAATCCCCTCGATCGAGCTTCACATTTTTGACGGCCAACACCGGGCAGCTGATGATGTGCCCATCGTCTTGGAGATCTCAACCGGTGACAGGCTGGTCGGGTTTCGCTCACAGTTCATAGACGGACTGAAATCCATTGGCCATGCCATGCCGGAAAACCAAATTCAAGCGGCGCTGTGGCCGGAAACCATCGACCGCAAAGGACTGGATGCCGTCGGACGGGCCCTGGAGACATTCTACCTGTTCTCGACGTACGGGAACACTGCATCGCTGGACTCAACTTCTTTCGAAAAAGCGGTTGCCGCTGCACCGGAATCGTTCATTTCCCATGATCTTCTCGGCTGGGCACGTTACCGCAACAAGAATTACTCCAAGGCTAAAGCGGCATTTTTGACTTCCCTGCAAATCAATCCGGCCGGTGCCGGCGCCATGTCCGGCCTGATGTGGTGCGGCATTTACACCAAAGACCTGGAAGAGGCCATGTTCTGGTCGGGTCGCAAAGCCGAGGCATGCCGTCGGGACATCGAAGCCGCCCGCCAGGCCTGCCGCCGGCGTTATCAAAAAGCGCACGCGTTAAGCGAATGATGTTAAAAGTGCATATTGGTCCTCAAATACACATGCTTATCATTTTCTAAAACAGCCTACCCCTGCCTAAAGATTCACCAGTAAAGTGCGATAAAGTTGTATGGCAGCATCACACAATGCCTGTTCTATTCGCCCATTAATCATAAATTATTGGAGGAATCTCATGAAAAAAACAACTATCCTATTGGCATTCATGCTCTTGTTTTCATTTTCTTACGCAAACGCTGACGACAGCAAGGCCACCCCTGAAGACGTCTATAACCTGGTGCTCAAGGCCTATGAAGTGGTAGCAAGCCTGGGGGAAGAGTCGTTTCCTGCCTTCAATGATCCCAAGGGTGAGTTTGTATACAAGGACACCTACGTTTTTGTTCAGCGGTGCCCCAACGAAATGATGGCCCATCCCTTTGCATTGGACAAATTAAAGGGCGTGGACCTGAACAAATTTTCTTTCAACGCAAAATTATGCGAAACCTCCAGTCAACCGGGGGGTGGATGGATTGAGTATGAGTGGCCCAAACCGGGTGAAACAACGCCTTCCCGTAAAGTCAGTTATGGAATAAAGGTCGAAGGCACACCCTATTCCGTGGTGGCTGGAATTTACAACGACACGGATAAAATCGAAGACCTGAACAAGACATTGCGATGACACCGCCTGACCTTACTACTGCTATCGGTCTGATGCACAGCACACTCTGCTGAAAGCGAGACAATAAATGAACATCCGCAACAAGTTCCTGATTCCAACTATTTTGCTGATCATCGTGGGGATGGGTGTATCGGCAACGATTTCGTATGTAAAATCCAAAAACGCGCTCAGTGCAGCATTGCTGGACAATATTCAGCAGCGGGCCAGTTCGGCAGCCACCAGTCTTGAATCCTGGGTCAAGGACCGCCAACTGGACCTGAAAAGCTGGTCTCACGAGGAGATATACGCCAAAGCAACCAAGACGTCCATCATCGGCAAGGCCGCACGGGTCTCAGCCAATGAAAAACTGGCCCGCTTGCATGCTGATTACGGTTACTACGAAGATCTCATTTTGCTTGATCAGGACGGCGCGGTAATCGCCGCCAGTGATGAAACCAGTGTTGGCAAGTTCAACCTCAAGGATCGCGAATACTTTAAAGCCGCCATGGGCGGAACTGTGTTTGCGTCGGATGTGTCCCGGAGTCGGAAAACCGGTAACCCGGTCTTTTTTGTTGCCGCGCCTGTCCTTCAACGGGATCAGGTTGCCGGCGTATTGACCGGCGTCGTCAACATTGCCAGTTTCTCAAAGAAATTCATTACCCCCATTAAGGTGGGAACGTCTGGCTATGCCTTTATCTTCAACCTGAAGGGCGATGTGATCGCCCATCCGGATGCCACCAAAATAATGAATTATGATATAGGCAAAGAAGATTTCGGCAAACGGATGATCTTGCAAAAAAACGGTCTTCTGACCTACACGTTCAACGGGGTTCATAAAGATGTGGCATTCAACACCATCGAGGTCTTGAATTGGATCGTTGCAGTGAGTGTGCCCAGTGCGGAAATTCTGGCGCCCGTCACCAGTCTGGGGCAAATCAACCTGCTGGTAGCCGCCGCAGTGATTGCCATTGCCACCGTGCTGATCTTTTTTGTCACCGCCACGGTGGTCAAACCCATCAACCGGGTGGTGGCCGGGCTTCAGGATGCCGCTCAAGGTGAGGGCGACCTGACCAAACGCATTGACATCAACAGCACCGACGAAGTGGGCGAACTGGCCCGCTGGTTCAACACCTTTATCGAAAAAATACAGCTCATTATCACCGATGTGGCCCAAAACGCCCAGAACCTGAGCAATTCATCCAAAGCGCTGGCCGGCATTGCCGGGCACCTGTCCGACAGCGCCAGTCAGACCTCCGGAAAAGCCATGACCGTATCCGCCGCCAGCGAAGAGATGAGCACCACCATTTCATCCGCCGCCGGCATCATGGATGAAACCGCAGGCAATCTGAATATCGTCGCTTCCGGGGCTGAGGAAATGACCGCCACCATCAACGAAATCGCCGGTAATACGGAAAAGGGCCGTCAGATCGCCGAAGAGGCGGTGGGCCAGACCAGCCATGCCACCACGCAAATCCAGGACCTTGGCAACGCCGCCGTACAGATCGGCAAGGTGGTCGAAACCATTACCGAAATTTCCGAACAGGTCAATCTCCTGGCACTTAATGCCACCATTGAAGCCGCCCGCGCCGGTGACGCCGGCAAGGGCTTTGCCGTGGTAGCCAACGAAATCAAAGAACTGGCCAAGCAGACGGCCACAGCCTCAGGCGAAATCAAACAGCAGATCGAGGGTATCCAAAGCTCCACCCAGGGCACGGTCACCGAAATCAACAGTATTGCCACCGTCGTCGGCCAGGTCAATGAACTGGTAACGACCATCGCCGCGGCCGTGGAAGAGCAGTCGGTCACCACCAGGGACATTGCCGGCAATGTCGCCAGGGCCTCAGAAGGGGTGAGCGAAGTCAATACCACCATCGCCGAAGGGGCCAATGCAGCCAACACCATTGCCGCCGACATCGCCGATGTGACCCAGGCCGCTGATGAAATGACCAATGCCAGTTCCCAGGTCAACGCGAGCTCCACCGAGCTTTCCGAACTGGCTGAAAAACTCAATACCATGGTCAATCAGTTTAAAGTCTAAACGAATCGTTTTTGTATTTTCTACCCTTCTAAATAGAAACGCGAGATGCTGATCATCTCGCGTTTTTTCTTCTCTCCTGCCCGTCCACAAATGGTGAATCTCGCCCGGGTTCAGTGCGGCCAACAAATTCAAACCGGAGGAATGTGTTAATTTTTTGAAGATTCGAATTTGTTGCCGAACGCCGCAATCGGGTGAACGGTGCCTTTTCTGGATGGACACGCACACGCTTCAGGCATTTTTTTGACCGAGTGCAACGCCAATGATGATGCCGCCCGCCGCGATACACTGCGCCACACCGAGCGATTCTCCCAGCATGATCCAGCCCAGTGCCACGGCAGCGACCGGAACCATGTTGATAAACACCGCCGCCTGGGATGCCGGGATGCGACTCATGGCCCAGTTATAAAGACCAAAAGCACCCAACGTCACCAACCCGCCTAGAAAAAGGATCGAAAAAACCAGTGGCCCGGTCCACGATACCGACTCTCCCCGAAGCAGGATAAACAATCCCGGAATAAAAAACAGGGTTCCGGCAGCCACCTGAAAGGCTGTGAGCAGCCAGGGATTATAACGGCCGCAAAGCCGCTTGACGATCAGCATGTTCACCGCAGCGCAGGTCATGGCGCAAAGTTCAAGTGCGTTGCCCCAAAGAGGCGAAGCCGCCGTCCCACTGGAGTCACCCGCAAGACTCAGCCCAACCACCCCGACAACCGACAGGAAAAGCCCGGCAAGCGCACTTTTGCTAAGCGATTCAGCCAGCACCAACCAACTGCCGATGGCCACGATAAGCGGAACGAACGCACTGATCACGCCGGCCTGGGACGAAGTCGTCATTTTCAGGGCATAGGATTCCAATAAAAAATAAAGGCAGGGTTGAAAGAGAACCATCAGGACCAGCAACCGCCAGTCCCCCTTTTGATACCGATACTTTTTCAACCGTCCGGCAAAGGGCAGGATCACGATCAGGGCAATGGTCATGCGCAGCCACATGACCGACCATGGATTCATGGCCTGCACGGCCAGGCGCATGGCGGAAAAAGACCCGCCCCAAAGCAGCGCGGCGGTAATTAGGGCAGCGATGGGCAATAGCCTTGCTGTGTTGGGCGCGTTGATGGCAACCGGGCTGCGGCGAATAGAAACGCTTTTCATCGTCAATCCTCAAGCTGAATTTGAGTTAATGTCTGGTTTCGGCAACATACTGCCCCGGTGTCGCGCCGGTGTATTTCCTAAATGTATTGGTAAAATGGCTTTGGTCGGAGAACCCGACCATCAGGGCCGCTTCGGCCAGCGGGGTACCTTGGCAAAGCAGTTGCCTGGCTCGGTCGATACGTCTTAAAGTGCGAAACAAATGCGGAGACAATCCGGTTTCCCGCTTGAACACCCGCAGAAAATGATACCGACTCAAACCGGCCGATCGGGCAACCGCTTCAAGGGATGTCTTCTGGTCCAGATTTTCGGCGAGAAATTCCATGGCATGACGGATGGGTCGGCCACAGCCCCGCCGAACCCGCTTAATTGACCGTGCCGGGCTGCACAAAAGGAGTACGCCGGCCAGGGCGTCCATAAGCGCAGACTCCTTTTCCAATTGTCCACCAGGCCCTTTTACAGTCAAGCACAACCGCTGAAGGCGTTGCCAGACCCGATTGTCCTTCACTACCATGCGAGAAAATTCAGGGGTGATCGTCGATTGACGGTAAACGTCGGCAAATGCCGAAACCATCAGCGAAAGGTCAAAATAAACCATGCAATAGGAAATACGCTTACCATTGACCGGAACGCCGGAATGGACCTGGCTGGGGTTGATCAAGGCGATCTGCCCCGAAGCGACCAGTGAATCGGATTTTTGGGGTCCCAGGCAATAGCTGCCGCCGGACTCCATCAAACCAATGGCGTAGATACCATCGTGAGCATGGTCCGGGAACACATGTCGGCTTCCATTGACCCGGCAGATTTCAATACCGGGTAGGGCCGGGTCTCGCCAAAAAGTGACATGATCGATGGATTTCATCTTCGGTTTCTATTTGCACTATTCGCTTTTTTTAGTTTTATCAAACTGTTTAATTGTGTTTAACATAGGTGGTTATGGTTTTCTTGTAAAAAATTGCTGTCAGGCAGCATCCGTCGGCGCCATCTGGCCCTGAGTGTTGTTAATGAATTCGAATAAAAGTCCTGACTCGTCATGCCGGACTCGATTCGGCATCCAGTAATGATCGACACCTATGAAACCCTATCATTTCAAAAGTCTGCGTGCCCGCTTGATCGCCTATTTGGTCCTGCCGGTAATTTTGATATTGCTGGCAGCCGGCTTTGGCGGCTTTCTTTTTGCGCGCGATCGCATGATTGAACAGTTCCACAAAAGGGTCACCCTCCAGCTTGAACGGGCCGCCCAAAAAATTGAGCAGCGACTGTCCAGGCCCGTCGAATTGATGAGGCTTTTTGCCAATAGTGGCATCAGCGAATCAAATGACGGCCTTCTGGAAGCGATCGTCGGACGGCTGGAGACGTTGCCGGAAGTGGCGCGAGTCAACCTGAAATGGCATGCTGCCACAGACCCTGCCCATCATCATGGCAGACGATATGGTGCAATGGGAAATGGCCGTATGACGCGATTCAAGCGGGGGACCATCACCAGCATATCTATACCGACGGTCGAGGAGTCCACCGATATGCAAACCGTATCAGTATCCATGATTCTTCTGGATTCT
>Ga0272444_10003843_pt1 | contig 13417 bp, 14 predicted proteins | sample SSMForm13_FD_201033 | JGI IMG/M metagenome (GOLD analysis project Ga0272444, IMG submission 201033) | Marine sediment archaeal communities from Little Sippewissett salt marsh, Falmouth, MA, United States - SSM-Form-13 | ecosystem: Environmental > Aquatic > Marine > Wetlands > Sediment ...
GCCCTCGACGCCAAACAGGTCCTTGTGAAAGCTCGGATCGACAAAGGGTACGTCGGGGATGCCGTGAGGAATCAGGTCAATCCTCTCCGGCGGGACGCCATAGATCTCGTGCAGGAATTCCGCGCCGTGCTTGCTCATAACAACCATCCGGTCAGACAAGGCCGCAATCTCTTCTAACACTCGCTTCTGATCGGGATTGGGGTCACGCAGAATGGTGTGTAGTGTTGTGACGATTGGCATCCGCAGTGCGCGCAGAAGCACCAGAATGTGGCTGCCCGCGGGTCCGCCGAAAATGCCATACTCATGCTGCAGGGATACGACGTCTACGTTGTTGATGTTCAGGAAGTCGGCAGCGCGGCGATACGAGTCAACGTCCTTCTCCTGGATCTCGAAACGAACGCGGAGCGGGTAGACATACCCACCCTCAACATCATTGACCGGCAACGCAATGCACGTTGCTTGACGGTACTGGTCGGCAATGCTCTCACAGAGATCGGTGGTGAATGTGGCGATGCCGCACTGGCGTGGAGAATAGTTGCCGATGAACGCAATGCGATTGGGTATCGGGCTGGCTGAAAGGCTGTCCATTATTAGCGTCTCCTTTCTTGCTGCAACCTGGCCCATGAACACAGAGGGATGGGTAGCCCGGCAACCTCTTCACGGGGCCGAGTACATTCCAACCATCGACTGAGGGCAAGGATATTCTGTGCACGGCGTGCGTCGGCAACGAGCAGATCTGCCCTCGCCATCCCAGAGGGCTCACGGCAGTACGCGTACTGGCTCCATGGTCTAGTGCACCGAGAATGACTCAGCTCAATGCGTGGCATTGAGATCTGCCTCGTGGACTGGACTGGAACCAGGATAGGGTGCTGTCTCGGTTCGCTTCAGCCGATCGTCCTGCAACTGCTTGAGTTTGCGGGGCCGGGGACACCCCTCGGCCGTATTCTGCGTCCTCCCGTACCGATCGGACAATCGCACAACGTCTGTCAAGTGAGGTGTGGAAACTTCCGCAATGACGCAGTCCTCAAGCGCTTCCATCTGATGGACCGTCCTAGGAGGTATCGGACACGTATCGCCGGCGGACAGGATGAGTTCACGAAGCTCGGCCTGCGAAGGGCCAATCTTGAGCCTCAGTCTTCCCTTCAGGACATGGATGGTCTCGTCCTTGGTTACATGGAATTGTAGCGACAAGCTCTCGCCGCCGCGCACGTGTAGGAACTTGCCTGCGTAGTGCTGGTTGAGAGCCCAAAGATGCTCATGTCCCCAGGGTTTGTCCGTAACTGCCAACGCCTCGCGCAGAGCTTCCCATCCTCCGATATCGCTCCATCCGATGCCTCCGGACGGAACCAGGAGAATCTTCCTGCTCTTCTCCATCACACATCGATCAATCGACGCCGAATCAAGATGAGAATAGACCTCTGCCAACGCCTTCTCGAATACGCCCGTTCCGGGCACAATATCGAGTCCAGCCATTATCTGATGCAGTGACGGCATGAATGCGCGGATACTCTCTAGAATCGTGGAGACTCGCCACACGAACATCCCGCTGTTCCAGTAGTATGCTCCGTCTCTCATGAAGCGTTCAGCAGTCTCCCGATCAGGTTTCTCGATGAAGCGGTCCACCACCAAAGCGGCGGACGCATCATTGATGTCTGACATCCCTCCACGCCAAACGTCCGGGGCATGCATGTAGCCGTACCCGGTCTCTGGACGAGAAGCATCGATCCCGAAGGTCAGGAGGTGGGTTCCCTGTGCAGCGATCGCGATGGCCTCCTTGAGGAGTCGCCCAAACATATCTGCGTTCGAGATGAGGTGATCTGCTGGCAGAACAGCCATGACCGCCCCAGGATCCCTCTTCTGAATGGCAACGGCCGCCAGGGCGACACAGGGCGCAGTTCCCCTACCCAGCGGCTCCCCGATGATGTTGGTTGCGGGAACTCCGGGCAGCTGCTCCTGAACCAGGTGCACGTGCTCAGCGGATGTAATCACCAGGATTCTTGCTTTCGGGACCAGCGGGAGCACCCGGTCGACGGTCTGCTGAAGCATTGTTCGCTTGCCGAAGAGAGCAAGGAACTGCTTCGGGCATTCCGGCGTACTGAGCGGGTAGAGTCTCTCTCCCCGCCCTCCGGCCATGATCGCGACGTAGGTCTGACTCACGATCCATCTTCTCCTTCCGCTCCGCCGAGCAGCTGACTGAGCGCCTGGACCTTGCTTCTCAGTAGTGGCTCGTCATTCGCCTCGACGTTCAGGCGAAGGAGCGGTTCCGTGTTCGAAGGTCTCAAGTTGAACCACCACTTGGGATAATCAACCGACAGGCCATCGAGACGGGAGATATCCCCATCCTCGAAACGTTTCTCCACCACGGCCAGTGCCGCCCCCACATCTGCCACGCGGAAGTTGATTTCGCCGGAGTGGGCATATGTTCGCAGAGGAGCAACCAGCTCAGCGAGCGTCTTTGAGGACTCCGCAAGAAGCTCGATTGCTTGGAGCATAGCGTAGATGCCGCTTTCACAGTTGAAGAAGTCTCGGAAGTAGAAGTGGTACGAGAGCTCTCCTCCGAAGACGGCCCCTTGCTCCCGCATGATGTGCTTGATGAATGCGTGCCCAACGCGGGTCTTGATCGGTTCCCCTCCGCACCGTTTGACCTGATCCGGGACGACGCGACTAGAGCGCAGGTCGTAGAGGATCTTGCCTCCACCATTTCGTGCAAGGATCCGCGGTGCCAGAAGGGCTACGAAGAGATCGCCACGCACAGCTTCTCCTGCCTCGTCGAGGAAGCAGACACGATCACCATCGCCGTCGAAGGCGACACCGATCGATCCTGGATGCTCCTCCATTGCGTGTCGCAGATCACGGAGATTCTCTTCTTTCAAAGGATTCGCGTCGTGATTAGGAAAACGGCCATCTGGTTCGAAGAACAGCTCTCGGTAGTTGATTCGCTGGTCTCGGAGCACCCGACGGAGAATGGGGCCGGCCATCCCATTCCCAGTGTCGATGATGACAGGCTTCTGTAGCTCGATCGAAAAGCGTCGCGAGAAGAACCTCGCGTATAACTCAGTGACATCACGCTGATGGATGGTCAGCGGAGGGGTCTCAGTCTGACCAGGAAGTGCCTTGAGAGCCTGCTGCTTGACCAGTTCCAGGCCGAAATCGTCGCCAATCGGAATCGCGCGTTCCCGCACCAGCTTGAACCCGTTGTATGTGCCTGGATTGTGTGATGCCGTGATCATGGCGCCACCAGCTGCCTGCAACTCGTTGACAGCGAAGTAGAGCATCGGCGTCGTACAGAGGCCGATGTTGACGATGGTGAGACCGTTATCACCCGCGCCTGCGGCAAACGCCTCGGACAGAGCATCGGAGCTTCCGCGCATATCTCTCCCCAGCACGATCAAGCGCCCCTGGGGGATGATCTCGCTTCTGGCGTAGCCCACCCCAATTCTGTATGCAGCGGATTCATCAAGCTCCTCGGGATAGATCCCGCGGATGTCGTAGGCTTTGAAAATCTGTCCAAGAGCCGGCAGAACATCCCGTTCCACACGTGAGCGTCCTCCCGATTCGTCGTACTTCAGAGTATCAACAGGAGCCATTCGTTTCTTTCCCTCCCATCTCGAATGCCACGAACCAGGGCCTCGAGGTTCCAGAATCGGATCCACCCGATAGAGCAGTAGGACAACACTCGCGGCTACAAAGTTGCAGAATACGACAATCGATCTCTGTTTTGAGTGCCCGAAGGCAACAACCGGCGGCAGTGGAATCGAGACCTGCTCTGATACGGTGGTTGAGACCAGCTTTGGGTTAGTCGCACCGGGCGAAGAACGCAGCTTTCTGGTAGATCGCGGAGGTGCCCGCCGAAGACAACTGGCATGATGCCAAACAGCATCATGCTTGTCTTCGCCCCTCCATTTCCGTTTCTCACGCTTTCCGCACCTCTTCATCCCCTCCCCTCCCGGCCCTTCGGCGCGAGGGGAGCATGGCAGCTTGTGGATGCTCCTCACTCCACAGTGATCGTGAAGAAGATCCTCTGAGGGGCCCAGATCTCTTCCATGCCAAGCGAGTAAGTCCCCGGTGCAGCATATGTGTGAGATGCAGTGCCCCTGGAAATCTGGCTACTCATCGTGAAATGGTCGGCGAAGCGATCTCCCCAGGAGATTGAATAGTCAATCCCGAATCGCCCCCAGTACTCTATGGTGATCACACGACCTTCGAGACTGACGAGTTCAACGTGACAGACGACTGACGCGATCCAAATGGATTTCTGGTCGACAATGTTCCCATCTTCATCGACCAGAGTGATCTGGTATTCGGTCGGGACCTGTTCGCCGGAACGCTCCCCTACAACGGCTTGATAGAAGTGCTCATAGAGTTCTGCCCAGGGAGCGACGCTGGAAATCCCATATGCCGTCTCAACGTCTCCCCACAGGATCTTGTACCCGTTTGTCGAAATCCCCACTACCCTCACCTGTACCCAGCCTTGGTCCTCTTCGACGATCTCCAACTGGAGCAGCGAGGCTGGTGGCATGACGACCGGCGCGATGCATCCCGCCAGCATCAGCAGCGGGAGGATCACGGCTACGACTCTCAACCTGTTCATTGTGGTGTTCTCCCTTCTCTAACTCTCCTCAGTTCTCCTTCATCTCCTCCTCTCTCGGCCCTTCGACGCGAGAGAGGAGGAGAGGGCAGGGCTCTCGTCCTGCATGGAGAGCTGTGCTTGTTACCAATCGAACCCGATCGCCGCAGAAATGGAGAGATCAAGCGACCAATCCGAGTCACTGGCTGACTTGGAGAGGGAAGCTTGCAGTCCCATGTCGGCGTGTCCGAGCGTGAATCCGAGAAGAGCCGCGACGGTCTGGCTCGTGCTCGCGATCTGTCCCAGAGGTTGCACCCGCAGGAGGGTATAGGTCGCCCGAAGCGAGCTCGTCTCCGACAGAATGTAGTCGTAGGACCCTCGCACCTTGATCGTGTTCTGATTCATGAAGTTGACCGGACCCGAGAGACCGGCGTGAAACAAGAGCTGCCCCTCAGGGTTTGGCACGAATGCTGCGTCGGCGGATGCGGTGACAAGGAAACCTTGGGATTGGCTGTAGGGGTCGATCAACTGATACCCTGCCCCAGCCTGGACCGACCAGCCGCAGTATCGGGCGTCTCCAGTGGCGAGGATCATGTCCTCGATCTTGAGGATCTGGCGAGGTGTGAGGACCACGCCCGAAGCCGTCTGGATCTGATTCACCACGTCAGCGATCTGATCGTTCGTCGAAGCGTACTCCTTGCCCCCGATCGCCGTCGCGATCCCCATCAGCACATCGTCTTGGAGTGGCATCGGAATCGCGCCCGCCTCGAGCAGTTCTATCTCGATCTTGAACGCCTTGGCAAGCGGCGTGACATCGTTGAATCGCCCGTAGCCGAGTCCAGCACTGACATAGACTGCCGGTTGGGGTTGCCCCGTCGAAATGGACGCTTCGACGCTTCCGAAGCCGAAAGTCGGCATGTCCTCCACAAGGAAGTAGCGGATGGTGCCTGCCGCGTCCGCCTGGGCGCTTGTTGGGAAGAAGTCTGCCAGAAGAAGTTCGGCATTTCCGCTCAACGTGTAACCGAAGCCCAGCGAGTCATGGAGCAGACTGTAGTCCAAGCCGACTCGCCCTCCGCTCGAATCCACTCCGGGCGTCGCCCAGTCGTCGAAGTAGCGGTAGCTCACGGCGAGTCCCAACGACTCTAGAGAGATTTCAGGTGATATGTAACTGCAAATGCTGAGGGGCGCAGCCGAAGCCCCAAAGCCCAACACAACACCGATGATCCCAGCCAATAGCACCGTACGTTTCATTTCAGACGCCTCCTTGTTTCCTACGTACTGCATTTCGTCTTGCGGAGAAGTCACGCTCCGTCGGTCTTGCACGGCGCGCTTCTCGGGTGTCTTTGCATGGAGTTACGTTACTATTCCTATCCCTTACGACATCAAGAACCCCCACGCTTCTCATTCGTTTCTCCAACCAGGTCACGGCCTGGCAGAGCTCGCTAGATCGTCCATCCCCCGGAGGAGAAGATTCTCGGGAGACGGCCTTTCTGCACCGTTTGGTTCCTTGCTGAAAAGAAACGCGAGTGTGTCCGCTTTCCCAGACCGTGCGTAGTGTCATGTGCCGTTACTTCCTGCGACGTAGCGAACGGAACTGCATTCTTCTCCGAAGCTGCAGACGTACTCATCGGCAAGAGGGTCTTGCCCCCACCAGCGTCCGTCGATACGAATGCGTACTCGTAGCGGCCGGGTGGCAGGAACATGCTCGTCATCCAGACTCCATCGCCATCCGCGTTCGAGAGGGCACTGGGCTCCCAGAAATTGAAGTCCCCGTGAACCGAGACGTCTGTGGCGTTGGGCGCCACCAAGGCAAAGGGAACCTCTTGCCTGCCGTCCTCCGTTCGCACCGGCACGAGTTGCACCCCCCGCCGTACGATGGCTTCGCTTGGAGCGTGGTTGGCACCGAAACAGCCCGATCAGAAGACCGACTGGCCGCGCAGCGACGCCCAGCACACCTACAGTGAGTAGTGTGCTCCTCTTCCCCACGGGTTTCGTCGACCCCTCCCCTGGTCTCACTCGCTTCGATCCGCGTTCTGGTAGGACGTGGATTCCCACTCTCGAGTTACTCAAGACGAGTCGTCCTTCGCCTTCCGGATGAGATAGCCTTTCGCTCGTCTATTGCCCCATCCTGTTGAGAAGTATCCGACAGCGAAACCGACGAGGAGCGCAAAGCACAGAAGGATGATTCGAGACATGCTCAACGTCCAGAAGAAGAGCTGAATTCGGACAACTTGTGTGTTCTGCAAGACAACGACGACGAACAACAGCACCAGGACGAGAACTCCGATCAGTCGCCAAGAAACCTTTCCGGTGCGATGCACGGTCACCTCCTCCTTCCCGATACCTTCCGGCGAATCCGTCTTCCTTGTCCGGGTGCGACCAGCACCTCAGAGAACGTCGACGTGACCCCCGGAGGTTCCAACGAGCGGGTACGGGTCATCAGCTTTGTCCATTCGGCGGTGGTGACGACCGGATCGGCAGAGTTGTCCGCCGATCAAGAACGATCTCGACCCGCTGGATGGCCTTTGAGTACACAGAGAATGAGAAACAGCAGACGCCGTCTTGGCGCTGCAGCGAGGTTGATCAAACACATGCGGAATGCGTCAGGCACTCCTTGAGAAGACGGAACGGATCACTCTACTCGAATACCGCCCTCAAATACAAGCGCGCGTTTGAGCGCTGTCTTGCATGAGGCATCAGGGCGGCAGCTACCGTACCCGAAGCACGGCTTCCACCGCATCGGCCGCGACCGCCAGCTTGACTTCTGCGTCGAGTTCGGGTTTGATGTAGGCACGTTCTCAACGAGGGATCCAAGGGTTCCCTACCTGTTGGCCGCTTACGACACTCCTAATTCGGCCGAGTGCAACGACTTCATCCAGTCGTCGTGAGGGTCTACTTCTTCCTTTCTCACCCATCATCTCAACTCGACCTCAGCAGGAGGTGGGTCGTGAATACCGAGAAGCGAACGTATGACGTTATCGTCATTGGCGCGGGCCAAGGCGGATCCCCTATTGCCGAGGCCTTCGCCAACGCGCAGCGGACAACCGCACTAATTGAGCGTGCGGATATTGGTGGGACCTGCGTGAATACTGGGTGTACGCCAACCAAGGCGATGATCGCGAGCGCGGCCGCTGCAAACTGGGTCTCACGAGCCTTGGAGTATGGTATTGCGGCCGGGCCAATGCGTGTGGATCTGATGGCGATTCGAGATCGTAAGGATTCTTTGCTCCGATCCTTCCGGGACCAGAAACGTGCTCACCTGGAGGGTATCCGGGGATTGGACATGTACTGTGGCGAGGCTTCGTTTGTCAGCGCGAAGGCTCTCGAGGTTCGATTCCCTGGAGAGAGCTCCATCGAACTTGCGTCAGAGACCATCATCATTGACACTGGCTCTCGACCTTCCATTCCCCCCATCCCGGGGATCGACGACGTTCCGACCTTCGACTCAACGTCGATCATGGGGTTGACGACCCTGCCCGAGCACCTCGCCATCCTTGGAGGAGGCGCCGTGGGCGTGGAATTTGCCCAGATGTTCCGACGCTTCGGCTGCACCGTGACCTTAATTGAGCGATCGGGCCAGCTACTGCCGCAAGAGGACCCAGATGTCGCCGCGACTCTCCGCGATATTCTGGGCGAGGACGGCATTACGCTTCGGCTGGGATTTGCCGTGAAGTTCGTCGAGCGGCAGGGAGAGACGATTCGAATCCTCGGCGCCAAGGGCAATGGGAATCTCTGCGTGCTGTGTTCGCACATACTCATCGCGGCCGGCCGGACGCCCAACACCGACACGCTCGAACTGTCGAATACAAGCATCAAGACAACGTCTTCAGGACATATCGAGGTCAATGATCGGCTGCAGACTTCGGTGCCCGGCATCTTCGCCATCGGCGATGTCACGGGAGGTCCCCCCTTCACCCACGTCTCCTACGATGACTATCGGGTTCTCCGCACCAATCTGCTTCTTGCCGGACAGGCATCAACAGCGCATCGCATTGCCTCCTACGTCGTCTATGTCGACCCGCAGTTGGGTCGCGTCGGTCTCTCGGAAAGGCAGGCCATTACGGATGGCGTATCGTATCGTCTCGCCAAGATGCCGATGCGACATGTGGCTCGAGCGCTGGAAACGGGACAACCTCGAGGCTTCTTGAAGGCTCTGGTCGATCCGCACTCAGGGCACGTCCTTGGCGCTGCCGTTGTGTGTGACCAGGGGGGGGAAATCATGTCCATGCTTCACATTGCGATGCTGGCTGGCATGTCTTACGAGGTCCTTCGGGACAGTCCGTTCGCTCATCCAACCTACGCCGAGAGCCTCAACACGCTATTCTCCGCCTGGGTCGAACCGGGGGCGTGACTGTGAAAGACCAGTCCCGCACGAAGACACTCCATGCCGTCGACCAGAAGCGAAGGGGGAAGGCAACCTGCATTCGTCGCATCGACCTAGAAACGGTAGTAGGCAAGGGCAAGCCGGTTCTCCAAACGCAGCGACGACCGCAGCAGTGCCCTCATTGCCTCGAGTCGTGCCACAATCGCCTCCGGTTCTTGGATCTTTGTGATTTCGTCACTGATCACCGTGATCTCAGGAGCTTGAATCACTAGCCCGATGACAATCTGGTACCCGTCGACGATGGGGATCGGGAGTTGGATGGAATAGACACGGTCACTGGGAACGATGAATTCTGGGTACAAGGTCAAGGAACTCGGTGTTACGTGAACGAGCAGAACGCTGGAGGCAATTGAGGCATCGAAAACGCCTCGGTGCCTCTGTGGATTAAGCATGACCTCCACATGCGGGCGGACATCGCGCACCAAGCGGAAACTGAATGCCTCCGCACGCGCAGTCCTGTCGATGTCCTCCTTGAGCACCTCCACTACGTTGACCACCTGATATCGCTCGCGGTCGTTTCGGTACTCGCGAACGAGCGAATCTGAGGTGACGATGTGGGCGGACTCAGGCTTTCCACCATTCAGTCTGATCGGCTTCGTCTCAAGTTCTAGCCACTGGCGGCAGACGAGGTCAAGGGACATGTCGCGGTCGACCAGGATGTGGCTCTGCACATCCGCGGCACGTCCGGCAAGGGTTCTCGCCACCTGCAGGGGAAAGCCCACAACGCTCCTCTCGACACCCTTGCCGGCGTCAATGCGGAACAACTGACCTTCGGCCATCCCGATATTCAACGAAGAGAGTCTGAGCACGTCGCTCCTCAGGCCCTCGAGCCCTGCGGTTTCATTCTGCACCGCTTCTTGGAATGCAGACTCAAGTACCATGGTCGAATGGAGGATGTTGCGTGCGAAAGCCGGTGATGCCGGCTCATAGACGTAGATGAACTCATCGCCAATGAACTTCGAGAACAACGGGCGGCTGTGCATGTAGCGGCGGACCAGCTGTTGGTAGCTGGCCATGAATGCACTCAGTTGGCCACCCATCCCGGCGGCCGCCTCCAAGAAAGCCCCAAGTTCACCAGCCACAACGATACCCTGCACGGTCCTCTTCCCCTCTTTCTGAGCCGTCTCTACCCTTGGCTCAGTCTGACTTGTGCGACATCGCTATTCTATAGCGACTGAGTCGTCGGCAGCAAGACGGTGACTTCCGCCCTGCACTGCGGCCCAAACAGAGTGTCGAACCCGCAGGTCTTGGCTCCGAGTTCTGAGAACGGCGATCAGCGAGAACGCAGATCCGAATAGCATATACGCTTGACGTAATCGAACTCGTGGAGACAGCTATCACCACACAGCATGCACGAACGCGTTCTAGATTCGGCGTTTATCGGGTGACGTTCACCCCGGGATCCGGGCCACTCGTTATGCCAGGACAGCTGGTGCTTGACCTTCACCCCGAAATCCGGTCCAAACATAGTGTCAGAAACCGCGCTTCCTGGACTGGCGAACTTGAGCCAACGCCCAGCAGCTCTGCAACGTAGACTGCCGGCGCCCGGTTTCCTAGACTGGAATGCGGTCGCATCTCATTGTACTCGACCCGCCAGCGCTCGATGATGCTCTTCGCTTCGGCTAGGCTCTCGAACCAGTGCATGTTCAGGCATTCGTCTCGCAGCTTGCCGTTGAAGCTCTCGATGAATCCGTTGTCCATCGGGCGACCTGGAGCGACGAAGTCAAGCTCGATCCCCCGTCTGTACGCCCACTGATCGAAGACGTTGCTGGTGAACTCCGTCCCGTTATCCGAGGTGATCACCATCGGCTGTTCGTAGATCTCCATAGCTTCATCGAGAGCCTGAGTGACTGCTTCTGCTGGGAGCCGCTGTGCGACCTTCAAGCACACGCATTCCCGGCTTACCTGATCGATCGCGGTGAGAACTCTGAATCGCCGTCCATCGGCCAGTTGATCGCTGACGAAGTCGATACTCCAGCGCTCCCCTCGCTCGGTTGCGGGCATCAGTGGTAGCCGTCTTCGAGCCGCTCGCTTCTTGCGCCGCTTCGTTCGGACCAGCAGTCCTTCCTCTCCGTAGATGCGGTAGACGCGCTTGTGGTTCACCGGCCATCCATCCCGCTGCAGCAACACGGTCAGCCGCCTGTACCCGTACCTGGGACGAGCATACGCCAGCTCCTTCACGCGCATCCGTAGCGCCCTGTCGTCCTTCTGGCGGGACTCGTACCGGCACACCGATCGGTGCAGTACGAGCAGCCTGCACGCCCTGCGCTCGGAGATCTCGTAATCCTCGCGAACCTCCAAGAGCAGCTCCCGCTTGCGTGCAGGCTTCAGAGTTTTCGCTGCAGGACGTCTTGAAGGATCTGCTTGTCCAGGCTCAGCTCAGCGACCAGCTTCTTCAGCTGGCTGTTCTCCCGCTCCAGCTCCTTGAGGCGTTTCAGCTCACTGGGACTCAACCCGTCGTACTTCCGCCGCCACCGGTAGACGGTGTTCTCGCAGACTCCGTACTTGCGTGCGATCTCCTTGATCGATACTCCCGCCTCTAGCTGCTTGACGGCGTAGACGATCTCGGTCTCGGAGAACCTCGATGTACGCATGCTCCTCGGCCTCACCTAAACGCTAGTCCATGTCGATTTCGACATTATCTTTGGACCTGATTTCGGGGTGAAGGTCACCCATGCTGATTCCGACAGCATGTCTGGACCGGATTTCGGGGTGAAGATGAACCACTGTGAAGGCTTGGCGATGTCCTCAAGTGGTTCGAAGTGCTCGCGGAAGTGATGAGCAAGCACCATCCGACGAAGGTGCCCTGGAGACTCTCGTGGCCGGTGTTGCAGCTGAGGGTGCAGTCGCAACTTGCAGGTGGAGAAAGGCGATACGCTCTACGCCGATAACCGATCCATCTCACTGTTCTGCCCGCTGACCATCTGTAGCGATTGGAATCAGAACCCGGTCGTCCTGCAGCTCTCGTATCGGGAGGTCGACTTCCTGTTCACTGGGGATCTCAAAGGGAGCACCGAGAGAGGTGACGTCGTTCATTCGCTTTCGACGAAGCCCGTCGGCTATGGTGGATGGGGAAGTGGAGCCGCGGCGCACGGCGTTCTGCACTCGACGATCCCGGAGGAGGGACGATCCATGAAACGCGAACCGGAAGGGAAGAAGCCAGGAAAGAGTCTGCTACAAGAGCTGTGCGGCGCAGATGAGGCCCTGTACGCTCTTCTTAGCTCGTATCTGTATTACAGCCCGCTAGCCGCAATACCGAAGAAAGATTTGGACAGCCTCCTCGTCGAGGCGGAGAGAACCGGTGACTACAGGCAAGCAATCGATAAGGCGATCTTCGAAGCCACTCAGAAGTCCGGGCAGAGAGAGCAGTCCATAGAAGCCATGCGGCGGATCGTGTCGCAGGCGATCCACGCGGCAGAACAGGCAAGGGAGAAGCTGGAGAAGGACGGCGTCTCGGAGCACGCCGCTTCTATGGGACGAAAGATCGAGGAGTACCGGTTCATGATCGAGAGAGCCGCCGACATTCTGACGGTAGCTTCTGGGTTTTACGAGGAACGACTGATTGAATCAGAGGAGAATATCCGGGAAGAGGCGCGGGACGACGAGAGGAGAAAGACCGAAAGAAATGAAGAAGTCGTCCGGGAGCGCGAGGCGCGGGAGCGGACCGCAAGGAAGCAAGAGAGGAAGAGGATGGGCCGGCGAGAGAGACGGGAGGCGAAGAGGCAGGCACAGATAGACGACGCGGCAGCAGAAGAGAGACGCAAGTCGAGAGAGGAGAAGCGATCGCAAATGGAAAGGGAGGAGGAACGAATCGAGGAGGAAGAAAGGGCGTCTCGAGAAGCGAGGAAGAAGGATCGCGAGCGGAACTAGACCGCGGCCCCCTCCGTCCGGGAAGGCGCTCTTGGAGCTGCGCAGAGCCTTAACCTCGCGAACCGTTGGCCAACGCTGAGTTTCCAAAGCTGTCAGGTCGTTCAGACCCCAAATCACTGGACAGAAGAGAGACGGGGGACATGCTGCCAGTTGGCATCGCTCCGATGGCGCTTATTGGGTTACGTCATCAAGTTGCCAGAAACCAGCCCTTCGAGAAGGTGAATTCAGCCTGATCACGATGAGTAGTCCGACATACGCCCTCGGATTCAGGCCAGCGTCTCGGTTCCTATCCATCTCGATGATTCGTCTCGGAACCCTGCATGTTCTGACCTTCTCTCGCTCTGGATAGGGCAACGTCATACCTTGGGCGTCCCTTCTGTAGGCTCTCGGAGCATACACCATATCGGAAACTCGTGTTCCTGAGGGTCAACTGCGCGTACTAGATCAAAACCCCTCTTCTGGTAGTACCGGACGTTATTCCGAACGTGCGTTTCCAGGTAGACAGGCACACTCAGAGCATCCGCTTTCGCCAAGACTGACGTCAGCAATGCCTCGCCGATTCCTTGTCGCTGCTGGCTGGGCTCAACCGCTAGCCC
>Ga0272444_10003847_pt1 | contig 13405 bp, 10 predicted proteins | sample SSMForm13_FD_201033 | JGI IMG/M metagenome (GOLD analysis project Ga0272444, IMG submission 201033) | Marine sediment archaeal communities from Little Sippewissett salt marsh, Falmouth, MA, United States - SSM-Form-13 | ecosystem: Environmental > Aquatic > Marine > Wetlands > Sediment ...
CCCCGCTTTATGGGGTATATGGTAAAATCAGATGAATATGACATTTAATAAAGGAGGATTTAAAGAGCCATTTGAGCTCACTCAGACAAGAGCTCATCGTTACAACTTAATTAAATTAGCAGAACAATAGTTCAAGAAAAAAAGGATACTAAACATGAATAAGATTCTAGTAATAATGACAAGCCTGATTATTCTGATGATCAGTTCGGCTTTTGCCGGTGATGAGAAAGTCAAGGCTTTGATGTTTCACGAAGCCGATAGCATAATAGCGGTCTCAAATGAAGTCCAGGCCGATCTTTTGGCGCCCAAGAGTACAAAGAAGGCTATGGAATTGTATTCTGAAGCCTCATCCGATTACGACAAAGGCAAAGATCTCAACGGCATCAAGAAGAAGCTTAAAGAAACAGCGAAATATCTCGGAAAGTCCATAGACGCCGTTGATATGGCCAATGTAACCTTCAAGGACGTATTGACTTTGCGGACAAATGCGCTCAGATCAGAGGCCCAGAATAATGCCAGGGACTCCTGGCAAAAGGCAGAAAGAAAATTCGAGGAGGCTGCAATTCAGCTGGAAGAAGGAGATGTTAACGACGCCAGGAAAAAAGCTGACGAGGCAGGTAACATCTATCGCCAGGCGGAGCTTGCCGCCATTAAGACCAACTATCTGGATAACACACACAATTTACTGATCAAGGCTGAAGACAGCGATGTCAAAGATAAGGCTCCCGTGACCCTGAAAAAGGCAAAAGATTTAATCTCGCGCGCTGAAACCAGCTTGAATAAAAACCGCTATGATACCGATGAACCGAGAGGTCTGGCTTTGGGGGCACAGTATGAAGCAAAGCACGCTCTCTATTTAAATAAAACGATAAGACAAATTGAAAAGGACGACAAGAAACTCGAGGATATATATTTGTCTTTCGAAGGGTATTTGCGGCAGATAGCAGTTAACCTGGATCTCTCCGCTGAGTTTGATGAAGGCTTCGCAAATCCGACAAATCTTATAATCGCACATACCAAAGCTCTTCAAAACAGCGCACTTATTCTAAAGCAAACTTTGGCCGACCGGGATATGGATATGCAGACAATGACCGCAAGAGTTACCGAGCTGGAAGACCAGTTGGGGAACGCTGGCAAAGAAAGGACTGCTTTGACCGATCAGCTTGGGCAGCGATCTAAAATACGGGAGATGTTCAGTGACATCGAAAGACGTTTCCAGCCGGAACAAGCAGTCGTTCTTCGGCATGGTGACGATATCCTGATTCGTCTGGTTGGATTGAGTTTTGCTTCAGGTAAATCCGAGATTGAACCCAGGAACTTTGCCTTGTTGACTGTAGTACGGGATGCGATCAACATATTTCCGGATTATGCCCTTCACATTCAGGGTTACACTGATTCCTATGGTGGAGACAATACAAACCTCTCCTTGTCGCAAAACCGGGCCGATGCGGTTCGCGACTATCTGCTGGCCAATATGGATATTAATGTGGATGATATTGACGCCGTTGGTTATGGCGAGACTTTACCTATCGCTAACAATGAAACTCCGGAAGGACGGGCAAAAAACCGCCGGGTCGACTTGGTGATTGAGCCCATATTTTAGATTGTCCATGCTCCGGGCACGGCTATGCCCCGAGCTATATAGTTGATTATAAAGGAAGCAGTAATTATGACAAATTTAAATGATAATACAAGGCATTCCCAAAAAATCTGTGCCTTGGCAAGGGAACCAATATTGTTAGGTGAAAAAATGTTTAGAAATATAGGTCTGTTATTGGTTTTATCGCTGTCGCTCTTTTTGGTGTCATGTGGCGCTGATAGCGCTGCCGACAAGGGGGCAGGAGCGGCGGCGGTTCAAACGACCGCGACTTTTATTACAATGCCCGCGAATACTCCGATAAAAGTCAGACTCATCGATTCGATCGACACCGATGTACATACGACCGGCACCTCCTTCCGCGCCGAATTGACCGATCCCATTGTAGTGAACGGATATACTCTGTTTACATACGGCGCCATGGTGAAAGGAATATTGAACAATGTGGTAGAATCCGGTCGTCTCAAGACTCCGGCTGAATTAAGCTTTAGCATAACGGCCATCCAGGATACCAATGAACGCTGGATCGACGTTGGTACGAATATGATCACGGAAATAAAAGGGTCACATACCAACAGAGAGGTCGCCATGATCGGTGGCGGTGCCATAGTCGGTGGCGTCATTGGAAAGATTATCAACCGAGAGGGCAGTACCGAAATCGGCGCTGCTGCGGGCGCCGCCGCTGGCACAGGTATGGCCGCCGCGACCGGCAAGCAGGACATCTTCTATGGGGCCGGTACAGAGGTAATATTTTACTCAAGCCAGGCAATGCAGATTGCTTATAAATAGCGGAAAAACAAGTCTATAATTGGTTTGCAGCCAAAAGCTGTAATCATATTTCGAAAGGATTAGAAAAATGAAAAAGATCATCATTACATCACTGGTAATCGGTTTGTTATGTAGCGTTGCAGTTTATGGAAATAATCGCCCGGCCGGATTTCACGGCATAGGACCGAGAGTGGGTTTTACTATTAACCCCGATCAGGTTCATTTCGGAGGGCATATCGATTTCGGTGACCTTGCTGAGAATTTGATGATAATGCCGAATATCGAGATTGGTTTCGGTGACGATTTTACAACAGTGGCACCGTCTTTTGAACTCGATTATCGATTCCGCTCCGACTGGGGGGCATGGACCCCGTATTTGGGTGGCGGCGTTGGGCCGGTATTTTATTCCTGGAAGCATGGCGGCAGTTCGTCCGACCTCGGCCTCTATATGCAGTTTGGCATAGGGAAAGGATCGGCAGGTAATCAGTCCGGTCACTTCTTTATTGAAGGTAAGCTCGGTCTGGTCGACGCCCCGGATTTTAAGGCTACGGTTGGTTGGACGTTTGGGAAGTAACAAATGGAAATCGAAAGGAGCATTATATGTTGTGGACAATAGCCGTAATACTGCTGATTCTATGGGCCCTTGGCCTGTTTACGGGCTATACGCTGGGCGGTTTCGTTCATATTCTGATAGTCATTGCCATTATTACGGTACTGTTTAGGATAATTTCCGGTCGACGGGTGATACAATGAAAGGCTTGTCCGGAAAAGAGCCGTTCCAAACATCGTCTCTGTGCCCGCCGGCGTTTTCGTTACAGTCGGCACGGCGGGTCTCATTGGCGAAGCATTGTTTAAACCTTTAAAAAGATAGGAGAAGTATGTTTAGAATAAGCAGGGCCGGATTCCTATTGGGCATTCTCCTCCTGTTGCCATGGTCCGCTAACAGTCAAATGAATGTGTATGTTGGCCCTCATATCGGTATACAGAAGTCTCAGGATGCCCAGAATGCGAATAATTTGGTCGGTGCAACGATACGTTTAAGACTATTGCCGGTTCTCGGCGCGGAGAGTGATATTGGTTATCGTCAGGAAAAATACGGTTCCGACGCTTTAACGGTCAGGAGTTGGCCGGTAACAATCACCGGGCTAATCTATCCGCTGCCGATAATCTATGGTGGTCTCGGCGCCGGTTGGTATAATACAACCTTTGATTATGCCAACATATATAACGAAACCGGCTTTGGCGATAAAACTACCCATAAACTCGGCTGGCACCTGGTTGCAGGGATCGAATTACCGGCTTCGCCGAAAATCAATTTGTTTGGCGATATTCGCTACGTCTTTATTGACTACAATTTAAAAGACGTGCCAAGTGCGGTGCTGGATGGTGTCAATGCTAATTTTTATTCCATAAACTTTGGCGTACTGTTCCGTCTCTGAAATGTCGGCCACATATTGACACCGCGCAGGTCATGTGCCTGAGCTAAAATAAAGGAGAATTTATATTTATGAAGATAACGACCATAATCGGTATAATTCTAATCGCGCTCGGTGTGATTGGGCTGATCTATGGAGGGATATCCTACACTTCCGGCAGGAATGCGATCAATATGGGAGATATGCATGTCCAGGTTGATGAAACCAGACATATCCCGCTTTCACCGATCGCCGGGGCCCTGGCTGCGTTGGCCGGGGTGATACTGATAGTCTATGATCGGCGAGTGCAGACCAGTGGCAAAGCCGCATGAGCGCCCGATGCTTGGGGGTGTAAGGTAAGCCGGGTCTGGTCGACGCCCCGGATTTCTGGGCTACTGTCGGCTGGATCTTTAGGCGGCAGGAGAAATGAGTCGTTGGCGAACCATGCGGTTCGCTGAGGCGGTCCCGCAAACAGAGGAAACCAGGAATCCAAGGTGAAACTTGAAGTCACCTCAACAGTATTTGCCGCATTGGATCGACCTACATCTCTATGATAGGGAATCAAAATGGCACAGAAGGATTTATAATGAAAATCAAAACAGTGAGAATCTCAGCGATCTTGGCCGCGGCAATATTTATACTTATCACCAACATTCCCGCGCCGGCCGCCGATTCGCTGACAGTACCGATTCAGATTGCAACGTCGACCGCATCAGACGGTCAGACTCTTGGAATCCCGCGCTGGAAGGCGTATATGCTCGAGACCGATCCAAATCAGTTTTGGGCCTGCTTCGCCAACGGCGCCAGAAGCTTGAGCAACATCTCCTACACGGCCGACGGCGGCAATACCTGGAGCACGGAAGCTATTCAGATCGATCCTGCTGGTTACCTCGACATGCATTGCTCGGTTTTCGGACGAGATGGGAACCTTTACGCTACCTGGCCCGGTGTAGGTGGCACAACGTTCCGTCGATTCGGCGCGCCGATTCATAGCAATGCGGATGGTGGTCCCCTAGTGTCTATTGCCGGAACCACCGCTTTGCATAGATCGAACATAATGGTTCAGAATACCGGTCGCATTTGGCTATTTACGCGACTGAGCTACGCAAGCCCGAGTGAAAACGTGCTGTATCATTATTCCGACAATAATGGCAGTACGTGGAGCAATGGTGTCGCTTACGCTACTAATTCCGCTACGGTAAGAATAGGCTCCATGCCGTACGCGGGAGGTAATCCGGCGCTGGTTGTACTATACCTGGATGACTCCAGGGGATTTGAATACTACTTATGGAACGGCAGTGCATTTGAGGCGCGCTCTGATCACTCTATCTATGCTGCAAATATGGGGCAGGAACGAGTATTCTCGCACAACCAGATCCGGGATAGTGTGTTCCATCTCATATTCGGAGTCGGTACCCAACTCCACCATGTCTGGAAGAATTTTAATAACGGTGCCGGAAGCTGGAATCATGAAATCATCGACACCTGTGCCAACAACAGCACGATAAACCTGTGGTTTCCTACGACTTCTGTTCGTGGAGATGACCTTTATCTGTTTTACTGTAAGAGGTTGTCTGCCGACCCTACAAGCAGTCTCGTGTACTATAAAAAATGGTCGCAGACCAGTCTCACCTGGACCGTTCCCAAATTAGTCACTACGGGATCCGCAAATGTCTCCAACCGGGACCCTAATGGCCCGTTCAAGGTTTCGGACAACTCACCCTATGTTCCTGTTATCTGGCGTAGCGGAACCGGGCCTTTTAATATCAACTTCGCCAAGGTGGTTATTAGCGGTGACACAAGTGTTCCTGTCATTACTTACAACCTGGACCTAAATAGCCTTCCGAGCATCGGTGGCACTACCAATCCGCCTACTGGCAGAAGTGTTTATCCTGAGAACTCTTATGTGAGTATCGGGGCCGCGGCCGCCAGCGGTTATGTCTTCTCTTCCTGGAGCGGCGAAGTCGACGACTCGCTCTCTCAATCGACTGCTATTACTATGAATAGCGACAAGTCCGTGTCGGCCAATTTCACGGAAGTCAGCGGCACGGGCGGCTCCGTTCACGGTCTGATCAGGGCAGGTTCGAGTTGACTGCAGGGTGTTTATGTCGACCTGTTGACCGCTGGTGGCGGATTGTTCTCGCGCTCCATTAGCTACGCGAGTGGATATTATGCGATCCCCAACGTTCCGGCCGGTAATTACACCTTGATCGTTCAGATGCCGATGGGCTTCGGACCGACACAAAGTTCCGAGATACCTGTAAGGATTACCGATGCCGCCCTGGAGGTAAATGTTTCTCTGGAGAACGTGGCCTCCGGTACTATTACTGACTTCTGGTGGTGGAGTCAACAGTTGGAGGCTATCAACAGCGGAACTCCGCTCGCTTACGGCATCACACGGGCGGACGTTGATGCCTACGGTCAGAAGATATTCCAGAGCTACTATGCCCGCGAGGATGGTCACCAGATCCGAATCAAAAACGTGACCTACATCGGTGACCCCCCGCGACCGTTGACGTGCCAGGATATCATCAACCTCTGGATCACCCTGGTTGATGACAGTAACCAGGCTAAGGCGCGTGAACATCTGCTCTGCTGTATGCTGAATGTGGCCGAGGAACGTATTGGCCAGCTTCGCGTGGTAACGAGCGACGGTGCCACCGCCAGCCAGACTATCCGCTTTTACGCCGACTGGTACCTTGATGGAGGCGGCGACAATTACCTGTTCTGGTACAATCTTATGAAAGTCCATATGAGCCAGATAATACCGGCTGGCATCGTGGCACTGGCCACTCCCGACATTATGTACGGTGGTTCCGGCGAAATCAATCTCCCTCCTGTGATAAACTGCCCGTCAGGACCGATAGCCGTTTCCGTTTGTGGAATTGGTCCGCTCTGTGTGCCGCTGGGTATTCAGGACTATGGAAATGTCACCGTAGTACCGTCCCCCGCGACGTGGAGCGGAGGTCAGCTATGTTTTGATGCGTCTGGAGCAGGTGCGTACAGTTTCCACATTACAGCCGCTGGAACTGACACCACTTTCAGCCCGGCCGAGTGTGACCTTACGATTAATGTCGGACTGACCGCGCCGCCCGAGATTACCTGTCCGACCGATACAGTCGAGATATTCTCGTGCGATCCGGGCCAGATTTGTATCGAATTACCGGTGGCAAACGCTGCCACAGTGAACGTTCCCGGCGCAACCTGGGCAGATAACCAGTTGTGTTTTACAGCCGACACCGCCGGATTATATAGATTCTCGGTTACGGCTGCCAATTCTTGTGCTTCGGTCGACTGTACTCCCGCGATCAGAGTGACTCTGGGCCACGATGTGACCATTGCCTGCGCGGCCGACACGCTGTCAACTTATCTCTGCACAGCAGGGTCGGTCTGCGTCGATATGGCAATCGCCAACCAGACGAATGTAACGGTCGCAGAGGCTGTCTGGGCCGATAACCAACTGTGCTTCCAGGCTGACACCGCCGGTTTGTACACTAATATGGTAACGGCATTCAATGGATGTGATACCGCAGTCTGCAAAACGGTTGTCCGGGTAACAATCAATCCGATGGTTGTCATCACCTGTCAAACAGAGCCGGTCGAAATAGCTATTTGCTATCCGGATACGGTCTGTTTGCCGCTGCCAGTGGTCAACCAGGACAATGTGACGGTCGCGGGGGCAACCTGGGTCGACGATCAACTTTGCTTCGCTGTCGATACCAGTGACTTCTACCAGTATTCCGTCACGGCGGCCAACGGTTGCGGATCGGTCACATGTGTGATAGGCGCCCGGGTCACAATAGGACCATCGTTAGATCTCTATCTGACGTCCGACGAAATAAGCCTGTCACCGCCAATCGCGGTACCGGGCGAGATGGTCACGGTCTCGGCTCTCATCCATAGTGATCCCCGTTCTCTTGAGTCCGAAGCCATGGTAGTACGAGTTTACGAGGGAGATCCGGACGACGGCGGTATCCTCGTTTCAGAGGGATTCTCCGATAATCTCGATCCGGGTAATGCAGTTGTCTACGCCGCTGCGTTCGAGGTTCAGAATCCTCCGCCTCAGGAAATATTCGTCGTAATCAATCCCGACAACGACCCGAATGAATGCGACGAGGACAATAACCGAGCCTCGGCCACTCTTCATGCCGGAATGTCTGAAGGAGCTGTCCGCGGTGTTGTTTCACTTAATGGTGCCGGCATGATGGGTATCCGGGTGACTCTCCTCGATGACGGCAGCAATCCGATTCGAGAAGCATACTCTGATGTTGCGGGAGCCTATTTAATGGAGGGTCTTGCGGGCGGCATCTACCTGATTGAGATCACAGTGCCGCTCGGCTTCTCACCGTCGACCCCGGCCGCTGAGTCGGTGACGATTCTTGGCGGTGAGGTTCTGGTCAACTTTGCGTTGGGCTCTGCTGTTTCCGGGTCGGTCACCGACTGGTGGTGGTGGCAGCGCCAGCTCACTGCTATTCGGTCAGGGACGCCGTTGTACCTCGGGATAACCCGGACCGACGTGGAAGCCTACAGCCAGCGCGTCTTTGATCACTTCTATGACCGTGACGATAGCTATGCTATCAGGATTGCAGGCTGCACCTTCAACGCTACTCCGGCGCAGCCCCTCACCTTTGATGAGATTGCTTACATCTTCCTGGATGCGCACGATGACACGTCGCCGGGCAAGGCCCGCGCCTACCTGCTGACCTGTCTGCTGAATATCGCTTCCAACCGGCTGAGCCAGATGAAGGTGATCAGCGCCGACGGGGCCACGGCCAGCCAGGCAATGACCTATTTCGCGTCGCAATATCTGTACGGAAATCCGAACGATTGGACCCTGTGGTATAACCTGATGAAGATCCACACCTCTCAGATAATTGCCGCGGGGATCATCCCGCTCAGTACTCCCAATGTGATGTTCAGACCGTCAGAGGAAAACCGGAACAGCCTGCCGGGCAGGTTCAACTTAACGCAAAATTATCCAAACCCGTTCAACCCGGCCACCGACATAAGGTTCACGCTACAGGCGGCCTTGCCGGTTCGCCTCGAGATCTTTGACGTTATCGGCCGACGAGTAGCGGTACTGCTCGACCGGACTCTGGAAGCCGGAGAGCACGAAATCCGGTGGGATGCATCGAAAGTCGCCAGCGGCGTCTATATTTACCGCCTGACGGCAAGTGACCTTGTCGAGACCAGGAAGATGTTGCTCCTGAAGTAGCTCACTGATAGGATGGTTCAGAATTGGCCTTGCGAGTACGTATTGCGATTGAATGCCGTCAGATATGGCGCCAATAGCCATTATCTGGCGGCGAATTGACTCAGAACCAGATTTTCCCGCAGCCGTACAGATAAATCTTGTGGCGGGGAGGTTTGCTGCTTATATTGAATGAACGATGATAAAAATATATATCTGTGCCCTGCGGCCAGGGAGATCGAAATCCCAAATTTAACCGATTTACATGAAATCCGATGAGGTTACAAGTGAATGAATCGGCAATGAGCGGAAGTTGCTGGAAAAGAATGTGTTGACCATGCAAAGCGGTGCCACCAACTCGATCATAAAAAGAATTGCTTTTATCGGCAATTACATGCCGCGCCGGTGCGGTATTGCAACCTTCACCACCGATCTTTGCGAAGCTGTCGCCGCCGAATACAAGGAGGCGACATGTATCTCTCTTCCGGTCAATGACACTGTTGATGGTTACGAGTATCCCAGTCGCGTTCGCTTTGAACTCATGGAAAAGGATATTGAGTCGTATCGCCGTGCGGCCGACTTTCTGAATATCAACAATATCAATCTGGTTTGTTTGCAGCATGAATATGGCATTTTCGGCGGCCGGGTCGGCAGTCATATCCTCGCTCTCCTGCGCGAGCTACGGATGCCGATTGTCACGACTTTGCACACCATTTTGGTCGAGCCGGATGCAGATCAGCGACGGGTGTTGGAGGAAGTCGCGGAACTCTCGGATCGGCTCGTTGTCATGAGTCAGCGCGGAAAAGAATTTCTGACAGACATCTATCGTGTATCCTCTGACAAAATTGATCTTATCCCCCACGGCATCCCGGACGTACCTTTTGTCGATCCGAGTTTCCACAAAGACCTGTTCGGAGTCGAAGGGAAAATGGTATTGCTCAGTTTCGGACTGCTCTCGTCAAGCAAGGGGATCGAGAATGTCATTGAAGCTCTGCCGGCTATTGTGGCTACTCATCCCAACGTGGTCTATATGATTCTGGGAGAGACCCATCCTCACTTTAAAGCGACGGATGGCGAGGCCTACCGGCGTTCACTGCAATGGTTGGCTCGTGAAAAAGGCGTGGAGAGCAATGTCATCTTCTACAATCGATTTGTCAGTTTGGAAGAACTGAATGAATTTATCGGAGCGGCGGATATATACATTACTCCTTATCTCAATCAGGCCCAGATCACATCAGGGACTCTCGCCTACACGCTGGGCGCCGGGAAAGCGGTCATTTCGACACCGTACTGGTACGCTGAGGAAATGCTGGCAGAAGAGCGAGGTGTCTTGGTGCCGTTTCGGGATCCGGCGGCAATCGCTCGGAAAGTCATCGATCTATTGGATGACGAAGCCGGACGTCATGCGATGCGTAAACGGGCCTATATGTTCGGGAGGAATATGATTTGGCCAAAGGTAGCGCGCCGCTACCACGAGACCTTCGAGCGCGCCCGTGCCGAACGTCGCCGTTTCAGCAGCCCGGGCTTTACGGTCAAAGCTCTCGACCAACATCCCGGAGAACTGCCGCCACTGAAGCTCGATCATTTGCACAACATGACTGATGAAACCGGCATTCTGCAGCATGCCATCTTTACGATCCCAAATTATCATGAGGGGTACAGCACGGATGACAATGCCCGGGCTCTGATCGTGAGCGCTCTTCTGGAGGATGTAGGAAATCAAGAAGCTTTCAAATTGGCCTCATGTTATCTCGCTTTCATCTGGTATGCCTATAATGCCAGGACGGGACGCTTTCGCAACTTCATGACTTACCAGCGTACATGGCTGGAGGAGAATGGTTCCGACGACAGCCATGGCCGCGCTTTGTGGTCTCTGGGTACGGTATTGGGTCGCTCTCATACACCGGCACTCCAGAGTATGGCCGGCTGGTTGTTCGAACAGGCCCTGCCCGCTATTCTCGACACCACAAGTCCTCGAGCCTGGGCCTTTGCTCTTATCGGTATCCATGAGTACCTCCGACGCTTCGACGGCGATCGTCGCGCCGGCCAGGTCCAAGAGGAATTGTCTCAGCGACTTCTGTCCCTGTATCGACGTTGTCGCTCAGATGACTGGCGATGGTACGAAGAGGGACTTACCTACTGCAATGCCGTATTGTCGCACGCGTCGCTGATCTGCGGACAATCCGTTCATAGCGCGGAAATGATTGAGGTCGGACTGGAATCGCTGACATGGCTGGCCGATATACAGCGAGCAGCCAAAGGTGGCCATTTTGTCCCTATCGGATCCAATGGTTTTTATTTGAAAGGTCGTGAACGCGCCCTTTTCGATCAACAGCCAGTGGAAGGACAGGCCATGGTGTCCGCTTGTCTTGAAGCATATCGAATCACGCTGGACGACAGCTGGCGCAAGGAAGCCCAACGCGCCTTTGAATGGTTCCTCGGGCGCAACGACCTGAACCTTTCGATTTACGACTCAACTACGGGTGGATGTCGCGATGGCCTGCACCCCGACCGCCCCAACGAGAATCTCGGCGCGGAGTCTACGCTCGCCTTCCTTCAGTCATTACTGGAACTGCGCGTAGCAGAAAACACCTTCAACCTGAGGAGACATAACCCAGATGAGCAATACGCACCCCGAACTTCTTCGGCGTCATAAACTCAATCCGATCCTGACGGCTGCTGACTGGCCCTATCCCGTCAATAGTGTGTTCAATCCCGGCGCCACCTTGTTAGCCGATGGCACAACCCTGCTCTTATGTCGCGTCGAGGATCGGCGCGGACTGTCGCACCTCTGTGCGGCCCGCTCAGCCAATGGTGTGGATGGCTGGCAGATTGATCCACAACCGACTTTAATGCCGGACCCTGAACATTTTCCTGAGGAGATTTGGGGAATTGAAGATCCGCGCATTACGTATGTTCCGGAGCTGAGTCAGTATGTGTTAGTCTATACTGCTTTCACTCGCGATGGACCGGGAGTGGCACTGGCGACGACCGAAGATTTCCGTAAATTCAACCGCCATGGGGTTATCATGCCTCCGGAGGATAAGGATGCAACTCTTCTGCCGCACCGTGTCGACGGTCAGTGGGCGCTGATCCACCGACCGGTCAGTTCACCCAGAGCGCACATATGGATCTCATACTCCCCCGACTTGACACACTGGGGCAGACACCTACTAATGCTTGAGGCTCGCCGTGGAGGGTGGTGGGATGCAAACAAGATAGGTCTATCTTCCCCCCCCATAGAAACTCCGAAGGGCTGGCTGGTGATGTACCATGGCGTGCGACAGACCGCCGCGGGCGCAATATATCGACTCGGGCTCGCGCTGTTCGATCTGAAGACTCCCGAGTTATGCCTAAAACGTGGGAGCCAGTGGATCTTTGGTCCCGAAGAATCATACGAGTTGCATGGTGATGTCGGACATGTGGTCTTTCCCTGCGGTTACACTATTCTTCCCGATGGCGATACCATCCATCTCTATTACGGAGTCGCCGACACAAGCATAGCTTTGGCATCCGGGAGTATTCTTGCTATGCTGGATTGGCTCGAAAAAAATAGCTAATATCTAAGGGGTTGGTTAAAGGGCAGGATTGTCGTCTTCGCGTACCACGCCCATAGTCGGGCAAATACCGCAATGTAACACAGATAGAACCGGTCAGTCGCAAGACATATCATCATTCAAATTGTAAATCTCCGCCAATTTATTGTGTACAATGAATTGTGCAATCGAATCGGCCTGATGACCCGCTTTCCCCGAAGCGAAAAAGTCACGAAATTCGTCCGACCATTGGATTAACTTGCTTTTCTGCGGAGCTCCATAACCGGGCCAATAGCTCTAATAACGTCCAACCGGAGGGGTCCCGTTCTATCCGATTAAAGTCCTGCCATTGCCAAAGGGAAATATTCCAAAACCGACCGTTTTTGAAATTTGAGAATAGTCGTCCGACAATTTACAGAAAATGGGGTCGGGAATGTCCATACCGTTTGCCATAATTGGTTGTAATTCTACAAGTTATGCGGCTGAGTTTTTAATCACCCAGTTGCGGAAGTCGTCTCGTAGACCCCGCTTTTTATCACTCTCAGCAAACTCTGGCCTTTCAAGCAAATATTCCAAAGATTTCCCTGAATCACTCAAAGGATACAGTGACAGCTTAATACTGTCCTCGCTTAGTGTAACCTCTTGAAGCATAAGATGTAACAGTCGACCCTGCTCTTCCGGGTCAAGTTCTTTATATATTCCGCCAAAATCACGAAGTGTCCTGATCAGCAGTTCTGAGTCGATCTGATAGTTCTTTTGCCTTTCAATCTCAAATTCTAACTTTTGTAAATCACCTGAAAGAATCTCTTTTTCAGCTTCAAGCTTCTCCAATTTACTTTTGCCCGATTTAGTAAGTGCCCCGTTCTTTTCAATATATTTGATCAAATTGTTGATAGAG
>Ga0272444_10003848_pt1 | contig 13404 bp, 7 predicted proteins | sample SSMForm13_FD_201033 | JGI IMG/M metagenome (GOLD analysis project Ga0272444, IMG submission 201033) | Marine sediment archaeal communities from Little Sippewissett salt marsh, Falmouth, MA, United States - SSM-Form-13 | ecosystem: Environmental > Aquatic > Marine > Wetlands > Sediment ...
GTTCTATACGTTAGCCGGCGAGGATACGTTCTACAAGCTTTTTGAGGCCAAGCTTGACGCCCTGCTCAATCCGGATTTCACCGATGAGGAAGTCCGGCGGGAGGTTTGTCACATCGGTGTCGTGGAGGATCCGGAGACCGGCAAACTCAGCCTTGCCGAGAAGGGCACGGTTTACACGGAGATGGTAAGTGCTTTCGAGAAGCACTATTATCACTTGTACTACCCGGTGGACTCGATGGTTTACGGGCCGGACCATCCACTAGCGACCTGTTCCGGCGGTGATCCGGCGGCGATGCGGACGATGAAGCCCGAGCACATGTGGGCGTTTCACAAGGATCGTTATCGGTTGGGCAATATGGGAGTGGTTGCGAGCATTCCCGACGGTGTTGCGGTCGACCGTTTTCTTGCCAAGATGCAGACGATTCTGAGTCGCTGTCAGTCCGAGAAGGAACCTGCTGCGGCCAACTCGATCAATTACCGGAATCTTCCGGAGCCGCACTGGGTGAAGCCTCTGGGGTCGACCCATATCGGTGATTATCCCAGCGACAACCCGGAAGACCGGGGCCATATCATGTACGCGTATCCGCCGAACCTGGATTACAGCATTCAGGATGCGTTCATGGTGGACCTGTTCCTGAACACGTTTTGCAGCGGTCCGACGTCGAATTTGTACAACCTGTTTGTCAATTCCGAGACGCGGCTTCTGGATCTCGGCGGCAACAACGTAGGCGGTTTCGCCAGCGAGGATCAGGGGCACCCGTTGTATTTCCAGCTCGACGGCGTGAACCGGGATTTCGTGACCGAGAATATGCTCGACAGCATTCGCGGGTTGATTGCGGGCGAGATCAGGCGCGTGTATGATTTCGCCGACGGCTCCGAAGAGCTGGTGAAGTTCAACGAAAACGCGCGGGCATTGCTGGCGCAGGGGGCCAAGCAATTCGACCGTATCATGAACTCTCCGCCGATGTTCGGCTATCGCGGCGGACCGGGCGGTACCTGGTATTCCACGCTGAAGTTCGTGGAGGATGTCCCGGGTTTCCGCAAGTCCTTGGTCCAGAAGCCGTATTTCGAGTACGCCGTCAAGCGGCTTGATTCCGGCAAGAATATCTGGCGGGAGTACATTGATAAGACGCATCTGCTGACAGTCAAGCCGTACGCGGTTGCCATCAAGCCGAACGCCGAGATGCCGGCGAGGGCACAGGCCGAGACTGAGGCTCGGATCGAGGGTTACCTGGCCGATTTCAAGACGAAGTACGGTGTGGACGACGACCAGGCGGCGATCGCGCACTACAAAGAGGCTTTCGATGCCAAGACCGCCGAGCTGGAGGCGGGTGCGGCCGATGATGAGATTCCGGGCTTTATTCCCAATCCTCCGATGACGATCGATGACCAGCTCAACTACAAAGTTATAAACCTGCCCGGCGGTGTGCCGATGGTGGCGTCATCGTTCGAGAACATGACGTCGGCGACGGTCGGTATCGCCTTGCGGCTGGATGTGATTCCCGAGTCGCTGCTGGTGTACGTACCGTATCTTCCGTCGGTGATGACGGACATAGGCGCCGTCAAGGACGGGCAGGTGGTCTCCTACGATGAGATGACGAATCGTCTGCGCAACGAGATTCTCAGTCTGAACGCCAATTTCGACGACAACATGTTGACGGGGCGGATCGAGCTGGTACTTCGCGGATCGGGCAGCAAGCTCGAGGAACTCGAGACGGCCCTGGGTTGGATGGATGCGGCGCTGTACAGTCCGTACGTGAGCACCGACAACCTGGCGCGCATGGTCGACCTGATCGACCAGCAGTTGGTGTCGCAGCGCAATCGCATGAAGGGTAAGGAGGAGTACTGGGTCGGCGAGCCGGCGCGGGCCTATCGTTACCAGACCAACCCGCTGTATCTGTCGGTGAGCAATTTCCTGACGCGGATGCATCATTTGCATCGCATCAAGTGGCGGCTTACCGATCCGGGGACGCAGGCCGACCAACAGGCGGTGAAGGCGTTCCTGGCTGCTCTGAGCGATTACGCCACGGGCAAGAGCCGGGATCAACTGACAGCCTTCCTGGAGAGTTCTCTTGCGGCGGTCCAGGAGCAGTCGTCGGGAGGCGGGGAAACAGCTTTCGTGACGGCGGCGGCGGGGAAATCCGAGACGAGCAAGAAGATCGTCGGCGACATCCTGCAGAGCCTTCGCACGATACTGACGGACATCCCTGATGCGGATCTTGTGGGCGACTGGGAGTACTTGTGCGGAGAGATAGGCAGCGATCTGATGACGCCGCCGGCAACGGCAGTAGCGGAAATCGGCCACTGTCTGGATCTGATTCGTCGAGCGGACAACGCGCGTATGTTTATGACGTCCTCGACGGCAAGTCGCGAAGCGACCTGGAGCGAGATTGAGCGTTTTGCCGGTCGTCTAGACGCGGCCGCTACTTCGAAGCGTCAGCAGTATTCGGCGAAGCCGCACCTGATTGATCGTGCCCGGAGTCGCATACCCGGAATGGGTGCACCCGTGTATGTCGGGCTGGTTCACGAAGGCACGCGGAACGGGGTGCTGCTGTTTCGTGCTCGGGCCGCCGAGCAATACGACACAAGTCGAGATGCTGTACTCAACGCGCTGGCAGGTCGGCTCTTCTCGGGCGGCGGCTCGCACAGCCTGTTCATGCGGACCTGGGGTGCGGGGCTGGCCTACAGTAACGGCTTCGGTTACGGTGATCAGAGCGGCTACTGTCAATACTACGCCGAGCGGTGCCCCGACGTGGCTGAGACGATGCGGTTCGTTGTCGGTGTACTCAACGAGGCCGAGACCGACCCGACCATGGTCGACTATGCTATCGCGCAGGTTTTTTCGGCCAGCCGGGCGGGTTCGCGCTATGAAACCCGTGGTGAGGCGATGGCGGCTGACCTGGCCGACGGCTACACGCCGGATCGTGTTCGCGCCTATCGCCAGGCTGTCCTAGATGCCAAGCACAGCAGCAATATCTACGACGAGTTGAAGCGGCGCATGCCCGATGTCTACGGCAAGGTGCTGATTGGATACGGTCCTCCACTTGCCGAGGGTGATGATGGGGACTTCTTCATGATCGGGCCGGAGATGCAGTTCGAGTCGCTGGAGAAATATGTCGAGCGGACCGAGGGCAAACAGGAAATCTGCCGGTTGTATCCGCGCGACTTCTGGTTGACAATCTGACAGCTTTTCCTACAGACGCATAATAGAAGCAGCGGCGAAATCTCGCCGCTGCTTTCGTTTGTTGCCGTTTGTTCGGCAGACTTGAGTCGATCGGCTCACTCCAGAAGAATCTGCCTTCTGTCGAGCAGTTCAACGGGGGCCTGGAACCAGAAACCGTCCTGGCCCCAGATCTCCAGGAAATAGGCTCCGGGCGGCAGGCCGCTGATGGTGGCCGACAGATCGTAGTAGCACATGCAGTACATGCCCATGCGCATCATGTTCAGTTCGAAAAGCCGGAGCGTGTCGCCGGTTTGATGGAACTGGACGATGAAGCCGTCGATTTCGGCCCCGCAGTTGTAGAAGGCGTCGATGTGGTTGACCGTCAGGGCGCCATCGTCATACACCCAGTTGACGTTTTCGGCCTGAGCGATCGAGGGGGCGGCTTTGCAGCCGGTGAAGTCGTAGTCGACCAGGCCGGTCTCGTAGGAGATTTCGACGGTGTCGATGCCGATGGTGTTGCCGTAGATGCCGACCAACTCGACCACGTACTCGCCCTCGGGCAGGTTGTACAGAACCGAGGTCAGGTTAAACGGGCAAATGCAGTCGCATTCCATGCCGACATCATCCTCGCGGGCGGTGATGTGATTGTCGGTGATTTCGTAGTGGACAACGTATTCCAGGCAGCACTGGTATGATGCGTTGACGTGATGGATGTAGAGAGCGCCACCCAGTACTTCCAGGATCATGTAGCTGGTGTCGCTGTCGGTACCGTCGGTCATCAGACACTCGCCCCGGATTTCCTGATGACAGGGCGGGCAGGCGATTTGGCAGCCATCAAGGTACACCAAACATATGAGTTTGGTGATGTCGGTGAGATTCAGCTTGCCGTCGGGGGAGCCGTCCAGATTGGCCAGTTCCGGGATCGGCGGCGGGGGGCCGTCGAGATAGACATAGCTGATCAGGCTGGTGATATCACCGAGATTGACCTTGCCGTCGGTGGAGCCATCCACGTTGCCGCAGGTGTATGTTTGGTCGGCGCCTGCCGCGGAGGCAATCAGCAGCATGCACACAATCGCCAGCAGTGGGGATAAGACCTTTTGCATCCGGTCCTCCATTGTCATGAGATTGACTGATCGATGTATAGACGTGCGCTGCTCCCAGACATTGATATAATATATCACTAAATCCATCATGTCAATGAAAAGCTGAGGTGGGAGCGGCGGGCGGGTGGCGTATGTGCGTGATTTTTATTGACTTGCCGCGAAATGGCGGTCACTATTGAGGCATACTCAGCATGCTGTTTTTGGGAGAAATGCCGCGTGGATACCAACCTCGTACTCGTCCTTTCGTTCATCATCTATTCCGGGATTATCATTGGCGTCGGTTTGTATTCGACGCGTTGGCGCAAGAGTACGACCGACGATTACGTTTTGGCCAATCGTGAGCTGGGTCCGTGGGCGTCGGCTTTGTCGGCATCGGCGAGTTCGGAGTCCGGGTGGGTGATGCTGGGACTGGTGGGTGAGGCGTATCTGTTCGGCGGGGCGGCGTTCTGGATAGTCCCGGGAATTGCCGCCGGGTATCTGTTCAACTGGTTTGTGATCGCAGAGCGACTGCGGAAAGTGACGCTTGATTCGGGGGCGGTGACGTTGCCGCAATACATTTTGCATCGATTCGACAGCAAGTCTATGGCGCTGCGTATTATCCCGGTCGCTATTATCGTCCTGGCGTTGCTGACGTATGTTGCGGCTCAGATGAACGCGGCCGGCAAAGCTTTCGAGGCTGTTTTTCACCTGCCGTATGTCTGGGGAGTGCTGGCCGGGGCAGCGATAATCCTGGCCTATACGATCACCGGCGGTTTCCGAGCCATCTGCTGGACGGACATCATCCAGGCTTCGTTCATGGTAATCGCGTTGGTGGGGATGCCTCTGTTATTGCTTACGAAGATGGGTGGTTACGGTAGTTTCACGGCGGCGTCCGAGAGTGTCGATCCCCACTTGTTGACCTACGCCTATGACAAGACCGGTTTTGCGGTATTCGGGTTTGTTATCGGTTTGCTGGGAATCGGGTTGGGATATCCGGGCCAGCCCCACGTGTTGTCGCGGTTCATGGCGGCCAGGGACACGACGACCGTACGCCGGGGTAGAGTTATTGCCATGGTCTGGATGATCCTGGCGTATCTTGGCGCGGTGTTTTTCGGCTTCTTCGCAAAGGTCTATTTCACGGCCCAGGAGTTGGCGATTCGGGCGGCGGCGAATATCCATATCGATCTGCTGGTCGATCCCGAGCAGGCGCTGCCGCTGGCGTGCGGGCTTTTACTGCCGCCGATACTGGCGGGGTTTGTGATAGCGGCTATCGTGGCGGCCATTTGTTCCACGGCCGACTCGCAGCTGATCGTGGTGTCATCGTCGATCTCCCGCGATATCCTGCCCTTTTTGCGATGCGACGGTTCGACGAGCCCCGGTGATACTTCGCGCATGAACGTGGTGACACGGACGTTACACAATGACCAGATCGTGTTGACCGTCCTGGCCCTGATTGCAGTCGGTTTGGCATCGATGAAAAGCCGGGTGATTTTCGAATTCGTATTGTATGCGTGGTCGGCGCTGGGGGCATCGTTCGGCCCGGTGGTGATACTCGGCTTGCTGTGGAAGCGGGCGAGCAAGGCGGGTGCGATTGCGGCGATGGTGACCGGTACGGTGGTGACGGTCGTCTGGCGGAACGTGCCGCTGCTCAAGGGGGCGGTGTACGAGTTGGTTCCGGCGTTCGTGCTGGCGATGGCGGCAATGGTGATATTCAGTCTTATCTGTCCGAAGCGTACGGCGTAGTCGCCGGAGAGGGGAGAGATTCATTCGGGGGAGGAAACCTAGGCGAGGTTTCCGTTACCTTCCACCCGACCGTCGCGAAGTTTGATAATGCGATCGGTGTGCTGAGCAATCCCGACATCGTGCGTGATGATGATAACGGTTTTGCCGGTGGCGTGGAGTTCGTCGAACAGTTTGACGATGGCAGCGCCGGAGGCGGTATCGAGGTTGCCGGTGGGTTCATCGGCGAGGATGATATTCGGTTCATTGGCCAGGGCGCGGGCGATGGCGACTCGCTGCATTTCACCGCCGGACATTTCGGTCGGCTTGTTGCCGGCTTTGTCGGCCAGGCCGACCCGGGCGAGCAGTTCGGTGACGCGTCGTCGCCGCTTGCGGCTGCCGACTCTCGCAAACAGCAGGGGGACTTCTATATTCTCAAAGGCAGTGGCGTATGGGAGCAGGTTGAAGGCCTGGAAGACGAAACCGACTTTCTGATTGCGGATATCGGCCAGATCGTTCGATGACAGGGTGTCGACGCGGCGGCCATCAAGGAGATACTCGCCGTCGGTGGGCACGTCCAGACAGCCCATGATGTTCATCAGCGTGGATTTGCCGGAGCCGGAGGGCCCGACGATGCCGATCATCTCACCGTGCCTGATCTCACAATCAATACCCTTGAGGGCTTCGAACGTGACCGATCCGGTCTGGTAGGCTTTCCGGATGCCTCGCATGTCTATCAATGCCTGGCTCATACGCACTTCACTTTCTTCTCTATCTCACTCTATTCGTAACGCAACGATTCCACCGGGCTGGTCGAGGCCGCCCTCATGGCCGGGAAGAGGCCTGAGAGCACGCCCATGATGCCGAGGATAACCACGACGATGATGCCGGTCTCCGTCGAGATTGTCGGCCTGCCCATGAAGTCGAGCACGTCGGACTGAATGGGCACGCTCTTGAAACCTTCGGTGGCGGCATAGCTGACGAGCATGCCGACCAGTCCGCCGAAGAAGGTGATCATCAGAGCCTCGATCAGGAACTGCTTAAGGATGAATGATTTTCTGGCTCCGACGGCCATCTTGATACCGATCTCGCGGGTGCGTTCCTTGATGGATACGTACATGATGTTGGCGACGCCGACACCGGCGATCAGCAGGGTTAGAAAGCCGATGATTCCGAGGAACATCTTGATGCCCAGCATGATGTTGTTGAACTCGCGGTTGCCTGCGACGGTATCCCAGATGGAGAGGGCGCGGTCATCGGTTGGGTCGAAGCGGTATCGTGCGCCCATAGCCTCGAATATCTTCTTCTCGATTTCGGGCATGTCTTTGGGATCATGGGGCTGATAGACGATGTAGTCCAGCCAGGGATCGCCGTAGATGGCTTTGAAGGTGGTCGCGGGGATGGCGACGATGTCTTCGTCCATGCCTTCGTAGTTACCCATCTGCATCTTGTCGATCATGACCCCGATGACCGTAAATGGTATGGCGTTCAGCAGAATCTGTTTTCCCACGGCGCTCTGGTCCTCGAAGAGTCGATTGGCCAGATCGTAGCCGATGAACGCCACCCGGCGGCGTTTCTCGATATCCAGGCTGTTGATCATGCGTCCGCCGGCCTCTGGAATGAAGTTCCGCATCGTTTCCCAGCTCGGCTGCACTCCGGCGACGTGTTCGTTGAGGACCTTGTCGGCGAATGTCACTTTGATGCCCCATCGTGAGTATTCGCCGCCGATGAGCTTGATTTCCGGGATGCGCTCGGCGAGGAACGCCGGATCCTCTTTGAAGAGCCGTATGCGTCGGCCCTTACCGAGTCCCTGGTACGTCTTGGTCGTCTGCCCGGACCACATGACGCCGATGTTCTGGCCCATACCTCGGCTGTTGATGGCCATCTGGCGATGCAGGCCTTCGCCGAAGGCCAGCAGCAGCATAATGGTGATGGTACCCCAGGCCAGCGCGATGAGCGTGAGGGCGATTCGCTTCTTCTGTCGGCGGAAGTCGCGGACGAAGACGTTATATAGAGTAGTCAATTCCATGTCACATCAGAACAGTTTGAGGGCTTGCACCGGCTGAAGGTTGGCGGCTCGCCGGGCGGGGAATATGCCCGCCAGGAAGCCGATTATGCCCAGCAAGATGGTGACCGTTATGCCGGCGCGGATATCGACCTGGGGGATGCCGATGAAATCGGTAAGCCCCATGCTAGGTACCAGGCTGCATACGAGCCATGCGAACAGGAAGCCGAGCACGCCGCCGATGGCGGTTATGATGAGGGTCTCCATCACGAACTGCATGAGAATCATCTTCTTCTTCGCCCCCAGGGCCATTTTGATCCCGATTTCCTTGGTGCGTTCTTCGAGCACGACGTTCATGATGTTCGAGACACCGATGCCGCCCGTGATGAGAGTACAGACGCCAATGCCAACCAGGAAGTACTGGAAGGCCAGGAAGAAATTGTTGAGAAATTCGAATGACCGGGTGGTGTCCCAGGTGCCGAGTGCCTGATCGTCGGTGGGATCGAACTGATACTTCTTGCCCATGATGTCGTAGACTTCCTGTTTTGCCTGCGACATTGTGAAACCGGGTTTGGCCTGCAGCACGAAATTGTCGACATAGCGCTCGCTAAACATGCTGCGGTAAGTCGACGACGGGATGAAGGCCAGCCGGCTGTCCCGGCCGCCATAGGAGGAGTTCTGCTGCTTTTCTTTCATCACGCCGATGACCGTAAAGGGCGTGGCGTTTATCATCATTGTTTTGCCGACGGCGTCGGCGGCGTCGAACAGGTCGGTTTTGAGGATATTGCCGATGAACACCACTCGGCGGCGTTCATCCTGGTCTTTCTGGTTAAGGAACCTCGATCCGGCGGCGGGAATCAGGTTGCGCATCTTGCCGAACTCGGGCCAGATGCCGATGACGGGTCGCTGGGTGAGGTTGCGTTCGTATCTGAGATGCTGGTTCCATCGGCGAAACTCCGGAGAGATGGTGCCGACCGTAACGGTGCTTGCTTTCAGGAGGGTGATATCATCCTCGGTGGGCCAGATGCGCCGACCCTTGGGCAGTCCCTGGAACTCCTTGGCGGTGAGTCCCGGCCAGAAGATGCAGATATTGTCGCCCATGCCTTTCTGTGACTTCATCTGGGCATAATGGATGCCGTGTCCGAAGGCAAAGAGGAGCACCACCGAGCAGCTACCCCAGAAGATGCCGAACATGGTCAGAAGGCTGCGAAGTTTCTGACGTTTGAGGTCGTTGAAGAACTGTTTGATGGTCAACAGGGGCAACATGGCAAACACTCGTTCTGTGGATCAATCCCAGGGCCTGATCTCGCGAGGCGGGCGCTCGGCGACCATCTCGCCCTCGGCCAGTCCTTCGACGATTTCGATATTGATGCCGTCGGAAAGACCGGTCACGACGTCTCGAGAAGAGATCACTCCCGCCGAGTCCTGAACCTCGACGGTGCTCGACGAATCGGTTATAGTGACCAGGCGTTCGGGTATCAGCAGGATGTCTTCGCGTTTGTTGATGATGATGTTGGCATTGGCGCTGTATCCGGCCCGGAGGAACTGGGCGCCGAGTTCGTCAAACACGATCTCAACGTCGAAGACGGTAGCGCCTTCCTGTCGCCGTGCTTTCGGAGAGACCTTGTCCAGTCGGCCGGCCACGCCGGCATTGGGCAAAGCGCCGATCTCGATATCAACCGGCATGTCATCGATCAGCTTGCCGACGTCGATTTCGTCGACCGTGCCCTTGAAGATGAGATCATCCATGCGGGCCAGGGTCATCAGTTCGGTGCCCGGTTGGTAGGATGTCAAGGGCACCACCGGATCGCCGACCTCGACATTCATTGACAGGACAGTGCCGGCGATGGGTGATTTGATGATGTTGTCCACGTCGCGGTTGGCAACCCGGGTTTTGCCGGACTCGATCAGGGCGAGTTTTTCGCGGGCCAGGCTGAGTCTAAGTTCCGATTGCTCGTAGTCGGCCTGTTTGGACTCGAATTCCTGGGCGGAGATCAACTGCCTGTCGCGCATTGACTTGGTGCGATCGTATTCCTGTTTGACATTTTTGAACGTCACCTCGGCCAGTTCCACCTGGCGTTTTGCCTCGGCGTATTCAATGGGGGTCGGGTCGGGCGCGATGTCGAACAACGGATCGCCGATTTTCACTTCATCGCCGACATCGACGAACGTCTTTCGGACTATGCCGGAGATCTTCGATTTGACGGCGGTTTCGTTTTTGGGCTCGATTTGACCGACGGCGAGGGCCTTGTCGATGATGGACCCCCTAGTGACGGCCACGACCTGGAGAATATCCTCGCGTTTGGCCGAGCCGTTCATAGCCAGCATACCCACGACTACCACCACCAGCACGATCGGTATGCCGATCAACAGAATCTTCTTAAGCATTATGATTGACTCCCGACACGGATTTGACTTCCACCGTTCACAACTTCTATTCCTTACGTTTCAGCAGGGACCCAGGTTGCGTCTGCCGCGTCCCTTTTGAGGGGACTGCTCGTAGTCACTCGTATGTATCAGACCGGGAAGCCGGGTGCGTTGTTGCAGTTGTCTGAGCGGTGACGGTCGGTCAGCGACGGACCGGGAAATCGATAGCGCCCCGTGAGATACCGTTGATGAAGATTTCTATCGTATGGTCTCCGGGGAGATGCTTTCGCGTCGAGTGATCGGCAAATGACTGTCGTTTGGTGACGGTGATTGTTTCGCCGGGGCCGAGCGATTTTTCGGTAAGCTTGAATACTTTGGGCGACCGTTTGCCGCTTTTTTTGACGAAGTGGACGTGGTAGTCGATGACCAGCCGCTGTTTGGTTTTCGCCTGGGAAACAAGGTCGAAGGAGAAAGTAATCTCGCCTCCGATCCTGACGCTTTTCGCTGAGAGTTTGAGATTCTCAAGTTGAAGTTTCGGATTGGCTGTATAGCCGAACACCGCGAACACGTCGGGGTGGCCGTGTTTGATGAGGGTTCGGCAGGCGTGTTTGACAATCCAGTCGGTGTTCTTCTCGCCGTCCTTTTTCCATTTCAGGGCGGTTCTGATTACCAGGTCGGGATGATCTTTGGAGATGTCGTTAAGGTTATTGGCTACGGCCTTGCGGACATATTCGGACGGGTCGGCTTTCAGTCTCTCCAGAATCTGAAGGACCGGTGCAGGATCGCGTTTGAAGGCATCGATGTGAATGGTCCAGACGCCGCGGGGACGGCTTCCCTCGGCCGCCAGACGGCGGACGTGTTCGTTGTCGTCTTCGGCCCAGGTATGCATCTCGGCGAGCATACGCTCCTGATAGCGGACAACGTACGGTCGGACGGCGAACTCGCTGCTGCCGTATTTGGTAAGCTCTCGGAGCGCCGGTATCGAGTCATCGGGGTGATCAAGACCGAACTGTTCGACAAACGAGGTTGCCACCCAATTCAGTATGCCTTTTACCGACGGGGCCATCTTAACCAGCAGTGTGACGGCTTTGGGGTAGTCCGGCGGGAGGAAATCGCGCAGGTGCCTGGCAATGGTGTTAATGCGGTCTTTCAGTTCGCGGCCCTCGAGATTGTCAGCAAGAACCGCTTTGACAAAAGCCTTCTTGTCGAAACGACGGTGGACCCGGGCGACCTGGGCCGCCAGTTCATCGAGGACCCCGGGGTTAACGAGGTCCTTGAACTGCATATTGGCATCGTCGGATTTCTCTTTTGCCACCTACACTCCTAGATGCTGTCAGCCAGTTTGACGAACTCGTCGATATCGGCCAGGGCGCGGTCAGCGGCATCGGTCCAGAAGTCATCTTTTGTCAGATCGACGCCGAGGTGTTTTGCGGCCACCTGCTCGGTGGTCATGCTGCCGGTGTCGGCCAGGAGCGCCCGGTACTTATCGGCGAACGCCGGACCTTCCTGCCTCGCCCGGTCGTACACGCCGCCGGCGAAGAGGAATCCGAACGTATACGGGTAGTTATAGAATCCCAGGTCGCTGATATAGAAATGGAGTTTGGAGGCCCAGAAAAGCGGATGGTAGCCGGACTCGTCGAGCAGCCCGGCGAAAGCCTGCCGCTGGGCGTCGACCATCAGTTCATTGAGGCGATCCTTGGCCACCATGCCTTTTTCCCGTTCGGCGTAGAAGTTCTTCTCGAAGATATACCGGCTGTGCAGGTCGCAGAAGAGGACATAGGCGCCCTGAATTTTCTGTTCGAGGAGCATCAGTTTCTCCTGCGGATCAGTACACTGCGCCATGGCGGCGTCGGTGACGAGCATCTCGTTGAAGATGGACGCCGTTTCGGCCAGGGTCATCGGGGAGTCGGAGGCGAATTTGGGTCGGTCTTTGAGCACATAGCCGTGATAGAGGTGTCCGAGTTCGTGGGCCAGCGTCAGCAGATTCTCATAGGAACCGCCGTAGGTCATGAATATCCGGCCCTGCTTGAACGGGCCAAACCGGGTGCACCAGCCGCCGCCGGCCTTGCCGGAGCGATCTTCGGCTTCGATCCACCGTTTGTCGAGAGCCATGCGCACGAAGTCGGCGAACTCCGGCGAGAACTTGCGGTCGTTCTCTACGATGAAGTCCCCGGCCTCTTCGAATGAGTACAGCTTGTCGACTTTGCCGACCGGGGCGAACTCGTCGTACCAGCGATACTTGTCAATACCCAGCAGTTTCTTCTTGGCGTCGACATAGGGCTTGAGTCGCGGAGTCACACGAGCGACCACGGCCCACATCGCATCCAGCGTTTCCTGTTTGAGGCGCGACAGTTGCAGCGGCTCGTGCAAGATTGTCTTCCAGCCCCGACGCCGGTTGAGTGTCATGCGGAATCCGGCGAGGTAGTTGAGCGCCATGCCGGCGTGCTCGGCACGCGACTGCCAGGCTTCGGTGAGCTTCTCGAAGGCCCGGGCGCGGATATCGCGATTCGGGTCGGACATTTTGGTGGCTAGCTGCCCCAGCGAGATAGTGGAAACGGTGCTGTCGTCCTCGAAATCCACGCGAAGGTCACCGGCCATCTTGTCATAGAGTCGGTTCCAGGCGTGATAACCATCGACAGCAAGTTCCAGGGCCAGCTCTTCCTGATCTACGGGCATTTTGTCTTTGGCCTGACGGCGCAATTCATTGAGATAGAACCTGATGTCGGAAAGCTTATCGGAGCTGACCAGTTTGTCCCAGGCGGCATCGTCCTGTTTGAGGGCGAGCGCTTCGAGTCGGGTCTTGAGTTTCTCCCATTCGGACGAAAGCAAGACCCCCTCAGCCTCGATGGCGTGGCCCTTGCTGTCGTCGACATTCTGGCAGATCAGACACTCCGCGAAGGAGGCAATCATCTCGACGCGATCGGAGAGATCCTGGAGGAGCAGGATGAATTCGATCCAGGCGGCCGAACTGGTATCGTCGAGTTTCTCCGGAAGTTTCGCGAACAGATCGTCGGCTTTTTTCAGATCCAGCTTGGCCTGCTTGCGGTAGTTTTCGTATTCTCTGGAGC
>Ga0272444_10003850_pt1 | contig 13398 bp, 13 predicted proteins | sample SSMForm13_FD_201033 | JGI IMG/M metagenome (GOLD analysis project Ga0272444, IMG submission 201033) | Marine sediment archaeal communities from Little Sippewissett salt marsh, Falmouth, MA, United States - SSM-Form-13 | ecosystem: Environmental > Aquatic > Marine > Wetlands > Sediment ...
AAGCAAGATCTTTGCTTTCGGTTTGAATAATAGACTTTATATGTAACTTTTTTGGCAATACTGTAAATAATTCCATATTACCCCTAAATTCTTGCCATAAATTGGTTTTTGTTGACATCGATAAAGCGATGCCCTAAATTTGGACTGGTATGAGAGTGGTTGTGCAACGCGTTAAAAGCGCCCGGGTTTCATCTGAAAAGGAGATTTTGGGAGAAATCGGCCCCGGTTTAGTCGTTTTGCTCGGCGCGGCATCTGATGATAATCTGGATGATGTCCGGAAGATGGCTTATAAATGCTTGAATATGAGGATATTTGAGGATAACAATGGTAAGCTGAATCTCTCTTGCCTTGATTTGGGATACGATATTATGGTGATATCTCAGTTTACTCTTCTGGCTGATACCCGAAAAGGACACAGGCCTTCTTTTACCGGAGCCATGCAGCCGGAAGGGGCCAGGGAGCTTTATAAGGCCTTTATAACTGCTTGCAAGAGCGAAGGTTTGAAGGTTGCGGAGGGTGAATTTGGTGCCCGGATGCTGGTGGAGATAAATAATTGGGGGCCGGTAACTATCATTGTTGACAGCAAAGCAGCATGAAATATAAATTGGCTTATGACCGGGAATTTATTTCCCGGGTTTCAAATACATTAGGAAAAACCAGGCTGGTTTTAGCCTCTAATTCGCCCAGAAGGACTGAGATACTGAAAATGCTCGGCTTGAGCTTTGAAAAAATAGTACCCGAAATCGATGAGAATATATCGGTTAACAGCACACCCTCGGCATTCGCAGTCAAGCTGGCCGGAATGAAGGCAAAAGCTGTCGATATTAGCGATCCCGGCCTTGTGATCGGAGCGGACACAATAGTGGTACTGGATGATGCCATAATCGGGAAACCTGCAGACCGTCAGGAGGCCGGAAAAATGCTCTCTATGCTGTCCGGAAAGACTCACACGGTCTATACCGGTGTGGCTCTCAGAGATATACTATCCGGAAGGAGCGTGGGAGGTTTTTCCGAAAGCAGGGTCAGGTTTAAAATCTATAGCGATGAGGATATCAATTCGTATATTAATAGTGGTGAACCGTTCGGCAAAGCCGGAGCCTATGCTATCCAGGGGATTGGCGGTGAACTTGTAGAAAGCTATGAGGGTGATCTGGATAATATAATCGGCTTTCCGTCCAGGCTTTTCATAAAACTATATAAGGAATTAAAAAGTGAGGTTTAGCTTTGCATATTGATTTTGATCCATCAGGCGAGGAAAGTTCTCTTGGGAAATATCTGAAATCGATTCGTGAAGAAAAAGAGATATCCCTGGAGGATCTTGCCGAGGCCACCAAAATCAAACTGGAGTATCTGGAGGCGATCGAGGCGGATAAATATGATATCCTGCCCAAAGGGCCTTATCTTACGCTTTTTCTGAAATCATATTCGGAGGCTCTGGATATAGATTATCTCAGGATCAGGGATTATATGCAATCTCTTTCGGCAATTTCCAAACCGGCAAGAGCAAGGCCGTCCTCAGCCAAATCCGGAAAAACAAGAAGAAAGGCGGAATCAAAACCGGCAGGAATGAGGCCGGATAATTCCGCATCCAAAACCACCGGTAACGGATGGGAGACTAAAAACTATCTGGGTCTTATAGGTATCCTGGTTTTCATTGCCTTTATCATTATAATCCTGATAATTATAATTTCCAGCGGCGAATCAAAAGACAGCCGTGAGGAACAGTCTTACATTGAGGAACATCAGAACACGGCGGCAACATCCGATTCGGCAGAAATTATGCGGGAGAATTTCCTGATGAGGTTCGACAGCCTTACACTGTCCATATACCCTACCAGCCAGCAATGGTTCAGCATAAAATGTGACGATCAGGTTATGGATAAGGTATTGAATCGATCCGAAGTATATACGTTCTCGGCATATGACAGCATATCTATCGGCTGCGAACGTGCGGATAGTTCGAGGTTTTATCTAAACGGCTACAGGATCAATATAAGGAATCAGGAATTGGCGGAGGCTGAGGCGGTTGTTCTGAGCAAAGCCAACTGGATCGATTTTGTGGATACATTGGAAAAGGAATAATGGTATTTAAAAATTTAATGAGAAATATCGTGCTCAAATGGCAATACAGAAAAGCTGTTCAGCCGGTTTTTAGTCTGAGTTCAATATTTCAATCTCCCGGAAGGATAGTGATTCTTTATCCGTCGGTTTCCTCCAATCGACAACATGCCGACGCGGTTTTAAGAGAATTGCTTGAGCTTTACGGGGATACGATTTTCTGTCTGGTATCCAGCCGCGACGCGGATCTGGCTCAATTCGGCGAGCATGAAAATGCGGACCGGCTTGTGCCCGGCACGACGGAAATGACCTGGTACGGACTTCCGGCCAAGGCATTTATCGAGAAAATAAAAATGCAAAAAAGCCAAATGCTGATCGACTTATCGACCGGAAAGGATTATTTCAATGCCTATATCGCCGCCTGTTCCCAGGTTCCGGTTCGAATCGGTAATTTCGGCAGTTGGGGGCCCCCCGTATACAACCTTGAAATCAAAACCAATTACCTGCAAAGTGAACAGCTTATACTCAAATCGATCCTTGATGTCTTGAAATCATTTAAGGCGGGTATTAACAATTAAGAGGTGTTTTCATGCATCTGGATAAATTAGAATTGCTTGGTTTTAAATCCTTTCCTGAAAAAACAGTGCTTAAATTTTCGCCGGGCATATCCTGTATTGTGGGGCCTAACGGCTGCGGGAAGACAAATGTTTTGGATGCTATCAGGTGGGTTCTGGGCGAAACCCGTATGTCGATATTGCGGGGAGGCAAGCTGGAGGAGGTTATTTTTTCCGGTACCAGGGAGATAAAGCCTCTGGGTATGGCCGAGGTAAATCTTACCATACATAATGATAAAGGCATCCTGGCCTCGCCCTACAGTCAGATAACGATCACCAGGCGGCTGTATCGCTCGGGCGATTCGGAATTTTTCATCAATAAAGTACCCTGCAGGCTTAAGGATATTACCGAGATGTTTTTCGACACCGGGCTTACCTCCGGTACATACTCGGTAATCGAGCAGGATATGATTGATATAATTCTCTCGGATAAGGCCGAGGACCGCAGGCATTTCTTTGAGGAGGCCTGCGGGATTACCAAATACAAACAGCGCAAAAAAGAGGCCTTGCGGAAACTGGAAAGTACCGAGGCCGACCTGCTGCGTCTGGCAGACCTTTATTCCGAGGTGTCGTCTCAGGCCGGTTCATTGAGGCGTCAGGTTTCCAAAGCTGAAAAACATAAACAGCTTCAGGACAATATTCAGCTTATCGGCACCAGACTCGCTATTGATAGATGGATTAAAATCGAAACAATGGTGAAGCAGCTTGCGATTCAAAATGAAAACCTGCAAACCGAATTGGAGAGTGTCAAAGGGCAGGAGAACGTACTCGAATTGGATCGCGAAAAAATGCGGCTGTTCCTGGTTGAAAATGAGGAAGCGATCAGGGCCAAAAGAGAAAAACTTACTCAGCTTACAGAAAAGCTCCATAATCTGGAAACGCAGATATCTGTTCAGAGAGAAAAGTCGAAAAACGATAAAAACCGGCATACGCAGATTACGGATGAAATCTCATCGCTTGAATCCAGAAGCGAAGCTCTGGTAGTGGAGGCGGCAGAATGTGAAAAAAAGACCGAGGATTATGAAAATCAGGTGTCGGAACTGAAAAGCCGTGTGGATGAGGGAGAGGAAGAATTAAGCCGGATGATCGGCACCGCGCAAAAGCTATCTAACGATTATGAGGATCTGCAGAATCAGATTAAAAAATCGCAACGCGAGCTTAATGAAAGCCAGGAAAACCAGATCACGCTTGACCTGAAATATTCGGCCGGCCTGGAAAAAATCAGTGAGATAGGAGAAGCTGTTGATTCCATGCAACAGGAAATCAAAAGCCTCCAACATGAGAAGGAAAGACTTCAGCTTTCCAAGGATGATCTTTCTATAAAGCTAAGAGAATTGGAAAATCTTCGCGATTCTCAGATTTCAAAGCTATCCGGGCTTAAGGATGAAATCCAGAATCTTCAGGATCAGCACAATAAGCTGACATCCGATTATCATCATCTCAGTGCCGAAATCGAACTGGCCGGCAAAGTAATTCATCAATACGAGGGTTATTCCTCCGGTGCCGCGCAAATCGGCAGGATTAAAGAGCAATTCCCCGGTATAATCGACACAGTGGCAAACATCATCACTCCCCAGGAGGAATATATAGTTTGCGTTCAGACTGTGCTGGGCGAGCTCTCGAACTATTTTGTGGTCGATACGCAAAGTACCGCCAAAAAGGTGCTGGAATATGGACAGAAGAAAAAATTTGGTAGATTCGGATTGATAATACTGGAAAATATCCCGGAACCATCTGATCCGGATGTGACCTTTACCAACAATCCCAACATCATCGGCCAACTTTCGAAGTTTGTCCGGGCTGAGGATAAGTACTCGCGGCTGGTAAACTACCTTTTCAAGGATATCTTTGTAGCGCGTGACCTGTTTGAGGAAAAAGGACTTCCCGGCTTTGATCTTGTTTCGCCTCAAGGCGAAATGCTGGACTTCGGAAAAAGCCTGGCTGTTGGCGGCAGCGAGGAGATGCTTCTGGTTGGGCAACGGTCTCGTTTGCAGGAGCTTCTAAAGAATAAAGATAGGCTGAAAAGGGAAACGGCGGAGATTTCCGCAAAGGTTGAATCGGGCCTGAAGCATAGGACCGAGCTGGAAAGCGATCTGGCAGGATTAAGTGAAAGAGTGATGTCGCTGAAAGAAGAAATGGCTTCGATAAGCGCTAATCTTTCGCAGGTAAATCTGAAGCTGGAAGCGGTGTCATCTCTTCTCACGGAAAGGAAGCAGACCAAAGCTGAATTGGAAAGCCGGCTGCATGAGATCGATTCTGAAAAATCCGGTTTATCCCAAATACTGTCATCCAAAAGAAAGCAGCTTGAGGACTTGGAGCATGAGTCAAAAGCCCTTAAGCAAAAACTTGAGAAAGCCGGCCAGGCCAGGGATGAGTTTTCGCGTGAATTATCGGGTTTGAAAATGAAGCTGTTTTCCGCGGAATCATCGCTAACAACTTCACAGGGCAACCATAAGCGCCTTATTGAATTGATTGATGATATCGAACGCAATCTTGAGGATAAAACCCGGCATGTTAATGACCTGATACTTAATATTGTCAACAATGACAGACTGGTCAAAAGGTATGAGAATGATCTTAAGACCATTTATAAGGAAAAAGAGGAAGCCTCGCAAATTCTTATGAAGGCTGAGGGTGAGATAAGTGAGATATCCGGAAAAATAAACGAGCTGGATAAAAATCTAAAACAGCAGCGCCTTAAATCCGCGGACTTATCCGAAAAGATGCATCAAATCGGAATCAAAACGAATTCTCTTACTTCTCAAAAGGAGACTCTGGCGGCGGACACATTGGAGCGTTACAAATGCGATCTCACCGCTCAATCACGGATTATCGAGCTTTCCGATGAGGATCGGGATCGCCTGAAGGAGGAGCTTGGAGATCTTAAGGATAAACTTGAAGGTATCGGGCCGGTCAATCTTCTGGCTCTGGATGAATATGAGCAAACCAAAACCAGGGCGGATTTTTTGAAAAATCAGATCGATGATCTCAATAAGGCCAAAGAGGATTTAAAGCTGACAATCACCAGAATCAATTCGACCGCCCGCAAAAAGTTTTTGGAAACATTTAAAATAGTCAGAGAGAACTTCCAAAATGTCTTCAGCGAGCTGTTTGAAGGGGGAGAGGCAAACCTTCGTCTGGAAGAAAATGTCGATCCACTCGAGGCCTCGATCCATATCTCCGCTCGCCCGCGGGGCAAAAAGCTATTATCAATTCATCAGCTTTCGGGCGGGGAGAGGGCCCTGACTGCCACCGCGCTTTTATTCTCTTTCTATATGGTTAAGCCCTCGCCGTTTTGCATTCTTGATGAGGTGGATGCGCCTCTTGATGACGCCAATATTGGCCGCTTTTTGAAGCTGATCAAAAGGTTTACCGAAAATACGCAGTTCATAATAATCACGCATAACAAGCTTACCATGGAAGAGGCAGGCACACTTTATGGTATCACTATGGCTAAGCCCGGCATTTCACAGATAGTCTCAGTGGACCTCGGCAAAATGGAGCAGGATTTGCAGACCTCCCTGGATATAGATCAGCAGACAGGTCTGGCGGATGCCGAAGTTGAAGAAAAAGGTGAGGTTGAACAGGAAACTGAAAAGGAAGTTGAGGTCGGTTCTTGAAATTTTCGTTTAAGCGACTCGTCAAGGGATTAGCCAAAACCAAAGCGGGATTATTCGGCAAAATCCGTACCGCCATAGGACTGCACAAAAAGATCGACGAGGATCTTCTGGAGGAAATCGAGGAGATTTTAATAAAATCCGATATCGGTGTGTCCACAACCCAGAAAATAATCGAGGGGCTGGTGGAAGCAAACAAAGCCGAGAAACCCGAGGGTGAGGAAGAGATTCTGGCACTGTTGAAAAGGGAAATTGAAAAGGTATTTGCCAATGGTGATATGTCCACAAGTTTTTTCGATATCGATACAAAACCATATGTAATAATGATCGTCGGGGTAAACGGCACCGGCAAAACCACATCAATCGGCAAAATGGCCCGATATTTCGCAGCTAATGGCAAAAACGTGCTGCTGGCTGCCTGTGACACATTTCGTGCGGCCGCGGTCGAACAACTTGAAATCTGGGCCCAAAGGGCCGATTGTGGGATTGTAAAATCCAATCCGGGTGGAGATTCGGCCGCTGTGGCTTTCGACGCCCTGCAGGCCGCCAGAAGCCGCGATACGGATGTTGTCATAATTGATACAGCAGGCAGGCTGCATACCAAAGTTAACCTTCTTGAGGAACTGAAGAAGATCAAACGTGTACTAGGCAAAGCGCTGCCGGGCTCTCCGCATGAAACGCTTCTGGTGATTGATGCAACTACAGGCCAGAACGGGATTCAGCAGGTTAAAGTATTCGATGAAGCATTGGAGCTTACCGGACTGATTCTCACAAAGTTGGATGGTACAGCCAAGGGCGGAGTGGTGGTTGCTATTGCCGATCAGTTCGATGTTCCGGTAAAATTTATCGGCCTGGGGGAAAAGCTCGATGATCTGGATGAGTTTTCCAGAAAGGATTTTGTGGAGGCGTTGTTTCAATGATTCACAAAATTTCTGTCAGTACGAACTCGCATACTGAGTTTGTCGATATCACCTCTGAGATACGGTCCTGCGTGACAGAATCGAAAATAAGCGAGGGGTTTGTGTTGGTCTATGTGCCTCATACGACCGCCGGAATAACGATAAATGAACATGCCGATCCCTCGGTTGTGCAGGATATAATATATTCTCTCGACAAAAATATCCCCTGGAGTGACCGTTATCGCCATACCGAGGGGAATGCCGCCGCTCATATTAAGGCCTCGCTGATGGGATCATCGATCAATGTTCTAATTGAGAACGGCAATCTGGTGCTGGGCACCTGGCAGGGGATATTTTTCTGCGAATTTGACGGGCCGCGATCTCGTAAAGTGTATGCCAAAGTAATAGAATCTTCCCGATGATACATTTCAGAATCATTGCGGTCGGCAAAATCAAGGAACCGTGGATTAAGGCCGGCTTAAAGCATTACTATAAGCTTCTTTCGGGGCATGCGGCGATCGAGGAAATTACGGTCAGGGCTGAAAAAATTATCGATGATTCCCAGAAAGATATCATCCTGAAAAAGGAGGCAAAATCAATTCTGGCCAGACTTAAGAATGATGATGTGGTTATTTGTCTGGATGAGCGCGGCGCACTTTACGATTCATATACTTTCGCAGATCATTTAAATCGATGCTTTAACAGCGGCAAAAATGCGATAACCTTAGTGATCGGTTCGCCTTTGGGCCTTTCAGATGAGGTCAAGAGCAAGGCAGATATGGTATTAGCTCTGTCAAAACTGACCTTTCCGCACGAACTCACCAAACTGATTCTCGCCGAACAGCTTTACCGTGCGCTCTCGATTATTTCCGGGGGGAAATACCATAAATAAAGTGGAGGCAGGTACAGGGTTTGTGCTGATAATGACGCCTTATTTTGCCGCTCTCATCCTCAGTATGGCAAAAACCTAATGGCGTCATCGTGATCGGAATCATTGCAAAAAGCAATGATGAAGCGAATCGATCCCCTTCAAGAGTCAAATGGTTATGTTAATACATTATTTCAATGCAAGGTAATTCTTCATCCGTCAGGAGCCAGATTGTAAATCCCTGCACTCCTCATGATGATCCCCTTTGGGCCGGGGATTCCTTTTGAAACGCCGCCCCGATAAGTCCCGCTTTATTGCCGAGCCTGGCCTTTTTGACTTTCAGGCCGCGGGTGGAATCGGGCAGGATTCGCTTTTTTAGCAAGCTTTCTATCAAACGGATATAGGCAGCACCGCCGCCATCAGCAACTCCGCCGCCGATAATGACCGCCTCCAGATCCAAGAGATTAATGACCGCTGCAAAACCGGAAGCCATATAGTCCGCCTGCCTGGTAACAGCTTCAATCGCGATTTCATCCTTTTCTTTAAAATATCTCAGTAACTGTCTGATTGTCAGCGTATTAACCATTTTATAATGCCTGGCAAGAGTTCCTTTTGCCTGAGGGTTTTTGGCCAGCTTAATGGCAATCTGCAATAAATTCGGTGCTGAAGCATAGCTTTCCAAACAACCCTTCAATCCACAGGCGCATCGTCTGCCATCCTTAATGATGGGAACATGCCCAAACTCTCCGGCGTTGAACGATTTACCAAGAACCAACTTTCCGTCTATCATGACTGCTCCCCCGATGCCGGTACCTACTGTGGTGAAAATCGCATTGCGATAGCCTCTGGCAGATCCGAACATCATTTCCGCCAAAGCCATAAGATTAGCATCATTGCCGATATATACAGGAAAATCAAGCGCTTTAGCAAGATGTGAAGTCACTTTTGTGCCTTTCCAGCCGGGAATATTGGGTGAATGCCCCTGGATTTGTCCGCGCTTCGAGTCGACCGCCCCCGGGGAACCGATCCCTATATAGTCAAGGCTCAGCCTTTTTTTGGCTGCCAGGTCTAAAAGCTCCTGCCCGCATTTTTCTAGTTTTTTCAGGATTTCCCGGCCACCCTGTTCAGCATTTGCGGGGATTTTCTTAAATGCCAGGACCCTGCCATCCGAGTTAACAAGACCATATTTGATGTGGGTGCCACCCAGATCGATTCCGGCGAAAGCTTTCATGTTTTAATCCCCGGCAATAGGGTGAAGGACTTAATATGGCCGCAAAAGTGGAGCCCCTTTTTCAATGGGGTAACCAAGGACAGTGGCGTCCTGGATAACCGCAGAAAACACACCCCTAAATCCCCTTTCAAGAGGGGACTTTTGAGAACATCAGCGGCAAATATTTTCATTTAATCGGAACGATACCAACCTAACCAGACTCCAATGATCATTTTTCCGGACCATATTTATATCCCCCGGCACAATCACTGTTCAGTCTAATCCAGGAAATTGACGACCGGCAGTTCGCTTCTATATTCCTCGTTTTTGATCAGCCTGTTATAAACATCCCAGGCAGTAACGATATCCTGCAGGGCCAATCCGGTGGAATCGAAGACAGTAATATCATTCTCGGATCTGCGTCCATCTTTCTTGCCGATAATAATTTCGCCCAATTCCGAATCGATATCATCCTTTGTAATCTCGCCCATATGCAGCGGCACATTGATTTCGCCTGAGTGTGATGCCTGAGTCCAATCGTCAATCACCAGCACGGCCTTTTTCAGAATCGAGGCCGATAATTCCTGCTTGCCCTCAGCATCGGCTCCGATGGCATTGATATGTGTGCCCGGCGAAACAACTGAACTATCAAAAAGAGGTCTGCGTGAGGAGGTGGTGGTATTGACAATGCCGCAGCCGGTCACCGCACCGCTTATGCTTTCAGCAATCTCAACCTCGACCTTAAATCCTGATGTACAATATTGGGCAAATGATTCGGAATGCTCTTTATTGATATCAAAAACCTTGATTTTCCTGATTTCCGGATGTACGATCATCATGGCATCATACTGAGTTTGAGCCTGCTTTCCTGCGCCCACAAAACCGGCGACCTCTATGTTTTTATTTGCCAGATATTTGGCTGCAACGCCTCCCGCCGCGCCGGTTCTCATATTGGTAATTAGAGTACCGTCAATCAAGGCGATAGGAAAGCCGTTTTTAGGGTCTATCAAAAGTATTGTAGCCATAACTGTCGGCAGATCGATCTTATAATTGTCCGGGTGTACATTTACAGCCTTGATCCCTGCGATTGGAAAATCCGGGATATAGGCGGGCATGCTTCTGGTATCTCCGTTGTAATCATCAAAAATCAGGTAAGATTTCGCAGGCATTTGCACTTTTCTGAGGCCGTAAAGCCTGAAGGCAGTCTCGACCGATTCGATGCAGGAGTTCATATCCAGAACCTTGGCAACTTGAGACTTTTTGATAAGATATGTATGCACGTTATCCTCCTCATTAATATAGAATTTGGCGACGCAAATTACAAAATTCACAAGCTTAAGTCAACATGAAATTGGCTGAGGGCGATAAGAATCGATTTGAAACAGGTCGGAATAAAGGCCTTGAACTCTCGCATCATCTTGATTATATGACTCTCATAAGTGTTTAGAAACCAAGCCAATTGCCGATATTTACAGTGATAGCGCAAATTTTGTACACATTAGTGGTACATATGGATTAAGGTATGGATTTTACTACCATTTTGGGACTTTTGCTTGGCCTTGGGGCCATATTGCTATCATTTGTATGGGAAGGCGGTCATCTGGAATCGGTTCTGGCCGGCCCGGCAATGTTTATAGTAATCGGCGGAACGGTCGGCGCTTCCATGGTAACTACATCCCTGGACACGATAAAGCAGATTCCCAGGTATTTGAGAATCGTCTTTTTTGGTAAATCCCAGGATCATGGTACCACAATCGACCAGATCGTAAGGCTGGCTGAGCGGGCGCGAAGGGACGGTATTCTTGGGCTGGAGGACAAACTCAGGACTATCGTTAACCCATTCTTCAAAAAGGCTGTTCAACTGGTTATTGATGGTACCGAGGTTACTGTTCTAAGATCAATCCTTGAGACTGAGACCTCAAATATCGCCGAACGACACAATCGTGGAATCGGGCTATTTCGGACAATGGGAGGTTTTTCGCCTACCATGGGCATAATCGGCACGGTTTTGGGATTGATTCATACTTTAGCGAACACAGATGATCCTGCCAGAATGGCCTCGGCCATAGCCTCAGCCTTTATCGCCACTTTATGGGGTGTGGCGCTTGCCAACCTGGCATGGATTCCGATTTCGGAGAAGCTTAAATTCAGGCATGAGGAGGAGATGGCCAATCTGGAGCTTATAACGGAGGGGGTTATCTCTATCCAATCAGGGGATAATCCGCGAGTAATCAGGACCAAACTTACATCCTTTATCAATCCCAATAACAGGAAAGGCCCGTGAAGAAGAGGAAAAAATCTGAAGAGGGGGGCAAAGTCGGGCAGGAACGTTGGCTTTTAACATATGCCGATATGATTACCCTGTTATTGGCCCTGTTTATTGTCATGTATTCCATGTCCAAGATCGACGCCGAGAAATTCAGCAGCGTCACCAAAGCTTTGGCCGGGCAACTCAAAGGGGGGGAAAGCATTTTTGAAAAGGCGCTGAGCAGTGACATAATCGGGAAACAGATTCTTAACCTCAAGGAACTGCGCCTATTGCAGGACAGGATGATAAACCAGATCAGACTTGAGAACCTTAATCGTGCCGAGGCCATAGGAATCAGTACACAAATCGATGAACGCGGACTGGTGATCCATATCGAGGAATCGGCTCTCTTCGATCCGGGAAAGGACGAACTCAAACCTGAGGCTTTTGCCGCACTCGATCTTGTTTCGAAACAGTTAAAGGGAATCCAAAACCCGATAAGGATTGAGGGGCATACGGATAACACCCCTATCAAAACAGCCCGATTCCCCTCCAACTGGGAGCTATCCGCCGCCCGAGCCATCACAGTAGTCCGCTATCTGGCAGATAAACATGAAATAGATCCCACAAAGTTATCCGCCCTCGGATACGGTGAATTCAGACCGATCGCCAACAATTCAACTCCGGAGGGACGTGCGCTGAATAGAAGAGTCGATATTGTTGTGCTTTCCCAATCTGAGATCAAAAAGGAACCCTCCGGCATACCAACGGAATTTGTCGACATAGAGCAATCCGATTCCTCAAAATAATCATATCCTGAATCATATAAATGAATAAACAGATTTTGCTTGCCATATGCCGTTTTTGGATGTTGCTTTAGGGCTTGATGCTGGAAAACGATGCCAAAATGCAAAATGCGAAAAGCAGATTAGTGCGCACTATTGCTATAGCTATTCTGACACTGGCAATAATTGCAGTACTCATATCGGCAATTGTGCTTCCCGGTATGGAAATCTTATTCCTGCGCAAGGGATTTGAATATGCCCGTGAAAAGACGATGTCTGTGATGCCGACAGTTGAAGGATTCAATCCGGAGATTCACAGGCATGATCCATTGGATGTTTCGGAGTCGTTTGTGGCGATTTCAGAGGCGCTCAGGATTGATACACTGCTTTCTGAGGATTTTCAAAAAAATTCAGCAGACTTCATGACATTGTTCAAGAACTGCTATGACGATCAGGTTATAATGCCTGAGGAGCAAACCCGTATTATTGAGGGTCTGGAGAATCTTCAGCGTTACCTCTTAACCACACATTTTTCGGAAATACAAAGGAACCTGGCGATGAAAGTGGGCAAGCAGATGCCGGGAATAGATAATGATGATCTGCAGGGAATATTGGAATATGAATCAGTGGCTATCCACAATAGTGAGGCAAAACTGAAAATGACCGGAGCTTTGTCACTCAAACTTGTCAATTCATATTATACGCATATCGATGACGGAGAAATCAGCAGGGAAGAGGCAGAGAAATTATATGAACTGGCTCAAAAAATAGAGAGATTTCAGATCAGGAACGAAATCGCGGGCGCGTCCAAATCTATTTTCTCATCTGATGAATTCGCAAAATTTCCTCAGAAACAAGCATTTCGGGAAAATATTTCCATTATTCTATCAAAAATGAGGGACATTGACTATAACTACTCCCGGATAAAGCCTGCGCTGAGGAAATTTATAACACTCTGCAAGGAACAGGAATTGGGCTCTGATTACGAAATTTATGATTTGAAGCCGTTTTTTGAAATCAGCGAGAACGCAAAAGATTATGCCATAGATTCCGGAAGTTAACCGGTTTCTTTGGGACACATCAAAAGCTGCTTGAATAT
>Ga0272444_10003851_pt1 | contig 13394 bp, 5 predicted proteins | sample SSMForm13_FD_201033 | JGI IMG/M metagenome (GOLD analysis project Ga0272444, IMG submission 201033) | Marine sediment archaeal communities from Little Sippewissett salt marsh, Falmouth, MA, United States - SSM-Form-13 | ecosystem: Environmental > Aquatic > Marine > Wetlands > Sediment ...
GTCCCATACCCATCATGAAACTGATGGGCGACTCGCGTTGCCGACAGGCTGTGCCCAAGGGGAAGGCCGCTCGGCAGAGGCCCGGGTGCCTGCGGCAGTCAGGCGGGCGACCTCCACTCTCGCTCAACGCCGGGGTGCCGGTTGTCGCCCATCAGTCTCGACGCCCGGCCCGCCTGTGCATGAGTGCCGCCAGGCCCAGGCCCAGCAGAGTCATCGCCCCTGGTTCCGGCACCGGTGTCGTGGTGACGGTCGTGCCGAGACACTCCATCGTCACGTAACCGCTCACGCCGTCGGTGGCCAGCAGGTCCACGTTCTCCGTGAGGACCCACGTCAGTTCCTCGGCGAACATGTCGCCGTAGGAGACAAGGGTGAAGTCGGCCGATGACGCCACGTCGACACCGCCGAAGATGCCCGTGGCCGAGCAGACGATGTCGTTGGGCACGGTCGGATCCCCGGGCGTCCAGCCTGCCGTCGCGTCGCAGACCAGCCACGACATGCTCCAGTCGATGGCATCCTGGATTCCCTGGATGATGCCTTCCCAGTCGATCGGCGTCAGGAAGTCTACCTTGCGGTTGCTGAACCAGAAGTCCATGGACTCAATCTCGGAGTCCAGGCCGTCGACGCACTTGAACTGCCCGGATTCCCAGCCGTCGATCTGCACAGTGAAATTGTAGTTGCCGACGAAGTCCATGTCGCGGCGCGCGTCCCCCGGCCCTGCAAGGGCCACCGTCGGCCAGATCACCAGCACGATGCACAACACCATCGGAACACAGCGCGACATCATATCTCCTCCTGGCCGGCCAGCGGCGGGTGGCAGCCCATTACATGGACCCGTTGCCTCTTGGTTGGCAACAGCGCAAGCAAAACCGGGAACCGCCGTCGACGGCACACTCATGAGCGTGCCCCGATGGCGATCCCCGGGTGCGATGCTTCGCGCAAGCCCCAGAAGTCTCAACTGAACTCTAACTCAAGAAGACCGCCGGAGCAACCGCTTCCTCGGAATTCCATTCAGTTCGCATCATGTATCGGTGTCTGAGCCCCCCGGGAGGTTGAGCAGGAAGAGGCGGCCGCTCGGCGTAAGCCCTGGTGCCCTGAGAGGTTACGTGGTGCCGCAGGAGGGGGAGGCTCCACACGCCCTGTTACGGGCACCGCGTTCTTGTGGGACGTGCAATCGCACCCCAGTAGCGTCACGACGCGGCAGCCCAGGTGCACCGAGGGCACCGGCGATCACCGTTCTTTGTGGCTGTCTCGTGGCGCGCCGGTGGCCGGGATGAACTCCAGGGCCCCGCGGTCGAGGTACTTCACGTCGCCGGCGCCGCTGTTGGCGACGCCCGGGGTGTCCGCTGGCTCGTGGCCCTCGCGGTCCGGGCCGCGCTTCACCGAGCCGTCCGCCGAGTCGACGGCCGGGGAGTCCGCCCGCAGGTGGTAGTCCGGCACCAGGTTCTTCTGCCCGGCGGGCCACTTGAAGACCACCACGCCCGCCCAGTCCGGGTCGTTGGCGATCGGCGTGTCGACCTCCAACCAATTGTCGCCGACGGCGGTCACCTTGCGCGGCTTGGCGTCGCGCGCCGAGCCGTCGCTGTTCATCACCTCGATGATGTCACCGACGGCGATCTTGTCTTTGAGTCCCTCGCGGAAGAAGAACTTGCTGCGTGTCATCTCCTTGAGCCGCCGGCGGTCACTCTTGAGCCTGAGGAGCGGGACGTTGACGAACTTCGGATCGACGCCCACGAGGTCGTGGCCGCCGGCCTTCGCGCGGGCGTCGATGTAGAGATTGTAGTCGGCCAGGACGTCCTCGCCCTTGATGCTGCTGCCGGAACCGATGATGTTGTTCTTCACCACGCCGCCGGTGCACCTGACGAGGAGCGGCCGATTCTGCGGAAAGGTGTTGTTGGTGATGGTGACGCCATCGCAGTCGCACACCGTGCAGACGTGCGGGGCGTAGACGTCGTAGACCAGGTTGCCCTCGATGTGCCAGTTTTTGCGGCGGCGCTCCCTCGAGTTGAACGCCCCGATGCCCTGCCCCATGCCATGGATGTGGCAGTTGCGGATGGTCAGGTTGTCGGTCCAGTGGACCACCTGGATGCCGTCCACGTGGCCGCCCTTGCGTCCGGCGACGCCGGTGTTCGAGATGGTGCAGCCTTCGATCAGGATCGGGCCCTCGCACTCGGTGGCGCGGATGCCGTCCTCGTGAGTCCATGGGCCGATCGTCAAGTTGCGGAAGGTCACGTCCCTGGACTGGTAGGCGCTGAAGCCGAAGTAGAAGTGGTGGGCCTTGGTGTCGCGGACGGTCACGCGCTCGGAACCGTTCACGCTGCACGCCCAGCCGGCCCACTCGGTGAGCTTGGGGTCGTCGAAGATCTCGCAGTCGGCGATCTCGACGTCCTTGCTGCCGGCGATCCTGATGAAGGTGGTCATCGACCGGGTGGGCCGACCGTCGGCGGGCCAGGTGAACACCAGGCCCGACAGTCGCACGCCGCCGCCGTCGGTGATGGTCACGCCGCCCGTCATGACGGGCTTGGCCCCCTTGGCGGCGCGGATCGTGAGCGGCTCCTGGTAGGTCTTGCTGATGGCCACGGCCGGGTACTCACCCGTGCCCAGCAGGATGGTGTCGCCGCCCTTGGCCAGTTCCAGGGCCTTGGCCAGGGTCTTGAGCGGCTTGGCGGCCGTTCCGGGATTCCCGTCGGCCGAGGCGGCGCCCTTGGGATCCACAACGAGTTCCGCGGCCGGCGTCGGCGACACGGCCGCCAGCCATCCAATCGTCCACGCGGCAATCACCAGGATCGCCGAAACCCTGAATCGTGTCATTGCAGGACCTCCCTCTATGGCAGGAACACCCATGAATCGTCTCCCCGGACGGCGAGTCCCCCCGCACGAGGCGCTGTCACCGCGCCACTCGGGACGGCTCACCGTGCGGATACGCCGTGCGCAACTCGAATACTTTCAGAGACACGGGGCCGACAAGGCCGCTCGCGAGGTCCTCGGGGAGGATTCCCCCCTCGAACGGCTCTTTCCCGGCCAGCTCGGAGAACTGCGAGTAGTAGTTGGCCAACGTGTTGGCCACGCTGATCGTGAGCCGGTTCCGGCCCGGCGCGACGCAGGCGGTGACGTCGATCTCGTAGGGATCGAAGAGCACGAACCCTGCGCGCTTGCCATTGACGGACACCTCCGCGCTCACGCCAACGCGGCCGAGCGACAGGACGACGCGCGCTGCGTCCGGCAGGGCCTGGAGTTCGACGTCCGTTTCGTAATGCCCGATGCCCGAGAAGAACCGCAGACCGTGTTCGCACCAATCGCCTGCCTGAATGGTCTCGGGAACCTTTAGCGGTTCGGCATGACTTGTCCACTCCCGTTCGACGTCCGAGAAGTTCCAGGCAGTCCCAGGTCGCTTCAACGTTTCCTCGATGCGAAAGCGGAACGGGCCGGGAACGGGAATCTTCTGGAGCAAGGTGGCGGTCGTCGCGGACCTGGCTTGCGCGGCATCGGCGTGCAGGACCACGGGGATGAGTTCGCGGGGCTGAAAGTCGAGACGGAAGGTCGTGCGGCTGTCGGCGACGCCATAGGCGCCGATGCCTTCAGCCGCGCCGGTCAGCGGGTCCCAGCGTTCCGGATGCCCCTTGGACCTGAGCGTCAGGCTCACCGTTCGCGCCTCGTCACTGTGGTTCAGGAGCAGGTACAGGTCGCCGTCCTCGAGACGGCGATGACAGGCGACGATGCGGGCGTCGGCGGGCGTTGTCGTCAGGTCGGGCGCGATCAGCGCCTGCAGCAACGTGACGGCGCCGGCGGCGTCAGGAGCCACGCCGGCCCGGCCGGCGCCGCAGGTTCGCCAGAAGCGGTCGCCGCCGGCCATGCGACCATGACAATCGTCGCCTAGCAGTTCGACGAGAAGTCGCCGGAGGTCCGGGTCGTCGGCCCCGGCCTCGACGGAGTGGCGCGGCAGGTGGCCGACGAAGAGGACCGCGCCGCCCCTGCGGACGAACGCGAAGACCTTCTCCAGCGCCGCCCGGCGGAGAACGTCCATCCGCGGGACGACCAGGACCTCGAAGCTCTCGGTGGCCGTTCTCAGGCGGCCGGCGTCGATGCCCGTCTCCTCCAGCAGCATGTGGTCATCGAGGATGTCGAAGTCGTAGCCGGCGTAGCGAAGGCGGTCGCCGAGGTCGCTGTAGTCCTTGCTCCGCCGGTTGAGCAGGTCGGGTTCGCGGAAGTGGGCCTGCATGTCGGCCGCCGGGTAGAACAGGGCCACCTGGGCGACGTGTCCGCCGCCGGCCGCCAGGGCGCACAGCCGGGCCTCGTAGTCGGCGAAGGCCCGGAAGTGGTCCCAGTACGGCTGCTGCCACGAGATGCCGGGATTGTAGAAGGTGGTCCGCGCGGGCCCGCGCAGCGAGTACTTGTAGGAAATCGGGATCTGCATGTTGATCCCGCTTGCGTGCTCCCAGTTGACGATGCCCCGCATCTGCTGGAAGGTCAGTCCCCAGCCCGAGCCGGCAAAGGATTCGCACCACGTGCGCTCGCGGCCCAGGAGGTGGGCGATCGACGTGGCGTACCCGGCCGCAACCGCCGGCAGCGGGGTGCTCCGCGGCAGGATCCAGTCGATGCCGGGAACGTCCATGTGGCGGTAATGGACGAGCTGGTTCCCGCCCTGCGAGGCCAGGTGCACGGCGAACGTCTCTTCGCCGTTCAGGTGTCCGGTGGCGAGCGCCCCTGTCGTCTCGCAGAAGCGGTGAATCTGGCCGAAGTAGTTCTCGCAGAAGAGCCGCGAGCAGGTCTCGAAGTAGTGGCAGCGGGTTCGCACGGCCAGACGGCCGCCGCCGTAGTGGAGGTCGGGCAGCCTGGGCCGCAGGTCGTAGCCTTGCTGAGCGCGGAAGGCCTCGAGCAGACCGGGCGTCCAGGCCAGGGCCGTCGCGGGCCGCTCCGGCACGTAGCGCTGCGTGGGATAGAGGCCCATCGAGAAGATGGGCTCGTCGGTGAAGTAGCCGGCCACCCGGGCGCCCGGGACCTGGCCGACGGCCTCCCTGTAGCCCTGGTAGCTCAACTCAACGAACTTCCGTCCGACACGAGCCTCCATGAGGTCGGAGGAGAAGGGAATCACGGCCCCGCCCTGCCCCAGGTGCCACGTGTACACCGCGATGCGCCAGGGGCCCTCCGGCACGTCCCACGCGAGCAGGCCATCGGCCACGCCGTCGGTGAGGTTCCGGACGGAGTCTTCCAGGACGGCATCGCCCTTCACCTGAAACGCCAGGGCAGCCACCAGCGTCCCTGTGCCGACCTCGACGCGGGCCGCCGCCGGCCCGTCGACGTCGTGCTCCGTGGTGTGAAGATACTTCCAGCCCATGTCTGGATTCTGCTCAACGAGCTGTCCGCCGGACGTCCCGCTCGGCCAGTCCTGCTCGTCGTAGGCCCAGAAGTCCAGCCCCTGGTCGACACAGGCTTCCGCGAAAACCCTCACCGCCGCCCACCACTCGGGCGAGAGGAACCTGAACGGCGCCTGGTCGCGCAGGTGTTCGCAGTAGGTAAACAGCCCGCCGCACCCTTGTTCCTTCAGAGACCGGACCTGCCGAAACGCCTCGTCGCGGTCCACGGCATCGTTGATGCGAACCAGCGGAACGATGCGATAGGCGTTGTCGGGCCGGGCGAAGCGGGCCCAGAGGTCTTGGCAGTTCATAGTCCTGGCACCCCTCTCCGGCCGCTCGGTGCGCGGTCAGTAGTTACAGTCAAGGACTGCGAATCGGGTCTCCAGTTCTGAAGCCGTTCGGTGACGGCCGCGATGTTCTCCCCGGTCGTGCCGGTGGCCTGCTCACTTCTCGGCGAGCTTCCTGGTCACCTCGCCGGCGAGGTCATAGAGCCTCTGCGTGCGGTCCTGCCAGCCGGAACTGACGTACCAGTAGTGGCCGGCCGCGCCGCCGCAGCCGTAGCCCCAGCTATTGCCGCTGGTGGCATAGGTCCGGCCGGTGAGCTGGAGGTTGCTGAAGGCCTTCAGTTCCTGCCACACGCGCTCGGCGAGCAGCGTCTGGCAGCGTCCGGCCAGGTCCGGCCCGAGTTTGGCCTTGAGCGTCTCGTCGGTGAGGGCGGCCTCGATGGCGATGCGGGCCTCGCACTGTTGGATGCCTTCGCGCATCTGTTCGTACCGGGTGGCGGCCACCGGTCCCGTGGGGCCCGGATTCAGCATGTGGCTGAACATGTTGCAGGAGTGCCACAGGCTTTGCGGATACCGCTCCCAGACGCGGCCCTGGAGCCTGCCCCTGGAGTCCTTGATGACCGGCCAGAAGTCGGCACCGACGCGCCCGAGGCCGCGCTGAGTGCCCGTGATCTGGATCTCGCTGAAGAGCATGAGTGTCGACGCCGGCCAGTTGTTCAGGGCCGTGAAGCGGCGGAACTCGGCGTAGAGTTCCGGGCGCTTCCATCCGTAAAGCTGCTCGCCGGAATCCTTGGGATACTCCTTGTTCCAGACGTAGGCGATGTAGCTGACATCGGCGATGCCGTGCATCTTCTTGCCGACCCGTCCGCCGCCGTGGGTGTGCATGATCCACGGCAGGTTGCCCGAGACCTCCTGGAGTACGGCCAGCTCTTCCTTCGAGGGCCAGGCGTCCGAGGCCATGCCGAGCTGCATGGTGTCTTCGAGGCCGCGGGCGGCCATCCGCTTGTGCAGCTCGGCAAACAGGGGCTGCCACAGCGCCTTGGCGGCCGGGTCCTCGTAGCGCGGCAGGTTGACCGTCTCGGTCTTCCCGGTGGAGGGGTCCAGGGCGGTCACCGCGGGCCCCTTGTCGCGCAGATTCCATCGGGCGGCCCGCCACGTTTTCTCCATTTTGACGAAACTGTTGTCGGTTTCCTTGATGATGACCTCGTTGGCGGGCGGCTTGAGGTAGACCTCCCAGGCGGTGAAGACCACCATCTTCGGCTGGCCCATGTGCTTCACGGCGAGGTCCAGGTACTTGTCCATGATGGAGAAGTCGTAGGTGCAGGTGCCGTCGTCGGCCTTGATCCAGCGGACCATCGACTCGGAGTTGCCGTAGTTGCTCTGGGCGATGAGCGGGATGTGGACCACGCGGCTGCCGATCTCGCCGATGTAGCGCATGGACTCGGCGATCAACCCCCAGTGCCTCTGGGACCAGAGCGGCACGTCGTACCGGGCGGCCAGTGAGTCGGGCGACTGCATGAGCTCGATCCACGTGCGGTAGTCCTGCGTGTCGGGGACGGCGAAGTCGGCCACCTCCAGGCTGACCGGAACGGCCAGCGGCTTCTCGCCCCTGGCCTCGACGGTCACCTGGCCGGTGTACGTGCCGGGCCGCGCGTCCCGCGGCACCCGGACGGTGAGCCAGACGGGGACGGCGGCCCCCCCGCGGGCGGCCGGGAACGAGTCCAGCGGTGCCTCGAGCAAGGTGTCCAGGGGGGAATCGGCGCGCTTGCCGGACGCGACGGCGTAGCGGGCCCGCACCTGTCCCGCGGGGATCACCGCGGCGCCCTGCTTCAGCTCGCCGATAGTGACCTTCAGGCCCTCGATGGCCTTCGGCGAGCCAATGACGACCTTGCCGGAGGACCAGCCGTTGCGCGGGCCCTTGATGACCACGGAGCGAAGTCCGTCGCACCGATCGCCGAAATCGGTGGCGAAGTCGGCGGTCAGGAAGTCGCTGGTCCAGGCTTGGAGTCCCTCGGGCCGGGCGGCGTTGGGCACCAGCCCGGCCGAGCCGCCGGCTATCAGCTTGACCTGCCGGACCTCGCACGTGAACCAACTGAAGTTGTAGGGACTGTTGCAGTCCCTGACTTCCCTATGCTTGGGCCGATGCTTCTCCTCGCCGAGGATCTTGTTGTACGGTGAGCGGACGACCTCGATCGCCAGGACGTTCACACCCTTGCGGAGAGCTTCGGCGGGAATGACGACGTCGGCCAGGGTTCTTTCGCGCGCAGCCATCGCCGCCTTGTGCCGTTCGGCCGCCCAGCCGTGAGGAACGAGCTCTCCCTTCTCGGTGACGAAGGCCTCGACGGGGTAGCCCTCGGCCAGGGCTGTGGGGCCCCGGACGCCCTCGGGCAGGTGGCTCCGGGCGACCTCGCGGCCGTTGACGTAGACAATCACGCCGCCGTAGTAGGCCACGGAGAGCTTCAGGTCCTTCGCCTGCCCGGGATCGGTCACCTCGAACCTGGCCCGCATGTACAGGTTCGCCAGGTACGGCGTGTGCGCGAACGTGCGCGCCGTTCCGCGGAGCCATGTGCCGTCGGCAAACTCCGGCTTCGTCCAGTCCGCCGGGGGTGCCGGGGTCTCCTTGTCCAGCCAGACCTTGGCCGAGGTCACCGGCTGTAGCCCGGTGTCAAGTTCGACGACCGGCGGCTTCAGGACCGGAAAGGATCGCCAGACGCTCCGGGTGTCCAGGACAACCACCGGGCCGGTGTCCTTGGGGGCCGCCTTCGCTTGCTGGGCGACGCAAGGTATTGCTGTCACCAGGACAGTGATCACACAGGTTACAGCTCCTCGGGCCGCACTCTTCATAGTCCTCTCCCTTGAACTTGACCGGTGTTTTGCAGAGCAGTACATCCGTTCCAATGATGTCACGCACTTCATGCGGACACCTGTCGCAGCGCCCCGCCAACGCGGCGAGTGCTGCCGATTATCCGGCACGTCGCGCCCTGCGAGCCCGTAGCGGCCGGAAGGCATCGTCAAGCGATACGCATTGTCAATATCTCCCATCAGAAACCACGCCACAACGGCCGCAGTGGAGGGTTAAACCATGGACGGCGACCAATGTAACGCCATTTGCACGGGGCGTGCGACCCCCGGAAGCGGGGCCATGCGGCAGCACGCTGGGACGGGCTTACCGGGCCGTGAGAACCGGAGAGAGTGTTGGGGAACAGCCCTTTCCCCGCGGTCACAGTACCTGCAGGTGCCGGCGGGATCGAAGCCGACGGGCTCGTGGGATCGAAGCGGATCCGGGCTTCGGAGCCGGGACACGACGAGAGACGAGGATGACTATGCACACATGCACAATGCCGGTCACCGGACTGCTGATTGTCAGCCTTCTCTGGTTCGCGGGTCCGCCCGCAGAGGCACAACAGACCGCGACGCCCCCGCCAAAGGAAGCGGCGGCGACCGCTCTCCGGGCGTGGGGCCTTGACTTGGCCGCAGCGGAACCGCCCGCGGCGCCGTCGCCGGTGCCCGACCTGGAGCCCGTGGTCATCGTCGGCGCTCGCAATGGGTCGTTCTCCGGGAAGGTGATGGTGAGCGGCCCGCTGAAGGGGCTGAAGGCCTCGATCAGCGACCTGAAGAGCAACGTGGGCCCGATCGGAGCCGACTGCGTCACCGTGCGCTATGGCGCCATGTGGGAGGGTATGGACGGCTGGTACAGGCCGCACGGTCTCGACATGCTGCTGGCCGCGCCGCCCGAGGGCGCGGGCCTCGCCTCGGTGTGGCTCACGGTGGCCGTGCCCAAGGACGCACACGCTGGAACCTATCGAGGCACGGTGACCCTCCGGCCCGCCGCGGGCGCGCCGGTGAAGGTGCCGGTCGAACTGAGGATTGCCGACTGGACGCTGCCGGCGCCGAAGGACTTCCGCACGTTCATGGAGATGGTCCAGTCGCCGGACACGCTCGCCTTGGAGTACGGCGTGCCGCTCTGGTCGGACGATCACTGGGCGCTGATCGCACGAAGCCTGGCCCTGATGCGCCCGCTGGCCAACCGGGTGGTGTACCTGCCGCTGATCTGCCACACGAACTTCGGCAACGAGCAGTCCATGGTCCGCTGGGTCCCCAAGGGCGACGGCGCATACGACTATGACTTCTCCATCCTCGACAAGTACCTGGATCTGGTTGCCAGCCACATGGGCACGCCACGGAGGGTGGTGATCAACGCCTGGGACGTCTACCTCAAGCCGGCGGAGAACAAGTGGGACGAAAAGTGGTGGAACAGCCTGTCGGACAACCAGAGGAAGAACAGCTACTTCCGCGGCCTCAAGGAGCGCGGTGACCTGCGCCGCAAGCTTCAGGCCGAGCACGGCAACGGCCCGGCCGTGACCGTCGTCGACCGCGGGAAGACCACAACCGTGCACCTGCCCGGCTACACGGATGCCCCCTCGGCGGCGCTCTGGAAGCCGCTGTTCGACCAGTTGCGGCAGCGCCTGGAGGCGCGCGGCCTGGACGGCGCCATGACGCTCGGGATGCTCACGGACCAGTGGCCGAGCAAGGAGGAGACCGAGTTCCTCCACAAGGCCTCCGGTGGCCTGCCCTGGGTGTCGCACGCGCACTGGAGCGCCGTGAAACGGCGCGGCGGCAAGGTCCATGGCATCGCCGAGGTCGGCTACGAGACTTGCGTGTGGGACATCGAGATGACCGACCCGGACAAGGAGCGCACCTACGGATGGAAACGCGACAGGCTGGTCCTGGCACATTATCGCATGAGGGGGATGAACGGCTTCTATCCCACACGCATGAGAGGGGTGGCGGAGCTCAACATCAGCGGCCACCAGCGCGGGCTCGGACGCGTCGGAGCCGACTTCTGGTGGGCCGTCAAGGACAAGCGCGGACGCCGGCGAGGCACGGTGACGGACCGCTATGCACAGAGCCTGTGGCGCAACCTGGACGTAAAGGCCTGCGTGCTGGCCCCGGGGCCAGACGGCGCCGTGGCCACCGCGCGCTACGAACACCTCCGGGAAAGTCTGCAGGAGTGCGAGGCCCGCATCGCGATTGAGGAAGCCATCCTGGAGCACGAGCTGGCGCTCGGCGCCGGCTTGGTCGGGCGCTGCCGACGCCTGCTGAAGGAGCGCCAGCGCGCCGCCTGGCGCGAGGACCGAAAGGACAAGGCGTTCCTGGCCGAGAAGGAATTCGCCAAGCTCGCTTGGTACGACCAGGACAAGGCCTGCTACAAGTGGTTCCTGACCACGAACTGGCAGGAGCGGACCGAGCGCCTGTATGCCCTGGCGGGCGAGGTGGCCCGCAAACTGGCGGACGCCAAGCCGGCCGAAAACCGCTGACCGGCCCCGCGGGCAGCGCCAGGGGGGGCACGCATGCACCGATCTTCTGATCTGGAGACCATACGATGGGTAAGTCACTGAAGCTGGCTGTGCTGGTTGCGGTCCTGACGGCCCTTGGGGCCTCGGCACAGGCTGAGCAGAAGGCTGTCACGTTCGACGGCAAGGACGCCCTTGCCGGATGGACCACGACGGGCGACGTCTCGATCGACGCCGCCAAGACCCGCGAGGGCGCCGAGGGCGGGTCGCTGCGGATCGGCCCCGGCGGCAAGGCCGTCTGGAAGCTACGCGACGAGGACGGCTCAGGCAAGGTCGAGATGTGGGTCTTCGAAGACCTGGCGAATCCCAAGAACCCCAAGGACTACTACGTCGGACCCCGCTGGGGGCTGATTGCCAGGGACGGGCGCGTCTTGGTCGTGGGCAACCTGTTCGCCCGCTACCTGGGCGGCGCCACGACCTACGCCACCAGCGACTGCGACCAGAAGTCGACCTGGTTCCAATGCCAGGTCACGCGGATCAAACGCCTCAAGGGCTGGCACAAGTGGACCTTCGACTTCGACGCGGCCAAGGGACTCTCGATCCTCCAGGACGACAAGGCCAGGGCGTCCTTTGACTGGGACAGGACGAAGATCAAAGGCTTTGTCGGGGTCGCGCTCTTCGGCGACGCAGGCAAGGAGAAGATGCAGACAATCTGGGTGGACGACGTGACGGTGGCCCTCGGCGGACCGATGAAGGCCCAGCCGACCCCGCCGCCGCCCCCGCCGCCGTTCCTGCCGGCGAAGGATCCGGCCGCGACCGACGGGCCGCAGGTCAAGTACCTCGACGCGGTCGCCAACAGGCACCCGCGGCTCCTCCTGACGGCCGACCGCATCCCCGAGGTCAAGGCGTTCTACAACAGCCCCGAGGGTAAGCTTTACCGCGAGCAGATGGAAGGGTATGTCGCCGGATGCACCGTGCCCGCCAACCGCAAAACATCGACGGCATGGGGGCAGGAGTACGGCCTGTTCCGCCTGCCGATGGTGGCCCTGCACTATGTGCTCACCGGCGACAAGGCCTCGTTCGACAAGTCGGTCGCCTACCTGAAATGGCTCGCCGGAACGGCCAACTGGTCCGCCGGCGGCGAGCCGGCCGTCGAGGATACGCCCCAGGCCTATGCCAAGGTGCTCCAGAAGATGATGCAGTTCGGCCCCAGCGGCGAACGCAACAGCGACCATGCGGCGTCGTTCACGATGGTCGGTGCGGCCCTGACATGGGACTGGCTCTACAACGATCTTGATCCGGCGTTTCGCGAGCAGTTCCGCAAGATCCTCTGGCAGCACGCCCGGGCCATGTACTATGGCGGCCACCTCAAGGGGAATCCCGGCGGGGGCTATTGGCGCGGCGTGCCGGCCTACAACCACCGCTGGTTCCGCGACTGGGGAATGACCCTGGCGGCGCTGGCCGCGGCCGAGGGCAAGCCCGAGGAACAGTGGTTCCTGAAGGAAGTGCGGAAGGAACTTCAGTTCATGTGCGACTGGTTGCCGGTCGACGGCAGCCAGCACGAGGGGCCGGGCTATGGCTCAAGCGCCGGCGCCTTGGGCATGGCCTTCGCAGTGTCCGACGACGTGACCGGAACACGGTTTCTGGACTCGCCGTTCTACCGGACGGGGGCTGCCTACACGCTGCAGGTCTCCGCGCCGGGCATGACCGAGGCCCTGTACTTCGCCGACTGTCACACCGTGTGCCGAAGCTTCCATCCGTTCTTCCTGAAGACCGCGGCGACGCACAAGCAGGCGGACATCCTGGACGGCATCCGCCGGGCTCTCCGGATGAACGCCAACGCCTGGGGGACGCGCGGCTTCGCATGGTTGCCCCTGCTGTGTGACGATCCGAGCATCCGGGGCGGCCGCTACGCGAACCTGCCAACGACCGCTTTCCTGCCCGACCTCGGCATTGCCGTCATGCGCGACTCGTGGCAAGACACGGCCGTGGCCGCCCGGTTCAAGTGCGGACCCATGGGCGGCTACAAGGCCAACGCGTGGCGCGCCGCGAACAAGAATGCCGACGGCAACCTGCCGTATCTGAACGTTGCCCACGACCATCCCGACGCCAATTCGTTCATCCTCTTCGGCGACGGCGATTACATGGCTGAGACCGATCGCTACCCGCTGAAGCCCGGCAAGCTGTCCAGTGGCCACAACACAATTCTCATCAACGGCATCGGGCAGGCCGTCCAGGGCCGATCCGAAGGGGACGCCTGGCAGCAGCCCGGCAGCGGCGACATGACACAGATGGGCAAGATCACCGCACTCAAGGATGCCGGCGACGTCGTCATCGTCGAGGGCGAAGCCGCCGGATCGTACCTGGCCTACACCGACCGCAAGACGCAGAGGAGCCGACCGGCCCTGGACCGTTTCCGCCGCACGTTCATCTGGGTCAAGGGCAGTTACATCCTGGTGCTGGAC